>X77_Onager__coassemble_3_pt1 | contig 36937 bp, 30 predicted proteins | sample X77_Onager__metabat2_low_PE_001 | metagenome-assembled genome bin X77_Onager
GAGCTCCGGATTAAACTCTGCTATGGCCTGAGCCACAAGTTCGGAAAGACATAAAACTCCGAAATTAAGGGTTACATTGCCAGAACTAACTTTTGATGCTTCAATGAGATCTTCGATGAGTCTCTTGAGCTTGGTTGACTGAGTCTGAAGAGTATCGATGTACTTCTTTGCGTCTTCATCTTCTATGTCACATTTTGAAAGAAGGTCGGTGTAGTTGATTACGGAAGTAAGCGGAGTTTTCAGGTCATGTGAAACATTGGTGATGAGCTCTGTCTTAAGGTGTTCATCTTTTACGGCCTTCTCAATGGCTTCGTTGAGGCGGGCATTTGAGGTACTCAGGTTGTGAGCGAGTTCCTTTAGGGAGTCATCCGGATCGCCGCTCGGGAAATGAACTTCTTCTATTTCGCCGGATGACTTTATTACTGCGTCGAGATCGCGCATGTAGTTTATAACCTTTGTCGCTACCCATACATCAAATCCGATGAGAATGACTGTGCCAAATGCACTGAAAAGTGAAAGAATGGCATTGACTGCAATGACAATGATTATCATTTTCATGACGTTGTCATTGAAGTGCTCAGGGGTATATTTCATTGCATCCTGAATCTTTTCATATGGCTTTTTGAAAAGTTTAATGAAGATTTTTCTGCAGAGGTTGAAAACCCAGGAGCAGAAACGGACCGCAAGTTTTATGCACCAGATAAAGAGGCTGACAGACAGGAAACTGCGGATATAACTGTAATCACGTTTCTTGATGATGCGGGACAGGGATGTTGCCCAGTAGATGACTGCGAGTGCCATAAAGACACTGCCGGCAACTGCCAGACCCATATACATATCATAATGAAGGCAGAGTTCCGGATAAATTCCTCCATCGATAACCCTTGATGCCGCATAGAGGGAAAGCAATGTCCATGGGATACAGAAAAGTGCTATGGAGTTGAACAGTCGCAGTTCGCCCGGAATTCTGTCGATGCGAAGAAGAACGGTATCTGTTCCTTCTCCTTCGCTCTTTACGTGACCGGCTGAAAGTATGAGCCAGATGATTGCCAGAGCGAAAACCAGGGATGAACCAACTATAGCCAGAAGCTGATGGTTTCCGCGATTGTCATTGGCAGTTGCGATATCGTAGAGTTTCAGGAAAGCGGCGTAATCATCGCCCGGCTGAAACTTTCCATCGGGAAGGAAAACGTAGTATTCTCCTCCGTTTTCCAATCTGGCGTGGCTTGCAAGTATGGAATTCTTAAGCTGCATGTCAGATGGCTTGCGCTCAAGATTGGAGTGAACCTGTCCTTCAGGAGTCACAACATAATACTTGAGATTTATGGTTCTTTCGAGGTCATCGGAATAATGTTCCTGATTATAACCGATACTTTCGATTGCACTGTCTACCTGTTCATCATATTGCTTTTCGAAATCGGCACGTACCTGTTTTTCGGTCTTGTCGGCATCAACCTCTTCTATGTCAAAATCGAAGCTGTAAGCGTCATCCAGACCGGGTGTGCTGATGTTCTGGAAATTGCTGTATATTTCGTCAAAATCTGTGCCGTCTTCAAAGATTCTTATGTTGTCTTTGTAGGCTTTCATAGCCTTTGCGAGGATAGCTTCTTTACTTTCGGCAAACATTTTTTTCTCGCCTTTTACGCTTTTTTCTGCGAGAAGATTAGCATGCATCTCGTCGGTGTGGAACTGGTCCTTTACCGCGGTGCATTCAGCGTACGAGTAATCCTTGCCCGAGACGTAATTCTGATATCCTACGGCGCTGCAGCATGCTGCAAAGCCGATTGCGTTATATGCCAGAATGGCAAATGAAATTATGGCAATGATGATTGCCGTGATTTTTGTTATTACAGAACGTTCAAATTTTTTCAACTTAGTATCCAAGACCCCATACCACCTTTAAATATTTTGGTTCTTTTGGATTAATTTCAATCTTTTCACGTATGTTTCTAATGTGAACTGTAACAGTCTTTTCTGTGGCAATGGCTGGTTCCTTCCAGACAGCCTCATAAATCTGGCCTGAGGACAGAACCTTTCCCATGTTTTCCATGAGATATTCAAGAATCAGGTATTCAAGTGCGGTGAGTTTTACCGGTTCGCCATCGACATAGGCCTGCTTTTCTGCTGTGTCCAGTTCGAGCCCGCCTGTCACCAGTCTTTCATCCGACTGGGCAATGCTTCCAAAGCTTGCATAGCGTCTTATCTGTGACTTTACACGGGCAACAAGCTCGAGCGGGTTGAAAGGCTTTGTGACATAGTCGTCTGCGCCAAAGCTTAAGCCTGCGATCTTGTCTGTGTCTTCGGATTTTGCTGAAAGCAGAATGATAGGGAAATGATATTTCTGACGAAGATTAACCATTGCAGTAAGTCCATCCATTTTCGGCATCATAATGTCGAGCACCAGACAATGGATCTCATTGTTCTTTACTGCTTCCAGGGCCTCGATGCCGTTGGATGCGGTTAATACATTGTAGCCTTCATTTCTGAGATAGATGATGATAGAGTCTCTTATTGCCTGATCGTCATCGCAAACTAAAACAGTATACATTGGTTTTCTCCATTTCCAAGATTGAATTCAACGTCTATAAGTCTACTATACCAAAGATTCAACAAAGTTATGAGAATATAAAGAAAAAGTAAAGATGGAAAAGAAAACTGGTATGTTTTTCAGGGACTTTGTTGTATAATGCAAATTGGTAAATATCTTATTTGGCAGAGGTACTTTTTATGCATGAACTCGGTATAGCCTTCTACATCATTGACGATGTTAAAGAAGTAGTAGAAAAGAACAATCTTACACAGGTAGGTTCTGTAACAATAGAACTTGGCGAAGTATCCGGCGTAATTCCTGAATATCTTGAAGATGTATGGAACTGGGCATGTGAGAAGCATGAATGTATGAAGGGCTGCAAGCTCAACATCCTCAAGGATGAGGCTGTAACTTTCTGCGAAGATTGCCACGAAACCTACCCGACAGTCAAGTATGGCAAGGAATGTCCTTACTGCCATTCAGGCAATACATACCTTGTAAAAGGTAATGGCGCAGTAATCAAAGAGATCGAAGCCTGCTAAAAGCGTTGACTTATGCGCTTTTCCTGTGATATTATTACAGGCACAAATTAAATAACAACCATAAATGCTTAGACGGAGACAGTAAGTCATGTGCGTCAGCTTTAGCGAGTCGGGGATGGTGAAAGCCCGATGCAAGACAAATTGACCGAATATCACTCCCGAGCAGCATGCTGAACTCATAGTAAGCAGAGCCGGCACCCACCGTTACCAGGGGCACATATGTTAGTATGATGTTAAATAGGTGGTATAACGAAACTTAAAGCTTCGTCCTGCTCGCACAGGATGAAGCTTATTTTTTTGAGGAGGAATTTCAGTGTACGAAAAGGTATCAACAGACCTTAACCTCGTAGAACGCGAGAGAGAAATCGCGAAGTTCTGGGAAGATGAACAGATCTTCGAAAAGACTGAAGAAAAACAGGGCCCTTCATATGTATTCTATGATGGTCCTCCAACAGCAAACGGCAAGCCTCACATTGGTCACGTTCTTACACGTGTAATCAAGGATATGATTCCACGTTACAGAACCATGAAGGGCAACTTCGTACCAAGAAAGGCAGGCTGGGATACACACGGCCTTCCTGTTGAGATTGAAGTAGAAAAGAAGCTCGGTCTCGACGGCAAGGAACAGATTGAAGAATACGGACTTGAGCCATTCATCAAAGAGTGTAAAGAGTCTGTATGGCAGTACAAAGGCATGTGGGAAGAGTTCTCAAAAATCGTTGGCTTCTGGGCTGACATGGACAACCCATATGTTACATATGACAACAACTTCATTGAATCAGAGTGGTGGGCTCTCAAGCAGATTTATGACAAGGGCCTCATGTACAAGGGCTTCAAAGTAGTTCCTTACTGCCCTCGCTGTGGTACCCCTCTTTCTTCTCACGAAGTTGCACAGGGCTACAAGCTCGTTAAGGAGCGTTCAGCAGTTGTACGCTTCAAGGTTGTTGGCGAAGATGCTTACTTCCTTGCATGGACAACAACACCATGGACACTTCCTTCAAACGTTGCTCTTTGCGTAAACCCTGATGAGGAATATGCAAAGGTAAAGGCAGCAGACGGCTATACATATTATATGGCTACAGCTCTCCTCGACACAGTTCTCGGAAAGCTTGGCACAGAAGAGACACCTGCTTACGAGGTTCTTGAAACCTATAAGGGTAAAGACCTTGAGTACAAGGAGTATGAGCCTCTCTATGATTGCGTAAAGCCAATCGTTGCAAAGCAGCATAAAAAGGGTCATTTTGTAACAGCTGACAGCTACGTTACAATGTCCGACGGTACAGGTATCGTTCACATTGCACCTGCTTTCGGTGAAGACGATGCTCAGGTAGGCCGTAACTATGACCTTCCATTCGTACAGCTCGTTGATGAGCAGGGTAACATGAAGGAGGAGACTCCATTTGCAGGTCTCTTCGTAAAAGATGCTGACCCTAAGGTTCTCATTGACCTCGACGAACGCGGACTTCTTTTCGATGCACCTAAGTTCGAGCACAGCTATCCACACTGCTGGAGATGTGACACACCTCTCGTTTACTATGCTCGCGAATCATGGTTCATCAAGATGACAGACGTTAAGGATGACCTTATCGCAAACAACAATACAATCAACTGGATCCCTGAAACAATCGGCAAGGGCCGTTTCGGTGACTGGCTTGAAAATGTTCAGGACTGGGGCGTTTCCCGTAACCGTTACTGGGGTACTCCTCTTAACGTATGGGAATGCGACGAGTGCGGATGCAAGCATTCAATCGGTTCTATTGAAGAACTCAAGAGCATGTCTGACAACTGCCCTGATGACATTGAACTTCACCGTCCATTCATCGACAGAGTAACAATCAAGTGCCCTGACTGCGGAGCTCAGATGAAGAGAGTTCCGGAAGTTCTTGACTGCTGGTTCGACTCAGGTTCAATGCCGTTCGCACAGCACCATTATCCATTTGAAAACAAGGAACTCTTCGAGACTCAGTTCCCTGCAGACTTCATTTCCGAAGCTGTTGACCAGACTCGCGGATGGTTCTATTCACTTCTTGCAATTTCAACCCTCATCTTCAACAAGGCACCTTACAAGAATGTAATCGTTCTTGGCCACGTTCAGGATGAAGACGGACAGAAGATGTCCAAGTCCAAGGGCAACGCAGTTGACCCTATGGACGCGCTCAACACCTACGGTGCTGACGCTATTCGCTGGTATTTCTATACAAACTCTGCTCCATGGCTTCCAAACCGCTTCTCAGGTAAGGCAGTTACTGAAGGTCAGAGAAAGATTCTCGGTACTCTCTGGAATACTTATGCATTCTTCGTACTCTATGCAAACATCGATGAATTTGATGCTACAAAGTACGAACTTAAGTATGATGAACTCTCCGTAATGGACAAGTGGTGTCTCTCCAAGATGAACTCCATGATTAAGGGCGTTGACGAGAACCTTGCAAACTACAGAATCCCTGAAGCTGCAAAGTACATTCAGGAATTCGTTGATGAACTTTCCAACTGGTATGTTCGCCGCTGCCGTTCACGTTTCTGGGCTGAAGGCATGACTCAGGATAAGATCAATGCTTACATGACTCTTTACACAGCTCTTGTTGAAACCTGCAAGACAGCAGCTCCAATGCTTCCATTTATGACAGAGCAGATTTATCGCAACCTCGTTTGCAGTATTGATAAGGATGCTCCTGTTTCTATCCACCTTTGCGACTTCCCTGAAGTCAGAACAGAGTGGGTAGACAAGCAGCCTGAAGCAGACATGGAAGAAGTTCTCAGCATCGTTACTCTTGGCCGTGCATGCAGAAATGGTTCAAACATGAAGAACCGTCAGCCTCTCGGCAAGATGTACATCAAGGCAGAAAACGTTCTTTCAGACTACTACGTTGATATCATCAAGGATGAGCTCAACATCAAGTCTGTTGAATTTGCAACTGACGACAGCAGCCTTATGGATTACACATTCAAGCCACAGCTCAAGGTTTGCGGACCTAAGTACGGCAAGAACGTAGGTGCAATCCGTAACGCACTTTCAGAAATCACAAACGGCATTGCCGCAAAGGCTGAGCTCGACAGCAAGGGAACACTTACAGTTGCTCTCGCTGACGGCACATCAGTTGAGATGGCTCCTGAAGAACTCCTTATTGAGGCAAAACAGCAGGACGGTCTCTTCGCACTTTCTGAAAATGGCGTAACAGTAGCAATCGACACCAACCTTACAGAAGAACTCATCACAGAAGGTTTCGTTCGTGAAATCGTTTCAAAGGTTCAGACAATGCGTAAGGATGCAGGCTTCGAAGTAACAGACCACATTGCTCTTTCCGTTACAGGTAACGACAAGATTGAAACTCTCGTTTCTGACAATAAGGATTCAGTAATGAAGGATGTACTTGCAGTAGAAGTTACAACAGGCGCAGTTGACGGCTACACTGCAGAGTGGGACATCAACGGCGAAAAGGCTACATTTTGCGTTAAAGTCGTAAAGTAAGATAAAATTAAAAGCCACCCCAAGGGGTGGCTTTTTTTATTCTTCGTCGGCGAGCTTTGCTGCTGTATCGGCGGTTGCCAGCGCATCGATAAGCTCATCGAGATTGCCGTTCATGATTGATTCTATCTTATAAAGTGTGAGGTTTATTCTGTGGTCTGATACTCTTCCCTGAGGGAAGTTATAAGTACGGATACGTTCGGAGCGATCGCCTGTTCCGACCATTGCTTTTCGGGTTCCGGCAATTTCGGCATTGTGCTTTTCAAGTTCTGCCTCATAAAGTCTTGAGCGGAGAACCTGAAGGGCTTTGGCCTTGTTCTGGAACTGAGAGTGTTCATTCTGACACTCAACAACGGTATTTGTCGGAAGATGTGTAACACGGATTGCAGAAGATGTCTTGTTTACCTTCTGACCGCCGGCGCCGCTGGAGCGGAATACGTCGATTTTTACTTCAGACATGTCCAGCTCGAAGTCAACATCCTCAGCTTCCGGCAGTACGGCAACCGTACAGGTGGATGTCTGGATGCGTCCCTGTGATTCGGTTTCCGGTACACGCTGAACGCGGTGAACACCGCTTTCGAACTTAAGACGGGAATATGCTCCGTCACCGGTGATTTCAACACTGACTTCCTTGTATCCGCCGAGTTCGGTTTCGTTCTCCGAAACCACCTCGGTTTTAAAACCGTGCGACTCCGCATACATGGTATACATTCGGAAAAGGGAACCGGCGAATAAAGCCGCTTCCTCGCCGCCGGCACCTGCTCTGATTTCAACGATAACGTTTTTGTCGTCGTTAGGGTCTCTTGGCAGGAGAAGGATTTTGAGTTCTTCGGCTGTACTCTCCATGGCCTCACCCGCAGCGCTGAGTTCTTCCTGAAGCATCTCTTCAAAATCCGGGTCGAGACCGCCGGCATCGAGCAGTTCGCGAGCCTCGCGAGCGTCTGCATCTGCCTTTTTCCATTCACGGAACTTCTCAACGATAGGAGTTACATTTTTGAGCTCCTTCATGAGAGCGGTGTATTTGTCCATGTCGGAAACCACGGCAGGGTCTGCCAGTTCTTCGTTTATGGCATTGAATCTCTCTTCAACACCTTTAAGCTTATCAAACATGAATTAAACCTCTTCAATAACTGTTTTAATGGCCTTCTCGGCCTTCTTGCGAGGGAGCATTACTTCTCGTCCGCAGGAGGTGCATTTCAGCTTGATATCCATGCCGACTCTGGTGATTTCAAAAACGTCGCAGCCGCAAGGATGCGGTTTTTTCATCTTAACTTTCTGATTAAGGTTAAGTTCCATATAAAGCTCCTTTCTCGTTTGCATAAAGTATAGCATAACAGTGCAAGATTTAGTATAATCTTCTATAAGTATGTACCATACGGAATCAATTTATCTAGCGCGGTTGCGCGGAAAGTGAGCAAATTTATGGGATACAAATCAGATATCGAAATTGCACAGGAAGCTACCCCAAAACACATTGGAGAAATTGCAGCAAAACTTGGACTTTCTGAAGACAGTTTCGAATATTATGGCAAGTACAAGGCAAAGGTTGATTACAACCTTCTCAAGACACCAAAAAAGGGCGACAAGGCAAAGCTTGTGCTTGTAACAGCCATCAACCCTACACCGGCCGGTGAAGGCAAGACAACTACAACCGTAGGTCTTGCAGATGGACTTTCTCAGATTGGAAAAAATGTATGTATAGCTCTTAGAGAACCTTCTCTTGGACCTGTATTTGGAGTAAAGGGCGGTGCTGCCGGCGGCGGCTACGCTCAGGTAATCCCAATGGAAGATATCAACCTTCATTTCACAGGTGACTTCCATGCCATCGGCGCAGCAAACAACCTTCTTGCTGCAATGATCGACAACCACATTTATCAGGGCAACGAATGCAACATCGACCCTAAACGCATCACATGGAGACGCTGCGTTGACATGAACGACAGACAGCTCAGAAACGTTGTCGACGGTCTTGGCAGACGCGTTGACGGTGTAACACGTGAAGACGGATTCGACATCACAGTTGCTTCTGAAATCATGGCAACACTCTGCCTTGCTTCTTCAATCAAAGACTTAAAGGAACGTCTTTCAAGAATCGTTGTAGGCTACAGCTACACAGGCGAGCCTGTAACAGCAGGCGAGATTGGCGCTGCAGGCGCAATGACAGCCCTCCTTAAAGATGCCCTCAAGCCAAACCTTGTTCAGACTCTTGAAGGAACACCTGCATTTGTTCACGGTGGACCTTTTGCAAATATTGCACACGGCTGTAACTCTGTTATGGCAACACGTATGGCAATGCACCTCAGCGATTATACAATCACAGAGGCAGGCTTCGGCGCAGACCTTGGTGCTGAGAAGTTCCTCGACATCAAGTGCCGTCTTGCAGATCTCAAGCCTGATGCTGTAGTAATCGTTGCTACAATCCGTGCTCTCAAGTACAACGGCGGAGTTCCAAAGGCAGAGCTTGGAAGCGAAAACCTTGAAGCTCTTGAAAAGGGCCTTCCAAACCTTCTTAAGCACGTTGAAAACATCACACAGGTTTACGGCCTTCCTGCAGTTGTTGCAATCAACAAGTTTGTTGCCGACACAGATGCAGAAGTTAAGCTCGTAACAGACAAGTGTAATGAACTTGGCGTAAATGTATGTCTCTCAGAAGTATGGGAACACGGCGGAAAAGGCGGCGTAGAGCTTGCTAAGGAAGTTGTAGAGCTCTGCGAAAACGCAGAAAACAACTTCACATTCTCATACGATGCAAATGACAGCATCAAAGATAAGATTAATGCCATCGCAACAAAGATTTATGGCGCAGACGGCGTTAACTATACAACCCAGGCAGAAAAGGAAATTGCAGAGCTTACAAAGAACGGCTTTGACAAGATGCCAATCTGCATGGCTAAAACTCAGTATTCACCTTCCGACGACCAGACCAAACTTGGCCGTCCAACAGGCTTTACTATTACAGTTCGCAACCTCACCGTAAGTGCAGGTGCAGGCTTCGTTGTTGCCCTTACAGGTGACATCCTCAAGATGCCTGGTCTTCCAAAGGCTCCTGCGGCTCTTCGCATTGACTGCGATGACGACGGACGTATTACCGGTCTGTTCTAAAGAAAAGAGGTAATCACAATGGAAAATGAAACAAAACAGAAGAGCGGGTTAGGAACCTTCCTGATTGATACTCTCAAAGGCTTTATCATTGGCGCAGCCAATGTAATTCCGGGCGCATCAGGCGGAACACTTGCTCTGGTAATAGGCATCTATGAAAAGCTGATCGGTGCTCTTTCAAACATCGCATCTGACTTAAAGAACAGTCTTAAGACCCTCGCACCGATTCTTCTCGGTGTGGCAATTGCATTCCTGACACTCAGCCACGTTATTACTTTCTGCCTCGACAAATTCCTGTTTGCCACAATCATGCTTTTCTTCGGCGCAGTTCTTGGCGGCATGCCAATGCTCGCCGGCAAAGTAAAAGGCAAAAAGGTTAAACCGGCATATATTGCTGTTGCCGTAGTTACATTTGCAGTAGTAATCGGACTCGTTTTCCTTGGCACAGGCGCAGATGTTGATATCTCAACTTTCAGCATCGGCAAGATCCTTCTCCTCTTTGTTGCAGGCGCAGTTGCCGCCGCAACAATGGTAATTCCGGGTGTTTCCGGTTCAGCTTTTCTCATGACAATCGGCCTTTATGAGCCGGTTATGAATCAGGTTAAGGCACTTACCTCATCAGATGGAGATAAGGGTCACGCACTTATAGTTGTTCTTATTGTTGCAGTTGGCATAATCGTTGGTATCGTAGGAATTGCTAAGCTTATCGACATGCTTCTCAAGAATTATGAGACCGGCACATACTGGGCAATAATCGGATTTGTTCTTTCAAGTGCAATCGTTATTCTTCTCCAGAACTTCTTCCTTGGAGCAGGAGTTGCAGCAAACCTTGCAGGCACATCTGTTATCGAGTATATTGCAGGCGTAGTTCTTGCAGTTCTCGGCTTCCTCGGAGCATACAAACTCGGAGATAAATAAAAACCCAATAAAAAAGCCACCCGAAAGGGTGGCTTTTCTTTTTTCTTATTTTATGAGGCCGAGTTCAGGATGTCTTTCAGCAACTACTGAGAAAGCATCATCTGCAATGTCTATTGCAAGAGCAATGTCATCGTCGGTTACGGCCGCATTCATGAAGTGGTTGTGGTGCGAAGCGAGGAAGAGTCCGCGGCTTACGCATTCTGCAATCCACTCCTGATGAAGCATAAGGCTGTCATCATTTGCGATACGAAGATAGAAGAGAGCAGGCTCACCTGAAACAACCAGGTCGAAGCCGTGAGACTTGCCTGCCTCTTTGAATCCGTTGGTGAGCTTTGTGCCCATTTCGCGGAACATTGTCGGAGTATCAAGGCGTTTCATCTTCGGTATACATGCAAGGCATGCAGCGAATGGCTCTGCACTCATCCAGTATGAACCTGTGTAAACAACAGATGAAGCGGTTGCCTTCATGTGTTCGCCACCGCAGACAGCTGACATGTTGTAGCCGTTTGCAAGAGCTTTACAGAAGCAGATGAGGTCTGCCTTGAACCCGTAGTAGTGGTCGGAACCTGCGATATCGAGACGGAAGCCTGTACGTACGTCGTCGATGATGAGAACCATACCGTGGTCATCACAGAACTTGCGTACAGCAGCCCACTGTTCTTTTGTGGCAGTTACATTGTCGAAGAAGTTACCGTGGTCATATGGCTGAGCGATGAGACCGGCAACGTCTCCGCCGCACTCATCATATGCCTTCTGCATGGCATCGAGGTCAAACCATGGAACAACAATGTTGTTTGCAACATCTTCAGGGAGAATGCCCGGATAGTCAGCCTTCTGAGCCCACTGGAAGTCACCGTGATAATAGCCGCGGAAGAACATAATCTTCTTCTTTCCTGTGTGAGCGCGAGCGCACATTACGGAGAATGTAGTGGCGTCTGAGCCGTTCTTCATAAAGAAAGCCCAGTCTGCTGAAGCGACTGTGTCTACGAGCATTTCTGCACATTCAACCATCTTGTAAGATGGTGAAGTTGTGCAGTTTCCTGTCTGCAGCTGCTTTATTGCTGCTGCGTCAACGTCTGGGTCGCAGTAGCCGAGAACGTTAGGACCGTATGCGCACATAAAGTCGAGGTATTTGTTACCGTCAACGTCCCAGAAGTAAGTTCCCTTAGCGTGGTCTGACATGAGAGGCCACTTTGTTATAGGGAGGAAGAGACCTTCGGAAGGTCCGAGATGTCCAAAGACACCTGATGGGATATTTGCGAGAGCACGGTCAAACCATGCTTTTGATTTTTCATGTGTGTATTCAGGATATTTACTCAAAACGCTACCTCCTTAACCCAGATAAACTGCAACTCTGTCGAGTATGCGGTTGATGTTGTCGACCATGTTGATCATGCCGGCCATGTAAATGTTACCGGCACAAAGTTCAGCCATAGTGGAGGCTGTACCGTTAAAGAGTCCGTTTGCAAGGTCGATGGTTTTGAATTCCATGATTGCGCGAGGGTTAGAAGGCTTTGCCTTAATGAGTTTTAATTTGTGATCTTTTGCACTGATGGTAACGTAGCACTTGTCTGTGATACCCATCTGAACATCACCGTCAACAATATATGATGCAGAGAGTTTTGAAATGCTGTCGTTATTTGCGAGAGCGCAGATTGCACCACCGATGGTGTACATGGTGAGGATTGTTGATTTCTCGAAGAAATCACGGTTCTCCATGTCCTCGTCTGAAGGCATGAGATACTTTGTAAGAAGATCGGTCAGCTTGGTAAATGTAGTAAGAAGAAATACTAATGTACCGGCTGGGTTCTGAACAGGAATACCGGGTTTTCCGTCATCAATGAGAGCGTTAAATTTCTCAGCGGATGAGAATTTCATCTTCATTGTGCAACCCTGGTCACCTTCGGTCATCTTGCATCCGTCTTTAGAAAAAGTGTAGGTTACGCAAGGGCCGTCCTGTACATCGAAACAGAGACCGACCGGCTTTTTAAGCTTTTTGCAGATTTCTTTTGCATCGTTGTCGATTTCGCAAAGATTTTCAAGTGTTGCGAGAACGCCATAAGCGTTTACGTAGGCTAAAGCTACCGGTTCTTTCAATTAAAAAACTCCTTTCAAATTTCATATGCTCCAAAACATTTGCTGTCTTCAGTATATCATTTTTAAAGGCAATATGAATGCATTTATTTTTGCTCAGGAAAAATGCCTGTGATATGCGTCTTTGTTTGCATAAGAGCGCGAAAAAAGGTACAATATTTATTTGTATAAGTCTAATTATTGAAGTGATTTTTATGAAAACAGAGCTTTTTTCCAATTCAAAAGAAGATATAAAAAAAGCCGGTGAATTGCTTAAAAAAGGTGAGCTTGTAGCTATCCCGACTGAAACAGTATACGGACTGGCAGCAAATGCTCTTGATGGCAAAGCGGTAGCCAGTATATTTGCCGCAAAAGGCCGCCCGATGGACAACCCTTTGATTGTCCACATTGCAGACCTTCAGGATGTCGAAGACCTGGTTGCATATGTTCCCGATGTTCTTGAGGTACTCGCCAGAGAGTTCTGGCCGGGCCCGCTTACCATTATCATGGACAAGTCGGGCATTATTCCGGACGAGGTAAGTGCGGGACTGGACACAGTCGCAATCCGCATGCCGTCCCACAAGACGGCACGCGCAATTATCCGCGCAGCGGGAGTACCGCTTGCGGCACCAAGCGCCAATACATCCGGCAAGCCAAGCCCTACTACTGCGCAGCACGTTATGGATGACATGAATGGCAGGATTGCCGCTGTTGTCGATGGGGGAGCATCAGAGGTCGGCGTTGAGTCGACCGTGCTTACACTCTGCACACGCAGACCGAGGGTCTTAAGACCGGGCAGAATCACCGTTGAGCAGCTCGAGGAAGTTCTTGGTGATGTAGATGTCGATGAAGCGGTTCTCGGACAGCTCGAAGAGGGACGAAAGGCTCCGTCACCGGGTATGAAGTACAAGCACTATTCTCCAAACGCAGAGGTATTTGTTGTAAAGAGCACAGCCGAAGCATTTGCAGACTTTGTAAACGCGAAGGATAAAGCTACTACGGCCGCCCTTGTGTTTGAAGGCGAAGAAGACGGACTTTCCTGCACCACCATAAACTTTGGTAAAGAAAACGACGATCTCGCCCATGCAAACAGACTGTTTGCCGCCCTCAGAGAATGCGATGAAAAGGGCATGAAAGAAGTTTATGTCCGTTGTCCAAACAGTGACGGCGTTGGACTTGCAGTAATGAACAGACTGCTCAGAGCAGCAGAATTCCGAATCATTGAATTGTGAGGACTGAAATGCGAAAAGCAATAGTAATAGGCCTTACCGGTCAGACCGGTGCAGGCAAGAGTACGGTTGCAAAGCTTCTCGAGAGCAAAGGCTGCGCCATAGTCAGCGCAGATGAGAAGGCCAGGGAAGTGGTTCTTCCGGGATCACCGATTTTACCGGAGCTTCAGACAGCTTTTGGTGAAGACGTGATTTGTGAGGACGGAACGCTTAACCGTGCGCTTCTGGCCGAGCGTGCATTTGCGGGCGAGGCAACAAAGAAAAAACTGAATGATATCATGCACCCTGCAATTGTGGAACTCATGGAAGAGGCGAAAGAAAACTTCATCTCTCTCGGTGAGACCGTGGTTGTAATGGATGCATCTCAACTGTTTGAGGCGCACATGGAGAACATAGTGGATGCTGTTGTTTCTGTGGTTGCACCGGAAGATGAAAGAGCGGGACGTATCTGCAAAAGAGATTTGATCAGCGATTCGGCTGCCCGCCTTCGAATGAATGCACAGTTTTCGGAAGCCTTCTTCCGCGAGCATTCAGATTTCGTCGTTGAAAACGACGGAGACAGAAAACACCTTGAAAAAGAAGTAGATAAGCTTTTCAAATTTATAAATACATTGAAGAAAGATTAATCTATGGCTAAAAAAAGATATAAAAGAGGCGTTGCAAGAATAAGGCGGATTATTTCAACTCTGATAGTCTTATGCCTGGTTTTCGTTGCAATGGTAAAAACATATGATTACACATATGACCAATACCTTTATCCGGTAGACTATACCAACTATGTCGACATATACGCCGAGGAATACGGCGTAGACAAGGCTCTGGTATATGCCGTGATAAAAACAGAAAGCGGTTTTAACTCGGAAGCAATTTCAAATGTCGGAGCCCAGGGCCTCATGCAGATGACAGAGGACACCTTCGAGTGGTTAAAGACTAAGACCGGGGAAGATTATTTACAGTTCAGCGATCTCTTCCAGCCACAGGTTTCCATAAAATATGGAACATTGCTCCTTTCAATGCTGCTGGAGGATTTCAGCAACGATCCAAAAACGGCCCTCTCGGCGTATCACGCCGGCCGGGCATCGGTTCAATCCTGGCTGGAGAAACCGGAATACAGCGAAAACGGCAAAACACTTGACACTATTCCAAAGCAAGATACCCAGCATTATGTTGATAAGGTTATGTCAAGTTTAACTCAATATGAAAAAATACTTTCAAGACAGTAGAAAGAGGTTCAGTTATGGACACAAAAGAACTTAAAGAGAAACTTTTTTACAAACCGGCACATATGGCAACAGTTGTAAATGAAGATGTCACAAAAAAGGCATTTGATTTTGCAGAGGGCTATAAGGCTTTTATGAGCGGTTACAAGACCGAGAGAGAAATTGCGGCTTACTTTGAGGAAGAAGCAAAGAAACTCGGTTATACCGAGTTCGATAAGAGCAATGCATATAAGCCGGGCGACAAGGTTTACAGAGTAAACAGAGAAAAGTCAATCATCCTCTGCACCTTCGGTAAAAAGGATGTCAGCAACGGCGTAAAGATTGTTGCGTCTCACATTGATTCTCCACGTCTTGACTTAAAGCCAAATCCTCTTTATGAGTCATCAGAGCTTGCTCTTTTCAAGACTCACTATTATGGCGGAATCAAAAAGTATCAGTGGACCACAATTCCACTTTCTCTTCATGGTGTTCTCGTTAAAGGCGATGGAACAAAGGTTACAGTAAACATCGGTGAGGACGAAAACGATCCTCTCTTTGTAATCACAGACCTTCTTCCACACCTTGGCGGCGAGCAGGGCAAGCGTACTCTCGGCCAGGGTATAAAGGGTGAGGAATTAAATATCCTTGTAGGCAGCCTTCCGTTTAACAGTGACGACGAGTCTGAGGCTGTAAAACTCAACATTCTCAACATTCTCAACGAAAAATACGGCATCGTTGAAAAGGACTTCATCACTGCAGAGCTCGAACTTGTTCCGGCATTCCCTGCAAAAGACATTGGCTTTGACCGCAGCTTAATCGGCGCATATGGTCACGATGACAGAGTTTGTGCTTATCCTGCAGCGATGGCCAACTTCGCTATGACAGAGCCTGAGCACACAACAATAACCGTACTTACAGACAAAGAGGAAATCGGTTCAGACGGCAACACAGGCCTTAACTCTTCCTACATCAAATATTTTGTTTATGACCTCGCTGAGAATATCGGCATCAAGGGTCATGACGTTCTTTCAAAGAGTGAGTGTCTTTCTGCAGACGTTACTGCAGCATTTGACCCTACCTTCCCTGAACCAATGGAATCCCGCAATGCATCTTACTGCAACAAGGGTGTTGCCATTATGAAATACACAGGTTCAAGAGGCAAGTCAGGCACATCAGACGCAACTGCCGAATTCTTCGGCAAGGTGCGCAAGGTTCTTGATGACAACGGCATCGTATGGCAGACAGGAGAACTTGGCAAGGTTGACGCCGGTGGCGGCGGAACCGTAGCAATGTACATTGCAAACCTTGATGTGGATGTTATCGATATCGGTGTTCCGGTTCTCTCCATGCATTCACCTTATGAAACTATCGCAAAGCTTGATCTTTACAGTTCATATCAGGCTTTTGAAGCATTCTTTGCAGCAAAATAAATCTTTTTTGGAGTGTTTCGCATGAAAGATAAATTTGGGCGCGAAATTACTTATATGCGCATATCTGTAACAGACCGCTGCAATCTCCGCTGTGTTTACTGCATGCCGGAGGAAGGCGTTCAGTTGCTGTCTCATTCTCAGATACTGAGATACGAAGAAATAATTCGTCTGGTTCGTGTTGCTGCCTCAATGGGCATTAAAAAAATCCGTCTCACCGGCGGCGAACCGACTATCAGACATTGCATTATCGACCTTGTTCGCGAGATAAAGAATACACCGGGCATAGAGGAGGTTGCCATTACAACCAATGGCATCCTTATTCCGGAAATGTTTGATGATCTCAAAGACGCAGGTCTCGATGGTGTAAACATAAGTATCGATACACTTGATCCTGACAGATTTGATGAAATCACCCGCAGAACAGGAAACCTGCCGAAGGTACTGGAAGCCATTGATATCTGCGCAAACGGCGGAATCAATACGAAAGTAAACTGCGTTGCTATGAAGGGCGTTAACGAAGATGAAATCTGCGATATCGCCCGTCTTGCAAAAGACCGAGATATCTGTGTCCGCTTCATCGAGTTTATGCCTATCGGCAAGAACGACTTTGAAAAAGCTATTTATACGGACGAAATCATTGAAATACTTACCAATGAGTTTGGTGAACTTACACCTGACAGCGAGAAGCACGGAAACGGTCCTGCAAAGTACTACAAGGCTCCGGGCTTTAAAGGCAGAATTGGCGTAATCTCTGCAATGAGTAACTGTTTCTGTGAGGAGTGCAACCGTATTCGTCTTACATCTGACGGGCTTCTGAAGCTCTGCCTCCAGTACAATATCGGTGTAAACCTTACCGATATGCTCAGAGCGGGCGCTACCGACCGCGCACTTATGGAGGAATTACAGAGAGCAGTCAACATGAAGCCGGAGAAGCATACATTTAACAACTACTTAGATAAACCGGACATCGACAACCGCGCTATGTCCAAGGTTGGAGGATAAAGAAATGGAAAAAGAACAGGTAATTTTCAACGCAGCAATCATCACTGCATCTGACAAAGGTTCACGCGGAGAGCGTGTAGATCTTTCAGGTCCAAAAATTCAGGAAATCATTGAACCTGCAGGATACAAAGTAGTCAGCTATGTTGTGGTTCCGGATGAATTTGACGATCTCGCAAATGAAATGAAGCGTCTTGCAGACGAAGGCGTTGCAGACATCATTTTCACAACAGGCGGTACAGGTTTCTCAATGAGAGACGTAACCCCTGAAGCAACAAAGGCTGTATGTGACCGCGAAGTTCCGGGCATCCCTGAGGCAATGCGTGCATATTCTATGACAATTACAAAGAAAGCAATGCTTTCTCGCGCAGCTGCCGGCATCCGCAAGCAGACTCTTATTGTCAATATGCCTGGCAGCCCTAAGGCTGTTGAGGAAAGTCTTACATACATCCTTGATCCGCTCCGCCACGGTCTTGAGATTCTCAAGGGCGAAGCATCAGAATGTGCAAGAAAGTAATTAGGAGATTAGAATGCTTACTGTTAAGACTTCTGCCGAGGCTGAGCAGATTATAAAAGATAACTTTGGCGCAATCTCAATGTCTGAAGAATCGGTTGACGTTCTTGATTCTGTCGGACGCATCCTTGCGGAAGACATAAAGGCTTCTGAAGACGTGCCCGGCTTCAACCGTTCAACCGTAGACGGTTACGCTGTCTGCGCGTCCGATACATTTGGCTGCAGTGAATCCATCCCGGCCCTTCTTGACTACAAGGGTGAGGTAAAGATGGGTGAGGCACCGAAGTTCTCAATCGGAAAATACCAGTGTGCATATGTCCCGACAGGCGGAGAGTTGCCTGAAGGCGCAGATGCCATGGTAATGATAGAATACGCGGAAGACTATGGCGACGGCACACGTGCAATGCTCAAGCCATCAGCTCCGGGACAGCATGTCACATATAAGGGTGACGATGTAAAATGTGGCGAAGTGGTAGTGCCAAAGGGCACAATGGTTGAGCCTCGCCACGTTGCAAGCATGGCAGCACTCGGCTATGGAACCGTGAAGGTTTACAGGAAACCGGTTATTGGTGTTATTTCAACAGGCGATGAACTTGTTGATATTACAGAGACACCAAAGGGAGCCGAAGTTCGCGATATCAACTCATTTGAAATATGCGCAACCCTTAAGAAAATGGGCTGCGACTGCAAGCGTTACGGAATAGTCCGTGACGATATCCCGACTCTCAGAGCAACCATCGAGGATGCTCTTGCCACCTGCGACGCAGTTGTTACTTCAGGTGGCAGCTCTGTTGGTGTAAAAGATGCAACATTCAGGGTTTATGACGAACTTGGTGCTGTACTTTTCCACGGTATTGCCATTAAACCTGGCAAACCGACAATCGCTGCAAACATAGACGGCAAACCGGCGTTTGGCCTTCCCGGCCACCCGCTTGCAGCCTTTTATGTTTTCAATATTTTCGTAAAGCCAATCATCAACAGCATGGCAGGATACAGTTCAAAGAACGAAACTGTAAAAGCTACTCTCATGCGTGCCATTCCATGTAATCACGGACGTGAGGAATGCGTAGGTATAAAGCTTCACGAAACTGAAGCAGGCCTTGTGGCAGAGCCTGCTTTTACAAAGTCCGGCCTTATCAGCGTATTAGCAAAGACCGACGGATATATACGCATTTCACGTGACTGTGAAGGCTTGTCACAAGGAGACGAAGTGGAGGTTGAGCTTTTCTGATGAAGTACGAGTATCTTACAAACACCCCATTAAATGAGGCTGTTGAAACATATTTAAATGCATTGAAAGCAGCAGGAATGACATATAAGACTGAAGTGGTTCCTGTTCCGGAGGCCTGCGGCCGCGTAACGGCCAAGGCTATTTATGCGCATATCTGCGCACCACATTACAATGCGTCCGCAATGGACGGCATTGCTCTTATGGCAGATGTTACATTTGGCGCTACAGAAACAACCCCTGTACGCCTTACAAAGGATCAGTTCATTGTTGTCGACACCGGCGACCCGATGCCTGAAGGCACAGACGCCGTTGTTATGGTAGAGGACGTGGTTCACGACGGTGAGGATGTTCTTCTCTACGGCGCAGCTACTCCATGGCAGCACGTTCGCCAGATAGGTGAAGATGTATGTGCCGGAGATATGATCCTTCCATCATTTACCGAAATTGTACCTGCAGCGCTCGGCGCCTGCCTCGCAGGCGGTGTTCTCGAGGTTGAAGTTATCAAAGCCCCTGTTGTAGGACTCATTCCTACAGGTGATGAGATTGTAACTCCGCGAGCAGACCCTAAGCCGGGTGACATTATCGAGTTCAACTCATCAATATTCGGCGGTATTCTCGAGACCTGGGGTGCAGTTCCAAAGAAGTATCCTATCGTTAAAGATATTAAGGAAGATATCGTTGCAGCTCTTACAAAGGCAACTGAAGAATGCGACGCCGTTATCATCAACGCAGGTTCATCTGCAGGCCGCGATGACTATTCTTCATATGCCATCGGTACAATCGGTGAAGTTGTAATGCACGGTATTGCAATCAAACCGGGTAAGCCAGCAATCCTTGGTATGGCTGGCGGCACACCGATTCTCGGCGTACCGGGTTACCCTGTTTCAGGTATAATCGTTCTCGAGCAGATTATGAAACCTGTTATCGAAGAACTTACAAAGCGCAATCTTCACAGAGGTGAAAAGGTAGAGGCCACTATTTCAAGAAACCTCAACTCTTCACTTAAATACGAAGAATTTGTTCGTGTTCGTCTCGGTCTTACAGAAAACGGTGAATTTGCTGCCGTTCCTCTTTCAAGAGGCGCAGGTGTTGTAACATCATTCGTAAAGGCTGACGGTCTTCTTACCGTCCCACAGGACAGCGAAGGTTATGAGCCGGGCGACAAGGTGGAAGTAGACCTTCTTCGCTCAAAGGACGAGCTTCAGTCCATGCTCACAATCATAGGTTCACATGACCCTATCATCGACGAGATAACAGACATCTTAAAGAGAGAATTCCCTGACACCTTCATTTCATCTTCACATGTAGGTTCCATGGGCGCTGTTATGGCTGTCAAGAGAGGAGAGGCACAGCTTGGTGCCATCCACCTTCTCGATGAAGAGACAGGTAAGTATAATGACTCTTACGTTGAACGCTATTTCCCTAACGGCGGCGTAAAGCTTGTCAAAGGCGTTAAGCGTATTCAGGGTATCATGGTTGCCACCGGAAACCCTAAGGGCATTAAGACTTTTGCAGACCTCGCAGCACCGGGCATTTCTTACGTAAACCGTCAGAAGGGCTCAGGTACAAGAATCCTCTGCGACTATCTCTGCAAGGAAAACAATATTGACCCTGACACCATCTACGGATACAACAGAGAAGAGTTCACACATACATCTGTTGCGGCTCAGATTGCAACAGGTTCTGCAGATGCCGGACTTGGTATTTACTCAGCAGCAAAGACCTATGGTCTTGACTTTATCCCTGTCTGCGATGAGGAGTACGATTTCCTCATTGATGAAAAGGCCTTTGAAACAGAAAAGGTTCAGCGCTTTATTGAAACCCTTCATACTGATGAATTCAAAGAGCGCCTTCAGATGCTTGGCGGATATTCCACCTGGGATTAAAAATAAAAAAAGAGCTCCCGATAAGGGAGCTCTTTTTATTTTGTTTAACCTATTACCAGAGCAACCAGATAAGGAAGCGCTGCGATGTAAAGTGTTGCGGTTACAATTGAAAGCCCTGTGCTTTCAACATAAGCTCCGGCTCTGAGAATGGCTGCCGGAACTGCAAGGAGAATCTTCTTTGATTTTTTCATATCACCATCGAAGATATCAGACCACATCTTAAGTGCGTCTTCCACCAGAGGGAATGCACTTACAAGGAATGTGATGCCGATGTAAAGAAGTATGATTGAAAGCGGATCTGTCGTTCCAAGGTAGAATATATTTACTGCGCTTGGAAAAGCAACGACAGTACCAAGAATCAGCATTATGATGTGCGGCCAGAAGCATATGGCAAAGCTATGCTTTTCGGCCAGCATATGCTCGCAATGACCTGCAAGTTCATTGCGTTCAAGATAGTCTGAGAACTCAACCGGTATACCGAGTATTCTGCAGAAAAGATGCTCGAGGAATCCTTTGACAAGTGAGCCCGGGAAGCAAATGAATTTTACTATTGAATAAAAGATTACCATGCAAAATCACCTGTTCCTTTCGCGAAAACGGATTCAACCGTTTTCTTGCCGCTTATAATCTTTGCAACATCCGGAGACATTGAATAGCCGTATTCTTCAAGCTCGGCGTTGATACTGTCCACAATTGACTTCTCGTTAAGAGCGTGAGTTTTGTCACCGGCAGCTTCATATTTTGCCTGTCTGAGCTGGGCAATGAGAGAATAAATGCTTGCAGCAGATACGAAGTTGTTGGCTGTTGCAGCCTGTTCGTGCGCGGTTTCAGCATAAGCTTCAGCAAGCTGAAGGTTATCCTGAAGAAGGCAGATGACAGCCATCTGATAGTTAAGTGCAGATGAAAGAGAATTGATCTTCAAACCATCATTGCATGCCTTGGAAGCCTTTACGAGATTGCCCTGCATACGGTAAGCAACTGTTCTGTAGATGAAAGCATACGGGTCTTCGGCATTGAGCTTCTCAAGCTGATTGCAGTAGCTGAGAGCCTTGTCATAGTCCTTGCCGTTTAAAGCTATTTCAGTATAAAGAGGAAGGTAAAGATTTTCATAATCCTTGCCCTGCTCGGCTATTTTATCAACATACTTAAGCTGTGTTTTTTCGTTCTTTTCAAATACAAGGCAGGCATAATACTTATAGTAGTTTACGAAAGCTTCGTTGAGTCCTTTGCCCTTTATTTCCTTGTCGTAATTCTTAATAAGAGCTTCAAATGAATCGGAATCATCATTGTTTGCGGCAACAGAGAAGTATTCGTACGCATCGCTGTAGGCTTTGAGCTTGTCTCTCTCTTTCTTTGCGTAGTGATTATAGAATCGCTCGAGATCATTGTCAGAATAATGAGAACCAAGGAATGCATTCATGTCGGAATAGCTTGTGATTCCAAGTTTGTCGTAAATCTTCAGCTGGTTGCGAAGGTAGTTAATGCCATAGTTTCCGCCGGCGTCAACTACTGCACTGTTTGTCTCATCGTACTTTGCCAATGCGGAGTAGTACTGTCTGTTTCTTACAAACTTCTGCGCTTTTGCGGTTCCTGAGAAAACAGACCAGTTTACGGTGTTGAAAAGTATTGAGAATACGAGAAAAAATACAGCCATTACAGGTATGAGGTACTGCCACTTTTCAAAAGGGTAGTGCTTCATTTTAGCTGTACATTCTTCGCAGTAATTGCTGTCTGGTTCTGCTTCGTTTTCGCCACAGAGAGCACATGTCTTCTTTGTGGTTAACTCTTCCTTGTTTTCCAAAATAAATCTCCTCTCCTTACTCGTTTTCTACAAGTTCGGGAATGTTCTTCTCAAAGTTGCTCATTAAAGATTTAAGGTCAATGTCCGAGCCGTCTTCGGTTTTGTAAAGACTGCCGTTTATTGACATATAGTTGTTATAAACTACGATTTCTGTAGTCTCGCCCTCGGCAGATATTCTGAAGAGGGTGTACTGCTCAGGGTTCGGGATTGCTTCCAGGCCTTCGTCTGACTCAACAATTTTCAGAGCCTTGAGGCTGTCCACAAACGATGCGATATCGTCGTCTTCAAGAATGACGAGTTCATCCCAGATGTTTGCAGTTTTTCTGTCGCCCTCAACATAACACTGGACCTTATAAATCTTATCGGTTTTTGGAAGTTCATCGGCCGGAAAGCCTGTGGCAGGCTTTCTCATCACTATAAAAGCAGCCGTAATTGCTATCGCCAATATTAGCAAAGCGGACATAAATATAATTAAAACATTATTTTTCTTCATGGTTTGCGCCTTCTATGGGTAATATTTATAACTACAAAAGTTTATCACGAAACAGGGGAGGTCGGCAACCTCGCTATTTATAAAAAGGGCTTAAGCACTTGCAATAAGGGGCATAGAGTGTTAAAATTTGTCGACATTGGAATTAACATATATTTAATTGTATTAAAGGTGATATTTTGGAACTTAGAGAAGATATCAGAAATGTGGCAATGATTGCCCACGTAGACCACGGTAAGACTACTCTCGTAGACGCTCTCTTAAAGCAGAGCGGTACATTCCGTACAAACGAACAGGTTGATGAGCGTGTAATGGACTCTAACGACCTTGAACGTGAACGCGGAATTACTATTCTCTCAAAGAACACAGCCGTTCATTACGGTGACACAAAAATCAATATTATCGACACACCGGGCCATGCCGACTTCGGCGGCGAGGTTGAACGTATCCTTCTCATGGTTGATGGCGTACTTCTTCTCGTTGACGCATTTGAAGGCTGCATGCCTCAGACTCGCTTCGTTTTAAAGAAGGCACTTGGTCTTAAGAAAAAGGTTGTTGTTGTAATCAACAAGATCGACCGTCCGGGCGCACGTCCTGCAGAGGTTGTAGATGAAGTAATCGACCTCTTCATTGAACTTGGCGCAGACGAGGATCAGATTGAATTCCCTGTTGTTTTTGCATCTGCACGTGAAGGCTATGCTTCCTTCGACGAAAGAGACCGCGAAGGCGACATGAGACCTATTTTCGAGTCTATCATTAAAGAAATCCCTGCTCCAAAGGGCGACGTAGACGCTCCTCTTCAGGTTCTCTTCTCATCTCTCGACTATGACGATTACGTAGGTCGTATCGGCGTAGGCCGCATTGAGAGAGGTACAATAAAGCAGGGCCAGCAGGTAACTCTCTGCAGAACAGACGGAAGCCAGCAGAATGTAAAGATTTCAAAGCTTTACTCATTCGAGGGCCTTCGCCGTGCAGAAGTTGATTCTGCAGGCGCAGGTGAAATCATCTGCGTTGCGGGCATCGCAGATATCAACATTGGTGAGACAGCATGCGATACCGAATGCGTAGAGCCAATGGAATTCATCAAGATTGACGAGCCTACAATTTCCATGAACTTCATTGTTAATGACAGTCCATTTGCAGGCCGTGAAGGTAAATATGTAACTTCCAGAAATATTCGTGACCGTCTCTTCAAGGAAGTTGAAACAAACGTTTCAATGAGAGTTGAAGAAACTGAGTCAACAGATACATTCAAGGTATCAGGACGTGGCGAACTTCACCTCTCTATCCTCATTGAAACAATGAGACGCGAGGGCTATGAATTTGCCGTATCCCGTCCAAAGGTAATTTACAAGCGCGACGAAAACGGCCAGCTTCTTGAGCCTATGGAAATTCTCGCTGTTGAGGTTCCGGGCGACTATGTTGGTGCCGTAATTGAAAAGCTTGGCTCAAGAAAAGCAGAACTTCGCGACATGGTTGCCCACGAAGGTGGCGCAACTCACCTCGAATTCTCTGTTCCTTCCCGTGGTCTTATCGGCTACAGAAGTGAATTCATGACAGATACAAACGGTAATGGTATCATGAACCAGCTCTTTGATGGTTACCAGCCATTCAAGGGTGACATCTCAACACGTGAGCGCGGATCAATCGTTGTTCATGAGCAGGGCGTATCAAGCGCATACGGCCTCTTCAACACTCAGGACAGAGGTACTCTCTTCATTGGCGCAGGCGTTGACGTTTACGAAGGTATGATTGTCGGTGAATGCTCTCGTGCAGAAGACATTGTATGCAACGTATGCAAGACAAAACATCTTACCAATACCCGTGCATCCGGTTCTGACGATGCGCTCAGACTTGTTCCTCCAACAACTCTCAGCCTTGAGCAGTGCATGGAATTTATCTCAGACGATGAACTTCTCGAAGTAACACCTGAAAGCCTTCGTCTCAGAAAGACTATTCTCTCAAAGGAGAAGCGCCTTAAAAATCAGTTTAAAAAATAATCAGGTAGATAGAAATGGAAGAAAAAGACAAAAGAATATACACCATGGAGTCCGAGAAGCCGGTTAAAGCCGTCTTCAAAATGGGCGTTCCGGTAACTCTCGGAATGATGTTCATGGTGGTTTATAATCTCGTTGACACTTATTTCATTGGCATGCTGAACAATGACTATCAGCTTGCAGCTACAAACCTTGCTTATCCTGTAATGATGATTATGATCGCCATTTCCGGCATTGTCGGAAATGGCGGTGCTTCTTATATCGCACGTTGTCTTGGAGCGGGCAGAAAAGAAGAGGCCAATCACACACTTACCATAGGATTCGAATTAATAGTCATAAGCAGTATAGTCCTGACTGTTCTGGGTCTGATTTTTCTCAAGCCAATTGTCACTGTGCTTGGCGCCAAGGAAAATACATTCCTCTTTACTGAGCAGTACACCGGCATAATAATTGCAGGCTGCCTTTTCACGATGGGTAACTATGCATTTGGACAGCTTCTCAGAAGTGAAGGCTCAACCACTCTTTCAATGGTTGGAATGATAGCCGGAACGATAGCAAATATCATTCTTGACCCGATTTTTATTTTCGGCTTTCATTTGGAAATAAAGGGCGCTGCAATAGCGACCGTACTCGGCAATGCCGTAGGAATGTTTATCTGCCTTTTCTACTATGCGAAGGGCAAGACAATTCTTCGACCATCCACAAAACTCCTTAAGATGGATTCAACCATAATCAAAGAGATTATGTGGGTAGGAATTCCTCATACTCTAGAACAGTTCTTCACAACAGCCGCAATGGTTGTTAATAACAACCTTGCAGCAGGCTATGGGGAACTTACGGTTGCGGCAATGGGAATTGCCAACAAGATAATGAGTTTCGGCAGCTATGTTTACCAGGGTATGACAGCAGGCTGTCAGCCACTCATGGGTTATAATTTTGGTGCAAAGAATTTCCCTCGTCTGAAGGCAATCATCAGATCCGGACTTGGTGTTATCACCGGTATGGAACTTGTTATTATGGCCTTCTTCGGGATCTGTGCACCGATTCTTATCGGCGCATTTACCGAGTCTCCTGAAGTTATAAGAATAGGCACGACTGCGCTTCGCGCATTTATGCTGATGCTTCCTTTTGTTGGAACAACATCTCTTACCCGAAACATATTCAACAGCATTGGCAAGCCGCTTTATGCTTTCAGTATTACAATTGTTCGCCAGCTGGTGCTTTACATCCCGTTCCTTCTCCTTTTCAATCATATCTGGGGGTTCACGGGTCTTATCCATGCTCAGCCGGCAGAAGAACTTCTTTGTGCAATTCTTGCACTCATCATTCTTTTCACTACCATCAACAGACTGGAAAGACTGGAAAACCAGGGATAATAAGATACGCCGTACAAGCAGGTCGCTTGTACGGCGTTTTTTATAAAACGTATTTTATTGAATCGCTCATTTTTTCTGCGTAAAAATCAACATTTTTGCGAATGTCTTCTTCGTGTTTTGTGGACCACTTGTCAGCTACGCCGATTACCTTATAACCGGATTGCTTGGCTCCATAAATCGAAACCAGAGTATCTTCAAAGATGTAAGTGTTTTCCGGGTCTGTTCCAAGATGTGCACCTGCTTTCAGGTATATGTCAGGGATACGCTTGGTGGTATGCTCCTCACCGCAGGTAAACACTGCACTGAAGTAATCAAGGATGCCAAGACGTCCGAGACAGGCTTCCACAAGATGGCGATCGGTTGCAGTTGCAACGCACATCTTAACGCCGGCCTCCTTAAAAGCTTCGAGAGTTTCTACTACGGTATCTTTGAGCTGAACCTCCTCGTAGTATCCGTTTTCCACCATTGCATTGATATCATCAATTATTTCCTGAGAAGATTCCGCAAGTCCGAAATTCTCCTGCATGTAGACACTCATTGCTTCGAGAAGCATCTGGCTCATGTCTTTTGTCTGCTCGGGGCTTACTTCAAAGCCTCTTTTAGTAAGGTAACGGGTACCAATGTTTATCCAAAGATGCATGGAATCAATAAGGGTTCCATCCATATCAAAAATTGCGCCTTTTATACTCATTGTTTAACCCTCAAAGAATCCCTGCTTATAAGCTTCAAGCTCTTCCTCTGTCATCACATATTCTTCCAGGTCGTATTCGTCGATGAATTCATCCGTTACGAATGGAACCTGACGTGTAGCCTCGCACTTCTGGCCATGAGTCCAGAGAGTTGGAGTGATGCGGAGCTCGTAACCGCAGCCCGGGTCAACAGGCCACTCTGTCATTGGAGCCTCAGGAATAGCAAACATTGACATGAGAGCGGAAACAACTCCGCCGTGAGTTACAACAGCAGTCTCTGTGATTCCGGTCTTCATCATGCCTTCAACAATCTTAATGAAGGCATCGGCAATGCGGTCACCGAAGTCGGCATTTGTTTCTCCGTAAGGCGGAGCAACGTTTGGTCCGCCGCTGAGCCAGGTAGCAAATTCAAGCTTATCTTTGAGGTCTTCTGCTGTACAGCCATCAAACTCGCCAAAGTCATACTCGATGAGTTCACGCATTTCAATTGCGTCGTTCTCAGGGAACATAATCTTTGCACTCTGTCTGCAGCGCTGAAGCGGGCTGGTGAAGACAACCGGCACGTCAGGGTAGGTGCAGTTCTCTTTAAGGAAATTAAGGCTTTCACGTCCGCGTGCTGAGAGAGGAATATCGCGGTGACCGCAATAGGTTCCATCGTAGTTCGCAGATGTGAGACCATGTCTGTAAAGATATAGTGTATAAGTTTTCATGGGTTCCTCCTTGAAAAGCTCGAATAATAAAATTATACTAAATGTAATATTGTTGAAAGGTTTGATTGATGTGACAAACTCACCGTACTCCGCGCGTTTAAGTGAACTCAGAAAGGCGAGAAACTTAAGCCAGAAGCAGGCATCTAATGATCTTGGAATATCACAGGCGCTGTTGTCCCATTATGAGAAGGGGATTCGAGAGCCGGGACTGGATTTCATTGTAAAAGCAGCAGATTATTATGAGGTAAGCTGCGATTACATACTCGGTCATGCGACCTCAAACTCACTTCTCAACCGAAATGAATCAATAGTCGATGTTGAGTCGGACAAAGACCTTTCAGAAATGACAATCATCCGTGCAGCTCTTGCCGTCGGTAAGGCAATTGAAGAGCATCCGGATTTACAGGATTATTATTTCCAGATTCTTACCGGTGCAACTTACATGATAAATTTTGCCGCTGTCAAAAACGGTGCGCTTCCTCGCACCTGGCTTGGCAATGGTTCCGATAACCCTGCTCAGCTCAAGTTTCTCGCAAACTCAATGTCCGAGGCAATTGACAGTGTTCCCGATGCCATCGGTGAGGCAGAGGGCAGCGACCAGACACCACCACAGTGCGTAAGCACATTGTCGGCATATATCAACGATTTCATCAACCTTAAAGTTGCCGAACTAATGTAACAGATTTTAACATAATAAAAAGCCAAAATAAAGGGAAGCGGAGCGCAATATGCGTTCCGCTTCCATCTTTTTTTAAAATATAAAAATGTTATGACATTGCTTCCTTATACATGTCAATGTAAAGACCTGCTGACTTGTTCCAACTGTTGTCTGAACGCATTGCGCGATCGACAACATCAGCCCATGCTTCTTTGTCATTGTAATAAAGATCGATGCTGCGGGTGATAGCCCAAAGCATATCATGAGCGTTATAAGTCTTGAATGTGAAGCCGTTTCCAAGTCCGTCTCCACAGTCAGATACAGAGTCCTTGAGACCGCCGGTCTCACGAACGATTGGAACTGTACCGTAACGGAGAGCAATCATCTGAGAAAGTCCGCATGGCTCTGCCTTTGATGGCATGAGGAACATGTCGCATCCTGCGTAAATCTTTCTGGAGAGTGCAGAGTTGAATCCGATCTCAGCTCTGAACTTATCAGGATGACGCTGAGCAACACCGCGGAAGAAGTCTTCGTACTGGCTGTCACCTGTACCAAGAACTACCATACGAACTTCGGTGTTATAAAGAAGTTCATCAAGAACTGCCTGGACAAGGTCAAGGCCCTTGTGAGAAACGAGTCGTGAAATAAGACCGATGATTGGAACATCCGGCTTGTGCTCAAAACCGAAGAGTTCTTCGAGAGCAGCCTTGTCTTTAGCCTTCGCACTCTTTCTGCCGGCAGAGTAATGGAAGTCAATTGCCTTGTCCTTCCATGGATTGTAGCTTTCAATGTCGATACCGTTGAGTATACCTGTAAGCTTCCAGAGATTTTTGTGAAGGATGTTATCAAGGCCATGGCTATACCAAGGGTCAAGAATCTCGTTGGCATAGGTTGGTGATACGGTTGTAACTTTGTTACAGCACTCAATTGCACCCTTTGAGAAGTTAGCAAGACCATCGTTTTCGATGAGAGAGAAGTCTCTTGCATCAAGTCCTACAACTTCATTGAGAATATCCATGCCATAGAGGCCCTGATACTGAATATTGTGAATAGTATAAACAGTTCTGATATTTTCATATCCCGGAGCATCTTTGTAGAAGCAGTTGTAGTAAATAGGGATAAGTGCTGTCTGCCAGTCGTTACAGTGGATGATATCAGGCTTGAAGTCATCGAGATGAGATATTGTGTCGAGAACTGCTCTTGAGAAGAATGCAAAGCGCTCGGCATCATCATAATAGCCATAAAGTCCACTGCGCTTGAAGTAGTACTCGTTATCAACAAGATAATAAGTTACGCCATCGGCTTCTGCTTCAAAAATTCCGCAATACTGTCTTCTCCAGGCAACAGATACATCAAAGTTGAAAAGATAAGTCATCTTCTCGCGTGCCTCATCACTTACTGAACCGTAAAGTGGGAGGATAACACGGACATCAATGCCTTTTTTCTTTAAAGCTTTTGGAAGAGCACCTGCTACTTCTGCAAGACCGCCGCTTACAGCGAATGGAACTGCCTCACTGGCAGCAAATAATATTTTCATTTTGCAATACCTCCGGTTGTCTTAGACAACAACGTTCTTGGTTATATAAATCGGGTATGTTGGGTCACCGCTAAGTGTTCGACCGGATGAAACAGATACATTTTTATCTGTGATTATGCTGTTTACTGTTGCCCCTGCACTAACCTTTGTTCCCTGCATGAGGATACAGTTTTTAACGACAGCGCCCTTTTCAACAACAACGCCGCGGAACAGGAGAGAGTTCTCAACAGTTCCCTCGATGATACAGCCGTCAGCGATGAGAGAGTTTGATGTCTTGCAGCCCTCACCGTAAATAGCAGGTACGTTATCGTGAATCTTTGTGGAAATAGGTGCGTCGTTTGAAAGAAGAGCAAGTCTGTTTTCAGGCTTTAAGAGATCCATGCTTACATCGTAGTAGCTCTGGAGAGAGTCGAACATCTTTGCATAGCCCGGAATTTCATATCCGAAAATCTTAAGGTCTCTGATATGAGACTGAATTACATCTCTTGAGAAGTCATAAGAGCCTTTTGCAATAGCGCCCTTGATGAGTGTCTGAAGAAGAGTCTTTCTCATGACATAGATGTTGAATGAATGGTTTCCTTCCTCACCGTCCTCACCGTCTGAGATGGAAAGGTCAATGATTCTGCCGTTTTCATCCATGTTGAATACTTCGAGGTCTTCAACCTTTGGAACCGGACCGTTCTTGTAACAGATTGTGATATCTGCTCCGACTTCGTCATGGTAGTCGAAGAGCTCTGTAAAATCAAAGTTGTAAACAGCGTTTGCGTCTGTGATAACAACATATTCCTGACGTGATCTCTTAAGGAACTCAAGTGTGCTGTAAAGAGATTCAACCTTGGAGTTGCCGCCAACACGAGAAGACTCGTTATATGGCGGAAGGAGGAAGAGACCTTCGTTCTTTCTTGCAAGGTCCCAAGGCTTACCTGAACCAACATGGTCCATAAGTGACTGATAGTTGTCACGAGTTACGATACCAACCTGAGTGATACCGGCATTCACCATGTTTGAAAGAGGGAAGTCGATGAAGCGATAGCGGCATCCGAAAGGAACTGAAGCCATTGTACGAATGGCTGTGAGATCGCTTAAGGTATGGTCATAAGTCTGGGCCTGAATGATACCCAATACATTATTTGCTCTCATATGTTTCGCCCTCCTTTACATTTTCTGCAACCATTACATTTGCAGGAACTGTTGCATCTTTGCCGATTTCGATGCCTGCGCCTACAACGGCAACGCCCCATGCATCTGCCTCTGTCTCTGCAGGTGTTGAGCCTACCTTTGCGCCTTCGGCAATTACAGCATCTTCCGCAATGATTGAATAGCTTACGCTTGCGCCCTTCTTAACGGTAGCGCCCGGCATGATAATTGAGTACTTGACGTCTGCGCCTTCTTCGACTGTTGCGTTAGGGAAGAGTACAGACCAGTCAACATTACCTGCAACCTGACAGCCTTCTGTTACCATTGAGTTTTCTACCTTTGCGGTGTCAGCGATATACTGAGGAGCTGCACTTGGGCTCTTTGCGTAAATCTTCCAGTTCTTGTCATTGAGGTTGATTCCGCTTGTTGGGGAAAGAATATCCATGTTTGCTTCCCACAGACTGTCGATTGTTCCAACGTCTCTCCAGTAGCCATCAAACTGGTAAGCAACCATTTTTTCTCCGGCATTGTGCATTGCAGGAATTACGTCATGACCAAAGTCATTGCCTGACTCAGGGTTTTCCTCATCTGCTATGAGATAAGCGCGAAGCTTTTCCCATGTGAAAATGTAGATACCCATAGAAGCTTTATTGGAACGAGGGTTCTTTGGTTTTTCCTCGAATTCGGAAATAGTACCGTCATCGTTTACAAGCATGAGACCAAAACGTGAAGCTTCAGCCCATTCAACTTCTCTCATTGCGATTGTGCAGGCAGCTTCCTGTTCCTTGTGATAAGCAAGCATTTCTGCGTAGTCCATCTTATAGATGTGGTCACCGGAAAGGATTACAACATATTCCGGGTCATACTTATCGATAAAATGAATATTCTGGTAAATGGCATTTGCTGTGCCTTTGTACCATTCGGAACCCTTAATCTGCTGATAAGGAGAGAGAACGTGAACACCACCATCACGTCTGTCAAGGTCCCAAGGCTCGCCATTGCCAATGTAGTCGTTGAGTTCAAGAGGCTGATACTGTGTAAGAACACCAACGGTATAAATGCCGGAGTTTACGCAGTTTGAAAGAGGGAAGTCGATGATTCGATACTTTCCTCCGAAAGGAACGGCAGGTTTTGCAATCTTATGGGTAAGAATACCAAGTCTGCTTCCCTGTCCGCCGGCCAGCAGCATTGAAATACATTCATTTTTATGCGCCATAAGTATATCTCCTTTTAAATTTTTGCTTTAGTTACTTTCTTTTTGGCAGGAATGTCTGATATCTGCCTTAAGAAGATGCCGGAGTTTCCGGCAAGTGTAAGGCTAAGACTCGCGTCTTTGCCGTGAATGGCTTCATCTACGGTTTCGATTGTTCCCGTCGAACCGATGCCTGTTCCGCCATAACGCGGATCGTCGGAAGTGAAAACAACCTCGTAGGTTCCTGCAGGAACACCAATGTGATAATTTTCGCGGTCAACCTTTGTGAAGTTCAAAGCGACGATTATCTCATTTTCATTTTCATCCTTTCTCTTGTAGGCAAGGACGGAGTTGGTGTTGTCGTCAGGTATTATCCATTCAAAGCCTTCCCAGCTGTAGTCAATCTGCCACAGTTCGGGATTGTCTTTATAAAAGGTATTAAGGTCTTTTACAAAGAGCTGAAGCTTTTTGTGCATGTCATAGTCGAGCAGGTTCCAGTCAAGCTGAGACTTGTAATCCCATTCGCTGAACTGGCCAAACTCCGAACCCATAAACAGAAGCTTTTTGCCCGGGTGAGAATACATGTATGAAAGCATGGAACGTACACCTGCAAATTTCTCAGCGTACTGTACAGGGTCATCCGGATTACCCGGGTGTTTATTGATGAGAGAGCCTTTGCCGTGGACGACCTCATCGTGAGAAATCGGGAGGACAAAGTTCTCGGAGAATGCATAGAAGAATGAAAATGTAAGAGCGTCGTGATTGTACTTTCTTGAAAGTCCGTCAAGGTTGAAGTAACGGATGACGTCATTCATCCAACCCATGTTCCACTTGAAGTTGAAGCCGAGGCCGCCCATGTCGGCCGGTCTCGTGACGTTTGGCCATGCCGTACTTTCTTCGGCAATCATCATTACATCGTCATATTCTCTGAAAACGGCTTCGTTGAGTTTCTGCATGAAGGCAACTGCTTCAAGATTCTCTTTGCCGCCGTGGATGTTAGGTATCCATTCACCGTCTTCACGGTCATAGTTGAGATAAAGCATAGAAGCAACAGCGTCTACGCGAATGCCATCGATATGGTATTTTTCAAACCAGAACATGGCGTTGGAAACAAGGAAACTCTGAACTTCATTTTTGCCGTAGTCAAAAACTCTTGTTCCCCATGTTTTATGTTCGCCTTTGCGGGGGTCCTCATATTCATAGCAAGGCTGACCGTCAAATTCGTAGAGGCCATTGGCGTCTTTAGGGAAGTGCGCCGGAACCCAGTCAAGAATTACGCCGGTACCCGCTTTGTGGCAGGTGTCGATGAGGTACATGAGATCTGCCGGAGTGCCGTAGCGTGAGGTTGCAGAATAATAACCGCAAACCTGATATCCCCAGGATCCGTCAAACGGATACTCGGAAAGAGGCATAAACTCGATGTGGGTATAACCCATTTCTCTGACATATGGAACAAGCTCATCGGCAAGCTTCCTGTAAGAAAAAGTATTGCCGTCTTCGTATCTTTTCCATGAGCCGGCATGAACTTCGTATATGTTCATCGGGGAATCATATACCCTGGTCTGTTTTCTTTTCTCAAGCCATTCATCGTCTGTCCAGGCATAGGCGTCATCAAGCTCGTAAAACTTGCTTGCTGTTCCCGGACGTGTTTCCATATGGAATCCATACGGGTCACTTTTCAGAAGGTCGTTTCCGTTCGGAAGGGTTATACAATATTTATAAAGAGCATATTCTTCAATGAGATCTCCGGGAACACATGCTTCCCAGATGCTGTCACTGATTTTGCTCATTGGAGTTCTGCGAGGATCCCAGTCGTTGTAGTCGCCCACAACGCTGACGGACGCAGCGTGAGGAGCCCAAACGCGAAAATAAACATCGCTGTCTGAGCCGTCTTCGGTATAGACTCTGTGAGCTCCCATGAACTCATAAGCCTTCGCATTATTGCCCTGATGAAAAAGGTATAAAGGATAGTCCAAATCAATATATCTGCTAGCCATACCATTACCTCTTTTTCAAAATTTTGGTTTTTTGCGCCAGAAAAATTAATCAAAATGTATGAAAATTAGCGCCAAAAACCCAGTTTCTTTATTTATAATAACAGAAGAAAAAGACGCCTTCAAGGAGCATGTTAACGCAAATAATACGAATTGTTTGTGTAAAACATACAAAACAGATAATTTATTATCAAAAATCCACAAGTAATGATGAAATGATGCCATTTTCTCTTGATTTTAGATTTCAGTTATAGTACAATTTTAACAAATTGGATAGATTTTCTGCTCAATTAATCTTTTTAGTGAAAGTGAGGGAGCGATATGGACGAGAGGAGACGCACCATATCCTCTGAGGATTCTATGGTTGGCGAAGCACTTCTTAGAGTATCAAATACTCTTGAAGCACAGCGCTTAACAAAATCCTTGGATTATCAAGAAAAACTTAGAACAAGATCAAACATCAGACTTATCCTTGCAATTATCTGTATGGTACTTGCAGCAGGCCTTCTGATTGTTGGCGTAGTAACACTTATCGTGCTTCTTAGATACGCTGATCCTGTTCTCGACACAGTAGTTCCATTCCTTAAGAATGTACTTGGCGGAGTTAACACAATGTTCGAGTCTCTCACAGAGACAGTAACATACCTCCCAGTTCTTACAGAACAGATTACAAGACTTATGGAAGACGTTATTAAGATGCTCGATGGTCTTTCAGCTACAGACATCGCTGGTATGCTCGGTTATGTTACTGATACACTCGGTACAGTACTTGGCGGTCTTGGCAATATGGATCTTAGCAGTGGCCTTAACACAATTTCCGGTATGGCTTCCGATACACTTGGCGTACTTGCTAAGGGTACAGATGCTCTTTCAACAGTTGCAGGCGCAGCTCTTTCAGATGCTAACATCAAAGCTACTGCTGATGCAGTAGGTACAGTAGCAAGCAGCTCAGCAAGCATCGCTGGTTCAGTAGCAGATGCACTTGCAGGTTTTGCCGGCTAATAATTACCAATTAAACTGAGCAGATTCAATTAACAATTAAAAACCACCATGCGAAAGCATGGTGGTTTTCTTTTTGTCCGGAACCTAAGGCTTACGCCTTAGGTTCTTCATTTTCAATTGTTTCTACCGGGTCCGGAGTAATCTCTTCTGCTTCGAGAGGTTCTGATACATTCTGAGTATCTTTCTCTGCAAGGAAGGCATCAAGTCGGTTCTTGAGGTCTTCATATGTTTCGTTATCAAGAGATTCTTCGTCTTTTACTTCTTCCTCGATACCTAGGTTCTCTTTGAGAGCCGTTGTAGCATTGTCCATGGTTATCGGTTTGATTGAACCGTCCATGCTTGTCTTTGCTGCCTGAAGGTTTTCTTCGGACTGCTGCTTGTAGTGTTCCTTCATTTCTTTACGCTCTTTGCGTGAAGCCTTTTTCTTATTAATGATTCTGAGAAGGATGATAGCAATAAGACCAAGTAAGAGAATTGCAATTACTGCAATAATGATTATCTTCCAGATTGGAGTGTGAATCTTCTCAACTTCCTGACCGTATTCAAGAGCATCTATGCTTTCCTGAAGATCAAAACGAGCTTTGTCGAGTTCTGTGAGAGAAACCGCTCCGGTTGCTGAAACTTCCTCAGCTTCTTTAAGAGCTGATTTCAAAGCTTTTGCTGTGTCTTTAGAGTAATTGTTTGTGTTGATTGTCTGTGCCTGTGTAATGAGAGATGTAAGAGCTGCGCGATAGCTTTCAACACTCTTTACATAGTCTGCAAGTTCTTTTGGATAGTCTGTCTTGATTACGTTGTATCCGAGGTTGATGAGTTCTTCCCATCCGGCGATGCGGTCTTCGTGCTCTCCGCTTGTTGCGAAGGTTGTCGCATCGACCATTGCTCGTCCGTTGCTCTCAAACTTCTTCATGGTAGATGATTTGAAAATAGATGAGTAATTATTTTTTGACTCAAGGAGTACACAATCGGCTCCGGCATCAATTGCATCCTTTACGAATGTCTTTGAGTTGCCGTCTGTTGTACCATCTTTGAAATCTGCTGTGATGTGGCAGATTGGTGTGCCGGTTTCGTCTGCAAATGTTCTGATTGCTTCAGTGTTGCTTGCACCACCGAGAATGATGACATCGCAGGCACCGTAGCTTCTGGCGAGAGTGTTAATCTCGGCAGCATACTTAAATCCGTTTTCAATATAAAGAATGATATTGTCTTTTGAAACGGTGAGAGCATCTTCGAGAGACATG
>X77_Onager__coassemble_5_pt1 | contig 35706 bp, 34 predicted proteins | sample X77_Onager__metabat2_low_PE_001 | metagenome-assembled genome bin X77_Onager
ACATTTAATGAAATCACAAAGACAGGTATCGAGGCAGGTATTGCCAATCCACACAAGATTGACATGAACCTTGTTGATGCTCAGCAGACTCGCCGCATCCTCGACAGACTTGTAGGTTACAGAATCAGTCCTTTCGTTTCTCAGAAGATCAGAAGAGGTCTTTCTGCAGGACGAGTTCAGTCAGTTGCACTCAGCTCATCGTTGACAGAGAAAGAAAGATCCGTGACTTCAAGCCTGAAGAATACTGGTCAATCGACGCCAAGTTCAATCCGCCTTCATCAAGAAAGGTGTTCCCTGCAGCTCTTACAAAGGACGAAAAGGGAAAGGTTGAAATCAGCAATAAAGAACAGAACGATGCATACCTTGCACGCCTTGACGGTGCAGACTTCGTTATCGAAACCGTTAAGAAGGGTACAAGAAAGAAAAAGCCATACGCTCCTTTCACAACATCTACTCTTCAGCAGGACGCATCTCACAAGCTTGGTTTTCAGGCAAAGCGTACAATGAAGGTTGCTCAGGAACTTTACGAAGGCGTAAACATTCAGGGCACACAGATAGGTCTCATCACATACATGAGAACAGACTCTCTCCGTATTTCCGATGAGGCAAGACAGGCTACAGAGAAATATATCCGCGAAACATATGGCGAGCAGTATCTTCCTGCAAAGCCTCGTGTATACAAGACAAAGAACAATGCTCAGGATGCACATGAAGCAATCCGTCCTACCAATGTTGCAATGACTCCTGATGAGCTTCGCGGTTCTCTTTCATCTGACCAGTACAAGCTTTACAAGCTTATCTGGAACAGATTTGTTGCAGCTTTAATGGCTGACAGCATTCAGAGCACAATGAAGGTTGAAATCAAGGCTACAAAGAATGGCAATGACTCAGAGTACTGCCTCTTCTCTGCAAGCGGGTTCAGCGTTAAGTTTGATGGTTGCACAGTTGTTTACAACATGGATGACGAAAAGGCAACAGGTCTTCCCGATCTCAAGGCCGGAGATGTTCTCAAGCTTAAGGAGATCACAGGCAACCAGCATTTCACTCAGCCACCTGCACGTTACAACGAAGCATCTCTCATCAAGGAACTTGAGGAAAACGGTATCGGCCGTCCAAGTACTTATGCTTCAATTATTTCAACAGTTCTCTCACGTGAATACGTAACAAGAGAGAGCAAGCAGCTCAAACCGACAGAACTCGGTGAAGAGGTAACAAAGCTTCTTGAGAAGCAGTTCCCTAACATCGTTAACAAGAAATACACAGCTGACATGGAAGAGTTCCTCGACAATATCAGCGAAGGCGAAAAGGATTATGTTGAAACAATCCGTCAGTTCTATGAAGAGATTGAGGAGCACTTAAAGAAAGCCAAGGAAGACATGAAGGGTGAAAAGATTCAGCTCGAATCAGACAAGACCGACATTCCTTGTGACAAGTGCGGCCGCATGATGGTTATCAAGACAGGCCGTTTCGGCAAGTTCCTTGCATGCCCGGGTTATCCTGAGTGTAAGAATACAAAGCCACTCATTATGGACACAGGCGCTGAATGCCCTAACTGCGGAAGCAAGGTAGTTCAGAGAAAGTCAAAGCGTGGATACGTATTCTACGGATGTGAATCCTGGCCTGAATGCCAGTTCAGCACATGGGATGTTCCAACAAAGGAAAAGTGTCCAAAGTGCGGAAAGAGCCTCTTCAAGCACAGAACATCACTCGTTTGCCTTAACGAGGACTGCGGCTACGAACAGGCAGCACCTAAGAAGAAGAAAAAGAGCGGAGAAGAATAATTGTGAAAAAAGCTATTGTTATCGGAGCGGGTTTTGCCGGTGTTGAAGCTGCTGCACAGCTTGCCAGAGCGGGCATAGAGACTCATCTCTATGAAATGAAACCGGTAAAGTTCAGTCCTGCACATAAAAGTGAAAACTTTGCAGAGCTTATCTGCTCCAATTCTTTCAAGGCTATGCGTCTCGAATCAGCCGCAGGTCTTATGAAGGAAGAGATGACACGCTTTGACAGTATCTGCGTTGATATTGCAAGAAAAACATCGGTTCCTGCCGGTGGTTCACTCTCCGTAAACAGAGAAGACTTTTCAAAGCTTGTAACCGAAACCATGGAGAATATGGAAAACATCATCATTCACCATGAAGAGGTTACAAGGATCCCCGACAGCAGCGAGGCCGATGCAATTATTGTTGCGGCAGGCCCGCTTGCGTCAGATGCCCTCACCGCTGACATAGAGAAACTGTGCGGCGGGGAAGGCCTGCATTTCTTCGATGCCGTTGCCCCTATCGTCAGTGGCGACAGCATTGACATGAACAAGGCTTTCACTCAGTCCAGATATGATCGTGGCGGTGCCGATGACTACATCAACTGCCCTATGAACAAAGAAGAGTATGAAGCCTTCTACGAGGCTCTCATGGGTGCAGAGTCCGCAGAACTTCACGAGTTTGACAAGAAGCACGGCGTATATGAAGGATGTATGCCTATTGAAGTCATGGCATCCCGCGGAGCAGACACAATGCGTTTCGGACCGCTGAAGCCTGTCGGCCTCAGAGACCCGCGCACGGGTCACAGACCATGGGCTGTTCTTCAGCTTCGCAAAGAGACGGCAACAGGTACCATGTACAACCTGGTCGGCTTCCAGACAAACTTAAAGTTTGGCGAACAGAAGAGAGTGTTCTCCATGATTCCGGGTCTCGAAAACGCAGAATTCCTGCGTTACGGCGTCATGCACAGAAATACATTTATCAACTCACCTAAACTACTCAATGCAACATTTGAATGCAGAGAGCGAGAAGGTCTTTACTTTGCCGGTCAGATCACAGGAGTAGAAGGCTACATGGAGTCTGCCATGTCCGGTATACTTGCAGGTCTTAATGCCGCAAACAAACTTCTCGGAAAAGAAGAAGTTATTTTACCTGATTACACAATGATGGGTGCGCTTTCACGTTATATCAGCGACCCGACCGTTGAAAATTTCCAGCCTATGGGAGCAAACTTTGGTGTGCTTCCTCCGCTTCCTGAAAAAATCCGCGATAAAAAGGAGCGTTATGCCGCTTTGGCTGCCCGCTCCATAGAATATTTTGGAGGTTAACATGAAAATCCTTGTAGACGCATTCGGCGGCGACAATGCACCGCTCGAAATCATTAAAGGATCCCTTCTTGCAAAAGAGGAATACGGTTTCGATATTATCCTCTGTGGCGACGAGTCTCTTATTAAGACTTGTGCCAGAGAGAATGGTATCGATATAAGTTCCCTTGCCATAAAGCATGCAGAAGGAAAAATACCTGTAGAAGCAGACCCTCGTTCTATTCTTAAGAAATATAACGACTGCTCAATGGCAGTGGGCCTCAAGGCCCTTGCCGAAGGTGAAGGCGACGCCTTCGTATCAGCCGGCTCCACAGGAGCCCTTGTGGTTGGTGCTACATTTATCGTTACACGTATCAAAGGCATCAGACGCCCTGCAATTGCAAGCATCATGCCTTCCGACACCACCCCGTTTATGCTTATGGACTGCGGTGCAAATGTTGAAGTTACCCCTGAGGGTCTTCACAACTTTGGCGTTATGGCGAGCATCTTCATGAAAAAGGTTATGGGTGTTTCAGACCCTCGCGTAGGTCTTCTTAACATCGGTGCCGAAGAGAACAAAGGCACAGACCTTTATGTCAAGGCAAATGAACTTATGCGCTCACAGAGTGACTACAACTTTATCGGCAACGTGGAATCAAGAGAAGTTCCTTTCGGTGCCGCAGATGTTGTTGTTGCAGACGGTTTTACAGGAAACATTTTCCTTAAGACTTATGAGGGTGCAGCAATGATGGTCATGAAAAACATCAAGGCTATGTACAAGAAAAATGCACTTACCAAGGTTTCAGCCCTCGGTGTAAAGAGCGGCATCATGGAACTCAAGGACAAGATGGACTATAACAAACTCGGCGGTGCACCTGTCATGGGTGTACAGAAACCGGTAATCAAGGCTCACGGCTCTTCGGGAGCAGAGGCTATAAAGAATGCAATTCACCAGGCAGAGATTTATGCAAACCAGGGTGTAATTGAAGAGATAGCAAACGCCGTTGCAAAGGCACCTGCAGGGGAGGAAGAATAATGACTCGAATCATTGAAGAAGAGCGACTCGAGCAGCTTCATGAATTTGAAGATAAACTCGAGTACACATTTAAAGAGATTGCTTATCTCGACACAGCTCTTACTCACTCCTCATATGCCAATGAGCAGGGTAACGGCTATAAATACAACGAAAGACTTGAATTCCTCGGCGACTCTGTTTTAGGCTTCATCACAGCCGACAGATTCTTCAACAATTTCAAGGACATTCCGGAAGGCAAGCTTACAAAGCTTCGCGCATCAACAGTATGCGAGGAGTCACTTTTCGGATTTGCAAAGCAGATAGACCTTGGAAACTTTATCCTTCTCGGTAAGGGTGAGCGCAAGTGCGGCGGTGCTGAAAGAGCATCCATACTTGCAGACGCTTTTGAGGCAGTTATCGCAGCAATCTACCTTGACGGCGGCATTGAGCCTGCCAGAGAATTTGTACTTCGCTTTGTAATGAAGGCAATTGACGAACATGCAATTTCCTTCAAGGACTACAAGACAAAGCTTCAGGAAATCATCCAGAAGAATCCTGAGGAAAAGCTCACATATGTTCTCACCGGTGAGACCGGACCTGACCACGACAAGCGTTTTGAGGTTGAAGTACACCTCAACTCCAATGTCATCGGCAAAGGTATAGGCAGAACAAAGAAAAATGCCGAGCAGCTTGCAGCAAAGGAAGCGCTCGAACTTATGGGAATATGAAGCACAGCAACATAGCTCTTTTTGTCACACATAGCGGCTGTCCGCACAGCTGCACTTTCTGCAACCAGAGAGTGATAACCGGCAACCCTCAGACAGCAAAGCCTGAAGATGTATCGGAAGCTGTCAGCATTGCGCTTGCACATGGTGACAGAGGAGCGCAGCTTGCTTTCTTCGGCGGCAGTTTCACTGCCATACCGAAGGATTATATGCTTTCTCTTCTCGACGCGGCGAAGCCTTTCGTCGAGAACGGAGATATAAGCGGAATCCGTATATCCACAAGACCTGATTACATTGATGAGGAGATCCTTGATATCCTCAAGGCTTACGGTGTTGAAGCAATAGAACTTGGTGCCCAGAGCATGGATGATGAGGTTCTTGCACTGAACCGCCGCGGGCACAGCAGTGAAGACGTGGAGCGGGCATCAGAACTCATAAAGGAATATGGTTTTGAACTTGGTCTTCAGATGATGACCGGGCTTTACGGAGACACAGAGGAAAAAACTCTGCAGACTGCAGAGAAACTCATAAAACTCAAGCCGGCTACAATCCGTATTTATCCTACGGTTGTACTCGAAGGCACAGAGCTTGCAAAGTTTTTAAGGGAAGGCAGATACAAACCGCAGGAACTTGACGAAGCTGTAGAAATCTGTGCAAAACTTTTGCCTATGTTTAATGACGCAGGCATAAAAGTTATACGTCTCGGTCTCCATTCGGGAGGCGGAGTGGAGGAAGGCTACATTGCAGGAGCTTATCATCCTGCTTTCAGAGAACTTGTTGAAGGAGAGCTTTATTACTCGCTTGCAATGAAGGCTCTGGAAGGCACCGAACCCGGAAACGTAACTTTATTGGTTGCACCGTCTGAAATTTCCAAAATGACGGGACAGAGACGCAAAAATATATTAAAATTAAATGATAACGGTTTTAACTGTAAGGTCCGCGCAGAAAGCGGACTCCAAAAATACCACGTAGAGGTTGTAAACACATGGTTTTAAAAGCGCTAGAACTGCAGGGGTTTAAATCATTTCCCGACAAGACTGTTCTCAGTTTTGACAAGGGAATGACCGCTGTTGTCGGACCAAACGGATCCGGCAAAAGTAATATTTCTGACGCAGTCCGCTGGGTTCTCGGTGAACAGTCCACCAAGAATCTTCGAGGAGCAAAAATGGAAGACGTAATATTTGGCGGCACAGACCAGAGAAGAGCTCTGGGCTATGCCGAAGTTACATTGCGCCTTGATAACAGAGACAGAAGCCTGAACTATGACAAGGATGAAGTGGCAATTACACGTCGCTACTATCGTTCAGGTGAAGGTGAATACAAAATAAACGGAGAAACCGTACGTCTTCGTGACATCAACGAACTTTTCATGGACACCGGTCTCGGCAGAGACGGTTATTCCATGGTCAGCCAGGGTAAGGTTGCTGACATGGTTTCTTCAAAATCAACCGGAAGAAGAGACATGCTTGAGGAAGCTTCAGGTATTTCTCACTTCAGATACAGACGTGCAGAGTCAATCAAGCGTCTTAATCAGGCAGAGGAAAATCTCGTAAGACTCAGAGACATTCTTTCCGAGCTTGAAACCCGAGTTGAACCACTTAGAGTCCAGAGTGAAAAGGCACAGGAATTCCTTGTTCTTGCCGAAAACAGAAAGCAGCTTGAAATCAGCCTCTGGCTTTACAATATCGACAGCCTCAAAGAAAAAATCAAAGAACAGGAGCGAAAGGTAAGCATTGCGCAGGCTCAGTATGACAGTGCAGAAGCCGCTCTTGAAAAAATCGAAAATGACATTGAAGCTGCAAGCAACAGAAGAACAGAAATCAACATTGCCATTGAGGATATCAGAAAGAGCATTTCATCATTTGATGAGGAATCATCTGAACTCTCTTCTCAGATAGCCGTAAAAGAAAACACCATTGAGCATAACAACCAGAGCATTGAGCGTCTCAGCCGCGATATGACAGACGGCGACAACGACTACAATGAATTTGATAAACAGATAGCAGACATTGAAGCTGAAATTGCAGGCATTCAGAAAACCATTGATGAGAAGAAATCCGAGTTTGACAGAATAAATGCGGAAGTAGAACAGTTTGCCGCAGATATGAAGTCTAACAATGACAAAAACGCTGACTTCACAGAAAAAATCACAGATGCAACTGCAAACCTCGCAGATGCAAGACTGAAACAGTCTACGACAGAAGCCGCAATCAGCGACCTCCATGAACGCCTTCTTGGCATGGACGATCAGATTGGTGAAAAACGTGCCAATGCCGAAGACCTCAAGAAACTTGCAGACGAAGCCAAGAAAAGACTGGAAGCTGCAGAAGACGAAAAGCAGAGCCTCGAGAATTCTATCTCAGGTTATGAAATCCGCTTGAACAACCGCACAAAGAAACTCGAAGAAAAGAGAGAGGCATTCGATACCATCCGTCGTGAGCATGAACAGCTCGAAGGACGTATTCAGATGCTCTCCGATCTCGAGAAAAACATGGAAGGCTTCGCAGGTTCCGTTAAGGCCGTTACTAAAGAGGCAAAGCGCGGAACACTCAGAGGCATTCACGGTCCGCTTTCACAGCTTATCAGTGTTCCGGACAAGTACAGCACAGCAATTGAAACCGCTCTCGGCGGAGCCGTTCAGTTTATTGTTGTCGACAGTGAGAACGACGCGAAGGCAGCAATCAATTACCTCAAGAACAACAAAGTAGGCCGTGCAACATTTCTTCCGATTTCTGCAATCAGGTCAAAGACTCTGTCAGAACCGGGTCTTGATGACTGCTTCGGTTTTGTAGACATAGCATCAAACCTTGTAAAGGCAGATAAAAAATATACTCAGATAGTAGAGGCACAGCTTGCCCGCACAGTAGTTGTAGAGGATATGGACAGTGCCGTTGCCATCGGTAAGAAATATAAAAACCGCTTCAAGATAGTTACTCTTGATGGCCAGGTTATTAATGCCGGCGGTTCAATGACGGGCGGTGCCCGCATCAAAAATGCCGGCCTTATCTCTCGCGGAGGCGAGATAAATGCCCTGAAGGAAAAGCTTGAAAAGCTTCACGAAAAACTGGTGGCAGCTTCCGAAGAGGGCAAGAAGGCTCTGGCAGACGAAGCGACTGCAAGAGCTGAGTTTGAGGCTGCAAGTGCAGACCTCACTCGTGCTAACGAGGAACTCGTAAGAGCAGAAAGTGCATATACATTGGCACAGGGCAATTACGAAGTTGCCGATGTCGCAGTAAAAGAAGTGCTTATGGATCAGCAGGGCGGCGCAGATAAGAAGGCAGAACTTGAAAAGGATCTTGCCGCAGCAAAAGCAGATGTAGATCGCTTTGCAAAAGCTCTCTCAGACCTTGAGAACCAGTCCGACAGCATTTCAGACACAGTTTCATCCATTCAGGCACGTTACGACGAATCTGTTCAGAAGAGAATAGATCTCGATATTGAGATTCTCGGTCTTAACAAGGACGTTGAGGCAAAGAATACTCAGAAGGCAGGCGTAGAAGAACAGCGCGACAAAGCTCGCGAAAAGAATCTTCAGCTTGAAAATGAAATTGAAGAGTTCCGCAAGGCAAACGAGGAGACAGAAAAAGAAATCGCAGAACTTAAGAGCAATCTTGATGAACTCAAGGCTAAAGTAAAGTCTGCTGATGATAAGATCAATGAACTCGTTGAGAACGAAACGGAGTCGACAAGGAGTCAGGGGACCTTCTCCTGCTTGAAAGAAACAAGACTTCCGAAAGAGAGAAGAGCTCAGGTGAGCTTGCAAGACTCGAAGAGCGTAAGGCTAACATGCTTAGAGATTATGACGACACAGTCAACAAGCTCTATGACGAATACCAGCTTACACGCAGAGAGGCAAGCGAGATTTCAAAACCTGCGGAAGACCCGACGGCATGCTCTCGTGAACTTGGCGAAATCAAGTCAAAGATCAAGGCTTTGGGCTCAGTAAATGTTGGTGCCATTGAAGAATACAAGGAAGTATCTGAAAGATACGAATTCATGAATGGCCAGGTTTCCGACATAGAAAAGTCAAAGAGCGAACTTCTCACTCTTATTGGAGAACTCACAGGCAACATGGCAAAACAGTTTACAACCATGTTCGCCCGTATCAATACCGAGTTTGGCAGAACCTTTACCGACCTCTTTGGCGGTGGTAAGGCAGAGCTCAGACTCGAAAATGAGGATGACATCCTCGAAAGTCCAATCGAAATCAGGGTACAGCCACCGGGAAAGAATGTTCAGAACATTGACCTGCTTTCCGGCGGTGAAAAGGGTCTTTCAGCTATTGCCCTTCTTATGGCAATTCTTAAAGTCACTCCTGCACCATTCTGTATTTTCGACGAGGTCGAAGCAGCACTTGACGATGTCAACGTTGCACGCTTTGCCCATTATGTTCGCAGAATGACTGACAACACTCAGTTCATTCTTATTACACACAGACGCGGAACCATGGAAGAGGCTGACATCATGTACGGCGTAACCATGGAAGAAGAAGGCGTATCAAAGCTTCTCGAACTTAAAACCGCCGAAATGGTTCAAAAACTTGGACTTGATTAACTCTAAGGAGACAGACAATGGCAAACTTTTTTTCAAAGCTTAACCTCGGTATGAAAAAGACCAGAGATAACTTCTCAGGTAATATCGACAATGTTCTCAACGCTTTTGAGGAAATTGGCGACGATCTCTATGATGAACTTACCGAAGTTCTTGTAATGAGCGACGTTGGAGTTTACACAGCCGAGACCATCATCGAGGAACTTAAAGATCGTGTAAGCAAACAGGGCGCAAAGAATACAGCCGAAGTAAAGCAGCTTATCAAAGATGTAGTTGCTGATATGCTCGGCGAAGATGAGACAATCGACTTTGTTACAACACCTGCCGTTATTCTTGTGATCGGTGTTAACGGTGTTGGTAAGACAACAACAATAGGCAAGATGGCAAACTACTTCAAGTCCCAGGGTAAGACAGTTATCCTCGGTGCTGCGGATACTTTCCGTGCAGCAGCCATCGACCAGCTTGAAATCTGGGCTGAACGCGCAGGCGTAGACCTCGTAAAACATGGCGAGGGCGCAGACCCTGCAGCAGTTGTATTTGATACCATCAATGCAGGTATCAACAGAAATGCCGACGTTATCATATGTGATACAGCAGGACGTATCCACAACAAGAAAAACCTCATGGCAGAGCTTGGCAAGATTTACAAGGTTATTGACCGTGAACTTCCATACTCCGACCGTGAAATCTTCCTTGTTCTCGATGCAACAACAGGCCAGAATGCAATCAGCCAGGCCAAGGAGTTTATGAATGTTGCCGAGGTATCAGGCATCGTACTCACAAAGCTTGACGGTACAGCACGAGGCGGTGTTGTTCTTTCAATCAAAAATGACCTTAAGCTTCCGGTAAAATTTATCGGTGTTGGTGAAGGCATAGACGACCTTCAGCCGTTCAAGGCCACTGCTTTCGCAGAAGGTCTCTTCGATACGGTTGATGAAGAGCAGCAGGCTGCTCTTGAAGAACTTCTTGAAGAGAACATGCATATGTCTGACATTGAGACATACAGACAGCAGGCTGCTGAAGCAAGAGCAAAGGCAGAAGGCGCAGACGGTGAAGAAGCACCTGCAGAACTCACAAAGAAGGAAGAAAAAGAAATCCGCAAGGCTCAGGAAAAGGCCAGAAAAGAAGCCGAAGAAAAAGCTCGTCGTGAGGCAGAGGAAAAAGCTCGCCGCAAGGAAGAGAAGAAGGCAAAAGAACAGGCCAGGAAAGAGCAGCGCGCAGCTGAACTCGCTGCAGCCGAAGAGGCTCAGAGAAGAGAAGCTGAAGAGCGTGCAGCTGAAGAAGCAGCAAGAAAAGCAGCCGAAGAAAAGGCAGCAGAGGAAGCTGCTCTCAGAGAGGCAGCAGAAGAAGCTCGCCGCATAGCTGAAGAAAAGGCTGCGAAGGAAGCTGCTGAAAAAGCAGAAGCAGAAGCTAAGGCTGCAGCCGAGAAGGCAGAAGCAGACGCTAAGGCTGCAATAGAAGCCAAACGTGCCGCAAATCCTGAACTTCAGTCTGAGATAGAAACTCTTGAAGCTGAAATCAACAAGCTCCGCAGTGAGCTTGAAGCTGAGACAGGCTTCGTTGAAAAGCTTAGAAAGGAAATGGATATTGACCTTCTCGTAGCGAAGCTCAATAACCTCAAAAAGAGTTTTTAATGATTTTTCTTATAGCAACAAACAACAACAATAAAAAGATAGAATTCAAACGCATTCTTGAACCACTCGGAATAGAAATTAAAACCGCAAAGGAACTGGGCATTGTTTTCCCTGATGTTGAGGAAGACGGCACAACCTTTGAGGCAAATGCAATCATCAAGGCAAAAGCCGGTTGCGAGCTCAGCGGTTATCCAACACTTGCCGATGATTCAGGTCTCTGCGTGGATGCACTTGATGGCGCACCGGGTATCTTCTCTGCAAGATATGCAAGCGAAGATGGCGAGAACGCTAACGATGAGGCCAACAACGACAAGCTCCTTCGTGAGCTTGATGGTGTACCGGACGAAAAAAGAACCGCACAGTATGTCTGTGCAGTTGCTGCAGTTTTTCCGGATGGCAGAGAGTTTGTAGTCCGCGGAGAATGTAAAGGTGTAATCGGCCATGAGCGTCTTGGAAAAGGCGGATTTGGCTATGACCCTCTTTTCCTTGTGGGCGATAAGACTTTTGCAGAGGTTCCGCCTGAGGTAAAAGATTCACAGAGTCACAGAAGCGTGGCACTTCACAAGATGAGCGAAGTGCTGAAGGGAGAAATTAACTGATATGACAAGCAAAGAGAGAGCGGCTCTCAGAGCACAGGCCAACGGCCTTGACGCCATTTTCCAGGTTGGAAAAGGCGGTCTTAATGACGCTTTTTATAAGCAGGTAGATGAAGCTCTTACAACTCGCGAACTCATCAAGGTTCGTGTACTTCTTGGGAGTTCACCTGTTAAACCAAAAGATGCAGCAGCAGAAATTGCTTCAGCAACAGGTGCCGACGTTATCGGTGTCGTTGGCGGTGTAATCATTCTTTACCGTTACAGTAAGGAACTTCACGACAAGCAGGCCAAGAAAGCTGCCAACATAAAGAAGGCTAAAAGCCAGGCCCTTAAAAACTCACAAAAGAGGGGTTCAAAATATGCGAAGAATAGGAATATTCGGGGGGACTTTTAACCCACCGCATAATGGTCATAGAAATATTGCAAAGACTTTTGCAAAAGCTTATGACCTGGAAAAAGTACTTATAATACCAACTTATATTCCACCTCATAAAGTGGCTCCGGATCTCGCATCGGGAGGAGACCGTCTTAAAATGTGTGAGCTCGTGTTTAAAGACGATGTTTTTGAAGTAAGCGATATCGAAGTCCTTCGCGGAGGAAGAAGCTATACATACATCACTCTGGAAGAACTGCATGAAGTATATGAAGACACAGAGTTTTACTTCCTTGTCGGAGACGACATGCTTCTGTACCTCAACAACTGGGCAGAGCCGAAAAGAGTGCTTGAACTCTGCAAGCTGACTTCAACAATCCGAAGCAATGAGTGCTCTGTGGAAACTCTCCGTGATTTTGCAAAGACCAATTATCCGGAAGAATATGAAGCCGGCCGCTTTGAATTCTTTGAGATAGAGCCGCTCGCCATGAGTTCCACAGAAATCAGAGCAAAACTTAAAAATGGTGAACCCGTTGACGACTTTATTGAGCCCGAAACACTGTCATATATTGAAAGTAGAGGACTGTACAGATGACCGAACGAATTGATGAATTCATGGCCCTTCTTGAATCCCGTCTCAAACCGGCACGGTTCATTCATTCAAAGAATGTTGCCGACGCAGCTGTCGTGCTTGCAAAGCAGGTCGGCGCAGACGAGGAAAAGGCATACATTTGTGGACTTCTTCATGACTGCATGAAAAATGCACCTCTTGAGGAGCAGAAGGAATGGATGCTGAAACTCGGTGACCCGCTCCCGAGCGAAGTTCTTGAAAACCCGAAACTGTGGCATGCACCTGCCGGTGCGGCCTTTGTCCGAGACGAGCTCGGAATAGTTGACGGTGATATGATAAGTGCTATAAAATACCATACAACCGGAAGGGCCTTCATGACCCCTCTCGAAAAGGTAATCTACGTTGCAGACTTCATTTCTGCCGAGCGTGATTATCCGGGTGTTGAGCGTGTTCGCGCCCGCGCATATGAGAATATTGACAAGGCAGTTCTTGACGGGGCACAGTTTACCCTTCAGTCTCTCCTTGAAAAGTATAGAAAGATTAACCATGACACCCTTGCCATGTATAACGAAATGGCAGAAAAACTGGGTGATCAGATGGAGGAAAAATAATGACAAGTCTTGAGGAAGCTAAGAAGATAGCTACCATATTAGATGATAAAAAGGCTGTGGATGTCCGCATCCTTAAAGTAACAGACCTTACAATCGTTGCTGAGTATTTTGTTATTGCAACAGGTAACTCAAGCACACACGTAAAGTCACTCGCAGATGAAGTTGACTATCAGATGGGCCAGGCCGGCATAGAAGGCCGACTTGAAGGCAGAGCATCCGACTGGATTCTCATCGACTTTGGCAGCACAATCGTTCATGTATTCGAGCCATCAGCTCGTGAGCATTACAACCTTGAACGTCTCTGGGCAGACGCCGAAGAAATTACATTATAATTATTTAATTATTGAATTAATTAATAAATGTGTTTAAATATTTGTCCTCAGGGCGCCCGCCGCAATTTTTGCCGCCGACAATGCCGTCACCGTCATTCTCGCCGCCAAAAATTACTAAAACTTCCTCGGACAAACATTTAAACACCTAAAAAATATAAAAGTTTATTCCATATAAGAAGGTATTTTAATGAAGCCATACGATTTTAAAGTGGTCGAGCCTAAATGGCAGCAGACATGGGAAGACACAGGAGTATTCCATGCAGAGGACAATTCAGACAAGCCTAAGTTCTACGGCCTTGTTGAGTTCCCTTATCCATCAGGCGCAGGTATGCACGTTGGACATATCAAGGCATACTCAGGTCTTGAAGTAGTATCAAGAAAAAGAAGAATGCAGGGTTACAATGTACTTTACCCTATAGGCTTTGATGCATACGGTCTCCCAACAGAGAACTATGCTATCAAGACAGGTCTTCATCCTCGTCAGGTTACAGACATGAACATTGAGAAGTTCACAAGCCAGCTCAAGGCTGTAGGTTTCTCATTTGACTGGACCAGAGTAATCGACACAACACAGGAAGACTATTACAAGTGGACTCAGTACATCTTCCTCAAGATGTTTGACAAGGGTCTCGCATTCCGTGATAAGACTCTCGTTAACTACTGCCCATCCTGTAAGGTAGTTCTTTCAAACGAAGACTCTCAGGGCGGCAAGTGTGATATCTGCCACAGTGACGTAGTTCAGAAGTCAAAGGACGTATGGTATCTCAGAATCACAGAGTATGCAGATAAGCTCCTTGAAGGACTTGATACTGTAGATTATCTCCCTAACATCAAGCGCCAGCAGGTTAACTGGATTGGTAAATCAACAGGTGCTTTCGTAAACTTCGGTGTTAAGGGTACAGATGACGAAGAACTTCGCATTTATACAACAAGACCGGATACTCTTTATGGTGTAACCTTCATGGTTATGGCTCCTGAGCATCCGATGATTGACAAATACGCAGACCGCATCACCAATATGGACGAGATCACTGCTTACAGAGCAGAGTGCGCAAAGAAGACAGAGTTTGAAAGAACTCAGCTTGTCGAGAAGGACAAGACCGGTGTCTGCATTAAGGGTCTTACTGGCGTCAGTCCTCTCGATGGTCGTGAAATCCCAATTTACATTTCTGACTATGTAATGATGGGCTACGGTACAGGCGCAATCATGGCAGTTCCTGCACATGATCAGCGTGACTGGGACTTTGCTACAAAGTTCGGTATCGATATCATCCCTGTAATTGAAGGCGGAGATATCTCCAAGGAAGCTTATACAGGCGATGGCAACTATATTAACTCTGATTTCCTTAACGGTCTCGGAACAAAGGCTGAAGCAATTGAAGCCATGCTTAAGTTCCTTGGCGAGAAGGGCGCAGGCGAAAAGGGCGTTCAGTTCAAGATGAAGGACTGGGCATTCAACCGTCAGCGTTACTGGGGTGAACCAATCCCGATTATCTACTGCGACAAGTGCGGCATGGTTCATGTACCATATGAAGAACTCCCATTGAAGCTTCCAAAGCTTGATAAGTTTGAACCTGGTACAGACGGCGAAAGCCCGCTCGCAAAGATTCCTGAATTTGTAAACTGCAAGTGCCCACAGTGTGGCGGCGATGCAAGACGTGAAACAGATACAATGCCTCAGTGGGCAGGTTCTTCATGGTACTTCCTTCGCTACATCGATCCACACAACAACGAGCACTTTGCCGATATGGACAAGCTCAAATACTGGGGCCAGGTAGACTGGTACAACGGCGGTATGGAGCATGTTACAAGACATATGATTTATTCTCGTTTCTGGCATAGATTCCTCTATGACATTGGCGAAGTTCCAACCAAGGAGCCATATGCAAAGAGAACTGCTCAGGGTCTTATCCTCGGTCCTGACGGTGACAAGATGAGTAAGTCAAAGGGTAACGTTGTTGACCCTAACGATGTTGTAAAGGTATACGGTGCCGACGTTCTCAGAACTTATGTACTCTTCATGGGTGACTATGAAAAGGCAGCACCATGGTCAGAAAGCTCAGTTAAGGGCTGTAAGAGATTTATCGACAGAACTTGGGCTCTTCAGGATATGCTCGTACCTGGTGATGACTACTCTGCTGACATGGAGACAGAGTTCCATAAGACAATCAAGAAGGTATCCGAAGATATCGAGAACATGAAGTACAACACAGCTATTGCTGCACTCATGACTCTCCTCAACAAGATTTACGACAAGGGTTCAATTAACACAGCAGAGCTCAAGACATTCGTTACACTTCTCAACCCGTTTGCCCCTCATGTAACAGAGGAAATCTGGGCTGAACAGAACTTTGGCGGAATGCTTGCAAACGGCAGCTGGGTTGAATACGACGAAGACAAGTGCGTAGACAGCACCATCGAAATTGCTGTTCAGGTTTGCGGCAAGATCAAGGCTCGTATCAATGTTCCTGCTGAAATTGAAGAAGAAGCTGCCATCGAACTTGCAAAGGCAGACGAAAAGGTTGCCGAAGCAATCGAAGGCAAGACAATTATCAAGGCACTCTATGTTAAGGGCCGCCTTGTTAACATCGTTGCGAAATAATGAATATCATTAATATGTTTAAGGATTTTGCAGTGCATATGGCCGAGAACGTGGACCTGCTCATTGCCGGCCTCGTTGTCTGCCTGCTTCTGCTGATCTTTTCAAAGAAAATTTCTGAGATCATCTCGAAGGCCGTAAAGAAACTGTTTTCAAAATGGCCTCTCGTGTCTCAGCATGTTTACACTTCAATGGTTAATCCGTTAAGAGTGTTCTTTGTGTGCCTCGGAATTTATCTGTTCTTCGTAATATCCGCTCCTCAGACTGCAATTCTTGCATTTTTTGAGAAGCTCTTCAGAATTGCGGTAATAACAGTCTGCGGCTGGGCAACACTGAACTTCACTCCGACACTTACTTATCTTCTCATCAAGAGTAATGAGGAGAACAAGCATTCCAGCGAAGTGGCAATCCGCTTCCTTGCAATCGTCATCAGAATAGTTGTGGTTGCAATAGGTGGAGTAATTGTAATTTCAGATCTTGGCTACAACATCAACGGTATCATTACCGGTCTCGGCCTTGGCGGTCTTACTCTTTCGCTTGCAGCGCAGAATACGGCTTCCAACCTTATCTCCGGTCTTGAAATTGTTTCAGACAAACCGTTCGATGTAGGTGATTACATCAGGACACCTACCACCGAAGGCGTAGTTGAGGACATGACAATGCGCAGCACGCGCATAAGAACACCTGACGAGCTTCTCGTCAGTGTCCCAAACTCTGTACTCATGAAGGAGTACATTACAAACTGCTCCGAAATGGGACGCAGATATGTTTCAATGACAATCGGCCTTAAGTATGATACCGACAGCCGTGTCATGAGAAACTGCATTGACGAAATCAAGGATATGCTTTACGCCGACGAAAACGTGGACAATACAAGAATTATTGTTTCATTCAGCGGCTTTGGCGATTCAGCCTTTGAAATAAAGATCATTTATTTCACAAAAACTACATTCCTTGACACATATTATGACGTCAATGAAAAAGTAAATTTCAAAATCCGTGAGATTATTGAGAAAAACGGAGCGGAATTTGCTTATCCGAGCAAAAGCATATACCTTGAAAACTTTGAAAACAAAGTTTGACTAAAGATTGCTCGGGTTGTATAATGTTGACTACTGATGTTATGCATCAGCAGAAAGAAACTAATTACCCTGCTATTTTGGAAGGAGGGAAACATAAATGAGCACAGTAAAGGTTAGAGAAGGCGAGTCAATCGATAACGCACTCAGACGTTTCAAGAGACAGACTTCCAGAGATGGTATCATCAAAGAGGTTCGTAAAAGAGAACATTATGAAAAGCCATCAGTTGCCAAGAAGAAAAAGTCAGAGGCAGCTCGTAAGCGCAAGTACAAATAATTAACTTTAACCGGCGCCGGGAAGTTTCCTGATGCCGGTTTTTGTTTTTTCAGGTTCATTGAGGGAGGTCCCCATGAAAATACTCAGACCAGATATGCTAAGAGACGGACTTTGTGCCGTAACCCCGGATGATATCCGTGCCTTAGGCGCAAAAGTAATAGCTATAGATGCAGACAATACATCTTCCTTTGATGGCACAACCATTCCTCTTGATGGCTCGGGAGAATGGATTGAAAACATGCAAAAGGAAGGCTTCCCGGTTTATCTTGTTTCCAATGCAAAAACAGAAAGAGCAAAGGTATTATCAGACGGATACGGCATTCCTGTTGTTGGCTTTGCAATGAAGCCGATGCCTTCTGGATATCTTCGTGTTGCCATGGCAGAGAAGGTCAGCCGCAAAGATGTTCTTATGATAGGTGATCAGCTCTTTACCGATATTCTTGGTGCCAATATTGCCGGAGCAAAGAGCATATATGTCAGACCATATGAAAAAGAGAGAAGAGCAGTTGTTTCTTATACCATAAAGCGCTCACTCGAAAGTTTTTATTTCATGATGCTTCGACTCGTTGGAAAGGAAATATGATATGAACCTTTGCAGATTAAGCGAAAAACTATCCGAGAATCAGGCAGCTCTCATTATTTCTCCGGAGAATCGCAGATACTTCACAGGTTTTGACTCCAGTGACGGATACCTTGTGGTTTCCCGACAGGGAAGCACATTTTTTACAGACAGCAGATACATTGAAGCAGCAGAAGATGCCATTACGGAAGCAGACGTTGTTCTTCTTGACCGCATTTACGGTCAGCTTGAAGCTGTAATAAAGAAATATGGCTGTAATGAAGTATTAGTGGAGACATCCAGAATTACTCTGGGAGAATTTGCAGTTCTCAGAAAAAACATGCCTGAGTTCAGCTACATCGGCACAAGACTTCTCGACACATTTATCTCTGAAATCAGAGAAGTCAAAAATGAGGAAGAGATTGTAAAGCTTGGAAAAGCTCAGGATATTGCCGAAAAGGCATATCTCAAATTACTCGAAATAATAAAGCCCGGTATAAGCGAGAGAGACGTTGCCAATGAGCTTGAATATCTCATGCGTAAGTTTGGTGCGGATGGTATTTCTTTTGATACCATCGCTGCCAGCGGAGAGAATTCATCAAAGCCGCATGCGGTTCCGGGTGACAGAGTTCTTCAGAACGGCGATTTTCTGACCATTGACTTTGGTGCGGTTTTTGACGGCTATCACAGCGATACGACCAGAACTGTAGCCATCGGCGAGCCGTCAGAAGAAATGAAAAAAGTTTATAACATCGTCAAAAAGGCTCAGCAGGCAGGTGTTGATGCCATCAGAGCGGGCCTTGGCGTTGTCGAATATGACAGGGTTGCAAGAGACATCATCGCCGCCGAAGGCTATGGCGATGCATTTGGTCACAGCCTCGGACACGGAGTGGGCGTTGAAATACACGAAGTTCCATTCTGCGGCCCTCGCGGAAAAGGCGTACTTAAAGCAGGCAATGTTATATCCTGTGAACCGGGAATTTACCTTCCGGGCAGGTTCGGTGTCCGCATCGAGGATATGCTTCTTGTAACAGAAACAGGATCCGTGAATTTCTGCCATCTTTCCAGGGACTTAATAGTGCTGTAAATGGTGTAAATACTTGCAATTGCGGGTTCCTTAATATACAATGTATCTATCAAAGTACGACTAAGAGTAGACTCTTAAGTTTTGGAGGTTTATTTATGATATCAGCAGGTGATTTCAGAAACGGCGTAACATTCGAAGAAGACGGAAACGTTCTCCAGGTTGTTGAATTCCAGCATGTAAAACCTGGTAAGGGCGCAGCTTTCGTAAGAACAAAGACAAAGAATGTTATTACAGGCGCAGTTACAGAAAAATCCTACAACCCATCAGCTAAGTTCCCAACAGCTTTCATTGAAAGAAAAGAAATGGAATACTCATACAGCGATGGCGAACTTTACTACTTCATGGACGTTGAAACATACGACATGACACCAATCAACGAAGCTGACCTTCCTGACGCATTCAAGTTCGTTAAGGAAAACATGGTTTGCAAAATTCTCTCATACAAGGGTAAGGTATTCGGCGTAGAGTGCCCTAACTTTGTTGAACTTGAGATCACACAGACAGATCCTGGTTTCGCAGGTAACACAGCTACTAACGCTCTTAAGCCTGCAACAGTTGAAACAGGCGCTGAAATCAGAGTTCCTCTCTTCATCGAGGAAGGCGAGCTTGTTCAGATCGATACAAGAACAGGCGAATACATGGGCCGTGTAAACAAGTAATTACAGCGGAGGCTTATCATGACAATCACAGAAAAGGTTGCATACCTGAAAGGTCTTGAAGCCGGACTTAAACTCAATGCGGAAAGACCGGAGACAAAACTCTTTAATTCCATCATTGATATTCTGTCAGATGTTGCAGTAGCAGTAGATGCCAATACTGAGGACATCGCCAATATGAACGACAGAGTTGACGAAGTCGACATGGATCTTGGCGAACTCGAAGCACTTCTCTATGGCGCTCTCGAAGAAGAGGACGGGGAAGATGAACTTTACGAGGTTGAGTGCCCAAATTGTCATGAACGTTTCAGCGTAGATGAATCCGTTTTAGAGGACGGAGGCATCGAATGCCCAAAATGTGGCGAGAAGCTTGAGTTCGAGATTGAACTTGAGGAAGACACAGAAGAGGCAGAATAATAAAAGCATTGGGCACCGACCGTATTTTGGTCGGTGCCTTTTTTAAAGAGGAAAGATATATGAATCTTAAAGAAGAGACCATAAGAAAAGTTTATGTGTTCAGAGGACATATTCTTAATGTCAGAAACGACGACGTCCTCCTTCCAAACGGCAAGGTTGCAAGCCGTGAAATAGTTGAACACAACGGAGGCGTCTGCGTTCTTCCCGTAAAGGAAAACGGAGACATCATTTTTGTCCGTCAGTACAGATATGCATACGAGCAGGAGCTTCTTGAGCTTCCTGCAGGAAAACTCGAAAAGGGCGAAGACAGCTTCAAGGCAGGTGTTCGCGAACTCCGCGAAGAAACCGGCAATGTTGCAGAGAACTATTATGACCTTGGAGAAGATTTCCCAAGTCCGGGCTACTGCAACGAGATTATTCACATGTATGCGGCAACCGGGCTTAAGGATGTCGGACAGAAGCTCGATGAGGATGAGTTCCTGAACCTTGAGACATATTCGCTGGCTGAGGCCCTCGACATGGTTCTCGATGGCACAATCAGAGACTCCAAAACAGCAATGGCTCTCATGAAATATGCGGCTCTTATTAAAAATGAAAAACTCGAAGATAAAAGGATTTCTTTATAGGAGGCAAATGTAACCATGAATAAACTTATACTTGCCTCCGGTTCGCCGAGGCGCAGGGAGATGCTTGCGGCTCTCGGATACGAGTTCGACGTGTTCACGGCGAACTTCGACGAGAGCAGTGTAAGCCTCGCACAGCCTGCCGAAGGCGTAAAGCAGCTTGCGCTCGGCAAAGCCGAAGCGGCCAGAGCTGCTTTCAATGGCACAGCGGAAAACACAGTTTTCCTTGGTGCCGACACCATCGTCGCCCTCGACGATGTCTGCCTTGGCAAGCCTTCGAGCGAGGCCGAGGCGCATGAAATGCTGAGGAGCCTCTCAGGAAAAACGCACAGCGTTTTTACGGGAGTTGCTCTGGTTTCGGATGAAAAAAGCGAAGTCTTTGTATCTGAAACAAAGGTTGCATTTTATGATATTTCAGATGAGGAAATTGACGCTTACATTGCAAGCGGTGAGCCGATGGACAAGGCAGGCTCATATGGCATTCAGGGCCTTGGCGGGGTCTTTGTAAAGGGCATTTCCGGCGACTATCAGACAGTGGTTGGACTTCCTCTTTCCGAAACCTACAGAATGCTGAAAAAATATGGTATTTCCCCGATAAGCTTTTAACAAAATATCAGTTGAGTATTAATCTTTAGTGGGTTATAATTACGTTTACAATGCGATACTATGCAAATAAATCACAATGAATTTTTCATATAAAGGAGTCAAAAAGACATGTTATTTACTCAGGACATCGGAATTGACCTTGGTACTGCAAACACCCTCGTGTTTGTTAAGGGCAAAGGCATCGTAATCAGAGAACCATCCGTTGTTGCCGTTGACGTTCGTTCAACACCAAACAAGGTTGTTGCTGTAGGTGCTGAAGCTAAACAGATGATCGGTCGTACACCGGGCTCCATCACAGCAGTTCGCCCACTTAAGGATGGCGTTATTGCTGACTTTGACATTACATCAGACATGCTCAAGGAGTTCATCCGCAGAGCAATGGCTACATCTAAACTTAACAAGGCAAGAGTAATGATCTGCATTCCATCAGGCGTTACAGAAGTTGAGCGCAGAGCTGTTCATGACGCTGCACGTTCAGCAGGTGCAAGACAGGTATCTCTCATTGAGGAACCAATGGCTGCTGCAATCGGCGCAGGCCTTCCTGTAGCTGAAGCATCAGGCTCAATGGTAGTTGATATCGGTGGCGGTACAGCAGAAGTTGCAGTTATTTCTCTTGGCGACATCGTAACATCATGCTCAGCAAGAGTTGCAGGCGACAGCTTCGACGAAGCTATCATCGCTTACATCAAGAAGAAGTACAACCTTCTTATCGGTGAACGTACAGCAGAAGACATCAAGATCAAGATCGGTTCAGCATTCCCTTATGAAGGTGAAGGCGCAATCGATGTTAAGGGTAGAAACCTTGTTGACGGTCTTCCTAAGAATATCGAAGTTACAAGTGAAGAAGTTCGTGAAGCTCTTCACGACAGCGTTAACATGATTCTTGACGCTATCCGTTCAACACTTGAAAAGACTCCACCTGAGCTTGCAGCAGATATCATCGATCAGGGTATCATGCTTACAGGCGGCGGAGCACTTCTTCGTGGTCTCGACAAACTCATCTCAGCAGAGACCAAGATGCCTGTACACGTTGCAGAGAATCCTCTTGACTGCGTTGTTGACGGCACAGGTGTTTGCCTTGAAAATGACATGCTGAGCCTTACAAGTACAAGAAATTACGACGAATAATTTTTCTTGAAGTAATAGGTACACAAACTTAGGGGCTTAAAGTTTTTTAAGTCCCTATTTCTAATTATTGTCAACGGGAGGATGTCCAATGCGACATTTTTTTAAAACGGTATGGTTTAAAATAATAGCCGTTGTTCTTTCAATCCTCATCCTTTTCCTTATTGTTGCCGCAGTAATCGGAAGTAAAACGTCTCCGGTTACAGCTGTTTCCGGAGCTGCAGTTCAGCCCGTTCAGTATGTGACATCCATTGTGGGAAGAGGTTTTGGACAGATTGGCAGGTTCTTTACTCGCTCCTCATCCTATGAGGCGAGAATAGACAAACTGGAGGACCAGGTAGAGTCCTACCAGAAGCAGCTTGCCGATTATGAAAAGACAAAAGAAAAACTTAAGAATTATGAGGACTTCCTCGACATAAAGGAAGAGCACGAAGACTATGAAGGGCTTTCCGCCACTGTTATCGGCAAAGACTCTGCAGCAAACTATGCGACCTTTGTTCTCAACAAGGGCTCGGTTGCAGGCGTCAGAGTTAATGACCCTGTTATTTGCGGAAAGGGTCAGCTTGTTGGTGTTGTAACCAAGGTTGCTCCAACTTACAGCGTGGTTTCCACTATTCTTGATCCTACAATCAGTGTCAGCGCATACGATATCAGAACACGTGAAAACGGATACATTACAAACAGCGCAGAGATTTCAAAGCGTGGAAACTGCAGACTGTCAGGCCTCGACAGAACCACAGCAATTGCAAAGGGTGGCGTTATCTGCACAGCAGGTGTTGGCGGCATTTACCCTAGAGACCTTGTTATCGGTACTGTAAAAGAGGTTAAGAACGATGACTATGACATTTCGGCTTATGCTGTAGTAGTGCCGGATGTTGATATTACCGAAGTAAACGAAGTTCTCGTTATTACAAAGTTTGAAGGCCAGGGCATATCAGCTTCTTTCAATACATTTGATGAAGAAGATGACGATGCCGATGAAGCTTCAGAAAACACAACAAAAACAACCGCAAAGGATACCACAAAAAAAGACTAAAGGGAGGGTGAGCATAAATGACATGGCGAGTAACATTTGACCAGGATGCAAAAAACAGCTTTTTAAAGCCGCTTTCAAATGAAAAGAAGTACAAGCTTACATCTCGCATAGTATTCGTTTTGCTCATCATTTTTGCGGCACTTTTGCAGAATACTCCTCATATGTTCCCGACAATTCTCGGAACACATGCATTTTTACTTCTTCCGCTGGTTATGTGTATTACCATGTTCCAGCACAATGGCTATACACTTGCCATTGCTGCATTTGCCGGTGCACTCTGGGACATGTCATCAGGATTCCTTGATGGTTTCAACACATTATTCTTTACCCTCGTTGCAATTGCAGTAGGATTCCTTATGAATTACCTTTTCAGAAACAATATCCTTACTGCTCTTCTTCTCTCGGGTACGGGAATATTGCTTTATGTACTCATATACTGGCTGATTTTTATTGTGCTCAGATCTGTAGATGGAGCGGGTTATCTGCTTCTTACTTTTTACCTTCCATCTGCACTTTATACATTTGCCTTTACGCCGCTCTTTTATATCGCTATTCGCGGTATTTTGCGCGGCCTCAGAGGTCGTTTCCCGAAAAGGGAAGTATTTAACGAAGACTATTAAAGGAGGGCCCGATGGGACTTAGAAAAAGCCGAGTAATCGGTGTATATGCCATAATCATTGCCGCCTTCCTGGTAATGGTCGGATTTCTGGTTTATAACTCCGCCATCAGCTCGGAAAATGAAGGCAATATCGGCGCTTATACCCAGACGGTTTCAGCCGCAAGAGGAGAAATTCTCGACAGAAACGGTCAGCCGCTGGTTACAAACCGCCAGGGCAACTCAATCACTTTCAATGCAACTGCTTTTCCTTCAACCAAGGAGCAGGCCGACAGAAATGAAATTATTCTGTCACTTATTAAGCTCTGCGAGCAGAATGATATTGAGTACATCAACAATCTTCCAATAGAATACAAAGATGGGGAATATGCATTTAAAGAAGATGGCGAGACATACATTAAATGGCTCAAATCTGCAGATGTATTAAACCTTAACTCATACGCAACCGCAGACAACTGCATGGATGCCCTCATAAAGATGTACGACCTTCAGGGCTATTCCAAAAAGGATGCGCTAAAAATCGCATCTGTCCTCATTGAAATGAGAAAAGGCGGATTCAACACAACCTATCCTTATACCTTCGCCGAAGATGTTCCGACAGCTCTTGTTACGGTCATCATGGAGAACAAAGGATTCTTCCGCGGTGTTGAGAACAGTGTTGTTGCGTACAGAGAATATCCTGACGGCACAATAGCTCCTCATATCCTTGGACGTATTTCAGGTATCACAGCCGAAAAGTACGAAGAGGAAAAGTTAAAACTTGAGGAAGACGTAAAGAATGCCAAGTCAAGCTCAGAGGCAGAAGCTCTTCGCAGAAATGCCTATACCATTTCAGATGAATTCGGCAGTTCCGGCATTGAAAAAGCAATGGAGCAGTACCTCAGAGGAAACAGAGGCGTTAAGACTGTTACGGTTGGCCGCGACGGAAGCACAAAAGATAACTATACTGTCTTCCCTGAACAGGGTAACAGTGTAATTCTTACCATAGACAAGAATCTTCAGCTTGTTGCACAGAAGGCTCTGAAGAACAGAGTTGATACTCTTAATGTTTCTTCACGCCGTAAATGTGCTGCAGCGGTTGTAGTAGAAAACGTTAACACAGGTGAAATCCTCGCCTGCGCAACATATCCTTCTTACGATAATAACGAGTGGAAGGAAAAATACAGCGAGTGGGCAGAAGATTCAAATGCTCCTCTCTGGAACCGTGCCGTAAACAGTACCTACGAGCCGGGTTCAACATTTAAACCCTGTACCGCAATTGCGGCTCTTGAGAACAACATAATTACAGGTTCCTGGAGCTTCAAGTGTACAGGTGCCTACACATACTACAGTGACCATACATTCTACTGCGCTCACCATACAGCGCATGGAACAAACAATGTCGTAGACGCAATCGACAAGTCATGTAACTGCTTCTTCTATGAGACAGGCCGACTTCTCGGTATTAACGAAATCGACAGATGGGCAACCGCTTTTGGCCTCGGTCAGAAGACCGGTGTAGAGATTCCGGAAGCAACCGGACGCGTTTCAAGCCCTAGCGAAAGAAAGGCTGCCGGTGGAGTCTGGTATGCCGGTGATACAATCACCACTGCAATCGGTGAGTCCGACAACCAGTTCACACTTCTTCAGCTTGCAAACTATGTTTCAACTCTTGCAAACGGCGGAACAAGATATGTTCCTCATTTTGTAAAAGAGGTCAAGAGTGCCGACTATTCAAAGACTATCCTTTCAAAAGAGCCGAAAGTTGCGCAGGTTCTCGATATTGATCCGGGCAACTTAAGTCTTGTTAAGAAGGGTATGCTCAAGGTTGGTACAACCGGCTTCTGTCGCAATGCTTTCAGAAAGCTTCCTATCAAGGTTGCGGCAAAAACCGGTACGTCTGACGTCGTTAAACTTATCGATGGCCAGAAGGTTGAAGGAAACAACGGTTTCCTTATCTCCTTCGCACCATATGAAAAGCCTGAAATAGCAGTAGCCGTTGTTGTTGAAACCGCAGACTCCGGTGCACTTACCGCTGTAGTTGCAGCAGATATCTACGATTACTATTTCTCACCAAAGACATTACAGTCAGTTCAGAACTACGAAACTCTACTTTAAAGTGAGGTGAATCCGTTGGAATACATTGATAAGATTCTTCCAAAGAAAATCCTTTTCACATCGGGAAAAGGAGGCGTCGGCAAGTCTACTCTTGCTTCCGCATTTGCGAAAACACTTGCTTCCGACGGAAAGAAAGTCCTGCTTGTAGACTTCGATATATCTCTTAGAACACTTGATATTATGCTTGGCCTTGATGGTCTTGTTCTTTACGACTGGTACGACGCTGTCTCAGGCATTTGCGATGTTGCAGACGCAATAGTATCCGACGAGGAAGGCGGACCGGCACTTCTCCCGGCACCTCTTCTCAATGTAAATGTAACCAAAGACCAGGTCAGAAAGATGATAGCTTCAATCGAGGACGATTATGATTTCATCATACTCGACAGCCCTGCCGGAGTCGGCAGCGGCTTTGAGGCGGCTGTGTGCACAGCCGATCAGGCCTTCGTTATATCCACCCCGGACAATGTCTGCGTACGAAGCGCAAGCGTTGCCGCAGACAAGCTTGCCGCAAAGGGTATACGCTCCGGCCTCATTATTAACCGCTTCCGCAAGAAGACAGTTAATAACGGCAGAGCATTAAACATTGACGACGTAATTGACTCAACGGGAGTTACACTCATCGGCATTGTTCCGGAAGATCCAAAGCTTTCCTATTCCGCACAGACCGGAAGCGCACTTGATGAAAGCACAAAGGGTGTCGCAGCAGTCAGAAGAATCATAAAAAGAATGTACGGTGAAGAAATCCCGCTCAAAATCTAAACAGAATATCAAAATACGTGGCTCTCCAAAACGTTGTTTTGGAGAGTTTTTACAAAAACCTTATTGTTAGCGATGCGCTTTTATGTTAAAATAATCATTACCGATAGTAAGGGAGGATTCACGTATGAATATTGCTTTAATTGCGCATGATGTTAGAAAAGAGTTAATGACACAGTTCTGCATAGCATATGCAGGTATTCTCAGTCAGCATAATCTTTGCGCAACAGGCACAACAGGCAAAAGCGTTTCAGATGCAACCGGCCTTCAGATTCAGTGCTTCCTCAGTGGCGATCAGGGCGGAGAACAGCAGATTGCCTCACGTATAGCATGCAACGAGATTGACCTTCTCCTTATGTTTGGAGACCCGCTCAATCCTAAGCCAATGGAGCCTATAGAGACTACTCTCCTTAGACTTTGCAACGTTCACAACGTACCTGTTGCAACCAATATTGCAACAGCAGAAGCTCTCATTCATGCCCTTGCAAGAGGCGACCTTGACTGGCGTGACATCGTAAACCCGAAAGAGCAGTCATCAAGACAGTCCGCTGCAACACCGGAGCACATGTAAATAAACCGACAAAAGCCTTAAACATCGCGTTTAAGGCTTTATTTTTATCTGTTTGTTGTATATAATTTTAGGGTTAACAGTAAATTATCTTTTAAAATAAATTGGAGGAAGAAAATGGCACTTGTAACCAAGGCTATAAAGGGTACACAGGATACTCTCCCTGGAGAGAGCAGCAAGCTGCGTTTCCTTGAAACAACCATCTCTGATATTGCAACCTCATACGGCTTCCGTGAAATAAGAACTCCTGTTTTCGAGCATACCGAACTCTTCAACCGTTCAGTAGGTGACACAACAGATGTAGTTCAGAAAGAAATGTATACCTTCGAGGATAAGGGAGGAAGATCAATCACTCTTCGTCCGGAGGGAACAGCAGGTGCTGTTCGCTCATTCCTTGAGAATGGACTTTTCAATGAACCAAGCCCATACAAGGTTTTCTATCATACATCATGCTATCGCTATGAGAAACCACAGGCAGGACGCCTTCGCGAATTCCATCAGTTTGGCGTAGAGTGCTTCGGCACACAGAGCCCTGCAGAAGATGCAGAAGTAATAGCTCTTGCAGACGAGATATTCAACTTCCTTGGAGTAAAGGACCTTGAACTTGAGATTAACTCTATCGGCTGTCCTTGCTGCAGACCTAAGTATCAGGCTGCACTTAAAGAGTATTTTGAGCAGAACAAAGATCAGCTTTGCGAGACCTGTCTTGAAAGACTTGACCGCAACCCTATGCGTATCATTGACTGCAAGGTTGAATCAGACGAACTTAAAGATGGCGCACCTGTAGTTCTTGATTATCTCTGCGATGAGTGCAACGAGCATTTTGAAGACCTCAAGAGCTATCTTGAAGCTATGAATATTGAATACAAAGTAAACCCTCGAATTGTTCGCGGACTTGACTACTACACAAAGACAGTATTTGAATTCGTTTCAACCAGCATAGGTGCTCAGGGAACAGTTTGCGGCGGTGGTCGTTACGACGGCCTCTGCGAAGAACTTGGCGGAAAGCCAACTCCTGCTCTCGGCTTTGGCATGGGTATGGAAAGACTTCAGCTTCTCCTTAAATCTCAGGGTATTGAACTTCCAGAAGAGGAGCCATGCTCACTTTACATTGCTTCAGCCGGTAAAGAAGGTACCGTTAAGGCTGCTGCAATTGCACATGACCTTCGCGCAGAAGGTGTTTTCTGTATGTTTGACACAGTTGGCAGAAGCATAAAGGCTCAGATGAAATTTGCCAACAAGATTGGCGCTGAGTTTGTTGTCGTTATCGGTTCAGATGAGCTTAATACCGGCAAGGCTGAACTCAAGGAGATGCAGACAGGCAAAACACAGATTATAAACCTTGAAACTCTTGCTGAAGACTTCAGCGACATTGCCATCAAGGCGTCCGTGTCAAAATTCGCAGATGAATTTGCAGGCACAGATCTTGAAGGTGTTGATCTTGGAAACATAGACCTTAATTCCTTAATGGGAGGAAACTTTTAATGGATACAATGAATGGACTTAAACGTACAAATTACTGCAATGACTTCTCGATTGAGTCAGTTGGCAGTGAAGTAGTCGTTTGTGGTTGGGCAGCAAAGGCAAGAAACTTAGGACAGCTCATATTTGTGGATCTTCGTGACCGCACAGGTATTGTACAGCTTGCATTTGATGATGACACAGCTGCCGATATTTTCGAAAAGGCATCTACAGTACGTTCTGAATTTGTTCTTATGGCTAAGGGCACAGTTCGTGAACGTTCCTCAAAGAATAAAGAGATAGCAACAGGTGATATTGAAATCGCAGTTACAGATCTTCGTATCCTTGGCAAGTCTGAGACACCTCCATTTGAGATTACAGACGATTGCAACACAGCTGAGCTTACAAGACTCAAGTATCGCTATCTTGACCTTCGCAGACCTGAACTTTCAAAGAACATTCTTATGAGACATAAGCTTGCGAAGATTACTCGTGACTATTTCGACGAGCAGGGCTTCATTGAGATTGAAACACCAATGCTCATCAAGTCAACTCCTGAAGGAGCAAGAGACTTCCTTGTACCAAGCCGTATTCACAACGGTGAATTCTATGCTCTTCCTCAGTCACCACAGCTTTACAAGCAGCTTTCAATGGTTGCCGGTTTTGACCGCTACATGCAGCTTGCACGCTGCTTCCGCGACGAAGATCTTCGCGCAGACCGTCAGCCTGAATTCACACAGATCGACCTTGAAATGTCTTTCGTAGAAATGGAAGATGTTCTTTCTATCGGTGAAGGATACATGCAGAGAGTATTCAAAGAAGCTCTCGGAATTGACATTCAGCTTCCACTTCCTCGTCTTACTTTCAGAGAGGCAATGGAACGCTACGGTTCAGACAAACCTGATACCCGTTACGGCATGGAGATTTACAACATCTCTGATATCGTAAAAGACTGCGGCTTCGGCGTATTTGAATCAGCTGTCGCTGATGGCGGTTCTGTTCGTGCCATCACCGCAAAGGGCGGTTCAGCAGCTGTATCAAAGAAGGGTATCAAAAAGCTTACAGAAGAAGCAAAGGGTATTGGTGCCAAGGGTCTTGCATGGGTACGTATCGATGGCGAGACAACAGCATCATTTGACAAGTTCGTAAGCGAAGATGTTATGAATGCCATCATCAAAGCAGGAGATGCAGAAGATGGCGACCTTATCCTCATCATTGCTGACAGCAACAACAAGCATACACTTTCAATCCTCGGCTCATTACGTCAGATGATGGCAAAGAAGCTCGACATTATTCCTGAAGGTATGTATAACCTTCTCTGGATTGTTGAGATGCCATTCTTTGAGTTTGACGAGGATCTTGGCGAATGGGTTGCAATGCATCATCCATTCACTGCACCTCTTGAAGAGTGCATTCCTTACCTTGAGAGTGACAAGGGCAATGTACGTGCACAGAGCTATGACATGGTTCTTAACGGCATCGAGCTTTCATCAGGTTCTATCCGTATTACAGATCCTGAACTTCAGGCTCGTATATTCAACCTTCTCGGCATGAGCGACGAAGAAGCATATGCAAAGTTCGGCTTCCTCATTGACGCATTCAAGTACGGTGCTCCACCTCATGGCGGTATGGCTCTTGGCCTCGACAGACTTTGCATGCAGCTTATCGGCGCAGAGACACTCCGTGACGTAGTTGCATTCCCTAAGATTAAAGACGCATCAGAACCAATGACCAGCTGCCCATCTCCTGCAGATGCAGAACAGCTTGAGGTTCTCGGTATCTGCCTCGCAGAGAAAGAGACAGAAGAATAAAAGGAGCCGGCAAATCCGGCCCCTAAGGAGAATTTATGTTAGAAACAGTAAAAGATATCCTTCTTGATACCGGAAAAGATACATTGGAAATCATACCGGTGCTTTTGATAGCCTATCTTTTAATGGAATTTCTTGAGAAGCACACATCGGAGAAAACGAACAATGTAATTCGACAGTCAGGCCGTTTCGGTCCGATAATCGGCGGATTGCTGGGCGCATTTCCGCAGTGTGGCTTTTCAGCGGCAGCATCATCGCTCTATGCCGGAAGAGTAATTACTGTAGGTACATTGCTTGCAGTTTTCCTGTCGACATCAGATGAGATGCTTCCGATTTTCATTTCAGAAAATGTTCCTGCCGGAACGATTATTAAGATTCTGGCAGCAAAGGTAATTGTGGGTATCATCTTTGGACTTCTCACAGACATGGGCGTACGAATTTTCAGAGTTCGCCACCATAGAAGTGCCTTTGATGATATGGACATTGAACATTTCTGTGAGCACGAAGCTGCTCACGAAGAGGAAGACGGTATTTTCGTTTCGGCTTTAAAGCATACGGTAAAGGTAACCGTGTTTATATTCCTCGTTTCACTTATACTTAATGCCATTATTGAAATGGTAGGTATTGATCATCTCAGCAATGCGGTTATCAACAAACCGGTTGTTGGTGAGGCTCTGGCCGGCCTCGTTGGTCTTGTTCCAAACTGTGCGGCATCCGTGGTAATCACACAGCTTTATCTGGAAGGCGCAATCGGTTCCGGTCCGCTCATGTCCGGACTTCTGGTTGGAGCGGGTATCGGACTTCTGGTACTTTTCCGTTCGAACGACAATATGAAGAAAAATGCCATGATTACAGCCCTGCTTTATGCTGCAGGTGTGGTATCAGGTATTATCATCGATGTAATAGGAATAGCGTTTTAAAGCGTATTTCTATTTACGTGATGGTTTGTAGTATAATAATCACAAGTTTCCCAAAAAGGAGTTTTGACCTATGAAAAAAGAGACAAAATGCATACAGGCCGGTTATGTTCCGGGCAATGGCGAATCACGTCTTCCACCAATTGTACAGAGTACAACATTCAAATATGACACCAGTGAAGACATGGGTAAGCTTTTTGATCTCGAAGCATCAGGCTACTTCTATACACGTCTTCAGAACCCTACAAACGACTACGTAGCAGCAAAGATTGCAGCTCTTGAAGGTGGTACAGCAGCAATGCTTACTTCTTCAGGTCAGGCAGCATCTTTCTTCTCCGTTTTTAATATTGCAAATGCAGGTGATCATGTAATCGCATCAACATCAATTTATGGCGGTACATTTAACCTCTTCAACGTAACAATGAAGAAGATGGGCATCGATTTCACATTCGTTGATCCTGAATGCTCAGATGAGGAACTTGAGGCTGCATTCCAGCCAAACACCAAGTGCGTTTTCGGCGAAACAATTGCAAACCCTGCTCTCATCGTTTTTGATATTGAGCGTTTTGCAAAGGCTGCTCATGCCCATGGGGTTCCTCTTATCATCGATAACACATTTGCAACACCAATTAACTGCCGTCCATTTGAGTGGGGCGCAGATATCGTAATCCACTCCACAACCAAGTACATGGATGGACATGACGCAGGCGTTGGCGGATGCATCGTTGATTCAGGCAATTTTGACTGGCTTGCACATGCAGACAAGTTCCCTGGACTTACAACTCCTGACGAATCCTACCACGGCATCACTTATGCCGAAAAGTTTGGCAAGGAAGGCGCATACATCACCAAGGCTACATCTCAGCTTATGAGAGACCTCGGTTCAATCCAGTCCCCACAGAATGCTTACTACTTAAACCTTGGTCTTGAGTCTCTTGCAGTACGCGTTGAACGCCACTGCCAGAATGCTCAGAAGGTAGCTGAATTCCTTCAGTCAAATGAGAATGTTACATGGGTTAATTATCCTGGTCTTCCGGGTAACAGATATTATGAAAGAGCACAGAAGTATCTTCCTGATGGTTCCTGCGGCGTAATTTCTTTCGGCGTTAAGGGCGGCCGCCCTGCAGCCGAGAAGTTTATGAAGGGCCTCAAGGTTGCAATCATTGCAACTCATGTTGCTGATGCTCATACATGTGTTCTTCATCCTGCTTCATCAACTCACAGACAGCTCACAGACGCTGAACTTGAAGCTGCAGGTGTAGGTGCAGATCTTGTACGTTTCTCTGTAGGTATCGAAAATGTTGACGATATCATTGAGGACCTTCAGCAGGCTCTTGCCAACATCTGATAAATTCATATAACCGCTTATTTACCCTTATCGGGGAGGTGCATGTTATGAAAAAAGTAATTTCACTGGTACTGATTCTTTGCATGTGTTTCTCATTAACTGCATGTTTCGGTGATGAGAATGACCCAAAGAATCAGAATGCGAAAACGGTTTCAATTCTTGTTCCAAACAGTTTCTTTAAGACTTTTGATGCTTCAAAGAGGGATCTTAAAGAAGAAATCACAGACCTGGGTCCTAACTTCTATACAGATGTAGACCTTGAGAAGGACGGAGTTCTCGTAACAATGACTCCGGAACAGCGTACAAGCCTTATTGAATACTATGCTGCAAGATACGAGGACTATGTTGATGACATCGAAGCCCTTGGAAAGGGCTGCGGCGTTGCAGGCTCTGACAGCTACAAGGAAATTGTATTTGTTGTAGATGCATCTACTCCAAAGAAGGCCAGAAAAGCTGCCGAGGACGCAATTACAGAGATGCTGAAGAATTATGCAATTAATCAGAATCTCTCAACTCCTCCTGATGAAATCAACTGGACCATCACAGCAACATTCTCAACCATCGGTGGAACAGATACATCGATCAGTATCCCTGAGGGTACGCTTGATTATTCAACACTTTGGAGTTAAAAATGCCGGAAGAAATGTATAAGTACATATGTGTTTATGTCCTGCTTATAATCGGTTTTATAATTATTACCCGCTCTTTGCTTACACGCAAAGAGCGTCGTATTTTACGCTCAATTAAAAATGCAAAGCCGGTTTTCTATGAAGACTTTGAAGAAAACTGGATTGTTGAGAGACAGGGCGCAGAAAAGGAACCGAAAGGATACAAATACGAAAAGTTCCCGGGCTGCTACGTCATGCTTATCTTTGAAAAACCGGTATACGACGGAAATTATTCCAACTGGGATGATATCTACATTGGCCAGTCGGTCAATGTTACAAACCGCGTTCACAACCATTTCACCGGCAAAGGCAAGGGCGACGTTTATGCTGACATAAAATATGGGCGCTATGTTTATGTTCAGCTTTTTCCCTGCAAAAAGGACGAGCTAAACGATCTGGAACGTGCCCTTATAGAAGTCTACAATGCCACGGAATCATACAACGATACCGTGGGCGGAGCAAAGGAACAGAAAAAGAAAAGAAGATTATTCAGAAAATAAAAACCGCCTCTTAAAGAGGCGGTTTTTTTATTCTTCATAAGGTCTTATTCTGAGTTTGACTCCGAGTTCGTCGGTTATGCGTTTGCAGTCTGCCTGCACCTCCGGTGTGGTTACCGGCTCGCCAACAATTGTCATTACGATATTAGGAACATACGGTTTTGCAGACTTTGTAAAATCAAGCATTGCCTGATAAGATTCTTCGCCGAAACAAGGTCTTACGACATCAAGATACTCCTTAGGGTCATTTGTGTTAAGTGAGATTGAAAGAGTATCAATGAGGCCCTTCATTTTCACAGCTGTAGGTTCGCCCCAGATAAGGTCTGAAAGCCCGTTTGTGTTGATTCTGGTTGGAGTTTTGTAATTGGCTTTGATATGAGCCGCAACTTCAAGAAGGTCGTCAAGTCTTTCGGTTGGCTCGCCATAACCGCAGAAAACAACTTCATCATAGGCGTTAACATCCCACTTGTCGATGTCATTTATTACTTCTTCAACTCCGGGCTCTCTTTCAAGCCAGAGTGAGTCTGAGCCATATACACCGTCTCCGTTATTACGAAGGCAGAATGTGCATGCGCATGGGCATTTATTTGTCATATTAACATATATGCTGTTTTTTACCTGATATGTGATAGTCATATTAAATCTCCCAGTAATTCTTCAAATGCTATGCCGTCTGTAACGGGGATTTTCATTTCCTCGGAGCGGGCGATTGCTTTTGCCACAAAAGCAGATGCGCGTCTTACAGAGTTTTCAAATGGAAGTCCGTTTACGGCGTCTGCCGTTATTATAGCAGAATAAACATCTCCTGTGCCGCTACGGTTTGGACCGGTTCGCTTTTCTGTCAGCAACAGGGGTTTCTTTCCTGCTTCAAAAACATAGTTGCCAAGATAGTCTCCGTAATCAAGACCTGATATTACGATTTTATCGGCACCCATCTCGTGGAGCTTCTCGCAGATTTCCAGAAGATCGTTTTCCGAAAGATTATCGCTGTATGGTCTGTCGGCCAGAACGCACGCCTCGGTAAGATTTGGCGTAAGGATGTCAGCAACGGTTGCAAGCTTGCGCATAGACTTTGCCAGGTCTTCGGTATAGGTCTGATAAAGCTTGCCATAGTCGCCCATCACAGGATCAATGACAGCCAGTGTGTCTTCGGTTTTAAACATCTCCATGAAGCGAAGACAGAGGTCTATCTGCTCCGTTGAAGCAAGGAAACCGGTATTGATGGCATTGAACTTAAGGTCGAGCTTTTTCCACTCATCCATGTAGGCAGCCATATGGTCTGTATAGTCTGTCATGAAGAAACTGTCAAACCCGGTATGGTTGGAAAATATTGCGGTTGGCAGCGGGCAGCATTGCATTTTCATTACCGAAAAAATTGGCATTGAAACCGCAATGGAGCAACGGCCAAATCCGCTGAAGTCGTTGATAACAGCG
>X77_Onager__coassemble_7_pt1 | contig 32018 bp, 48 predicted proteins | sample X77_Onager__metabat2_low_PE_001 | metagenome-assembled genome bin X77_Onager
CGGAATCTGAAGCCTCTGTAATGTCTGAAGCTGTTCATCAGAGAAGGCCTTTTCATCACCGACACCAAGAACTGCTTCCGGATGAATGGTTATAAGCTGCTGAAACTCTGCTGCTCCTATTTCGGCCGAACCTGTTCCCTGCCAGAGGGCCGGTGTTGCCGCAATTTCTTCAGGGCCCATTACGAGCTGCGCGAGTGAATTGGCAGTAACACTTACGGAAGTTGCTGAAAGTCGGTTCTTTCCGCCGAGCATTTCAACGTAAACGGCGGTGTCGCCTACAGCACGAGCCTTGTCGACGTTGGTAGGAAGTGTTACGGTAGCGCCTCCGGCATCAACAATCTGTCGAGGCACATCAGTTTCTCCGGCTTCAATATTGGCCTGTTCCTGAGAACCATCGGTAGTGCCTTCGTCGCCGGCATCTTCTGTCTGGTCGTTCTGCTGCTCGCTTTCGCTGGCATCTGCCGCGTTGTCGTCAGCACCCATTTCATCGAAGTTCAGGTCTTCGGCATCCTGAGGATTGTCCTGTTCCTTTTCGTCTTTTACGGCCTTGTTTTCAGTCTGGTCCATCTGACGATCATTCTCCTTTTTCTGCTTTGCAGAAATCTGATCGTCGGAATCCGTATTGTTTTCATCGTTGTCTTTTGACTGATTATCAGGGTCTACTTCGGCATTATCGGTATAAACAACATTTTCAAGTGCAGGACTTCTTCTGCAACCGGCAAAAGAAAAAGCCAGTACAAAGCACATCAAAATGCAGAGCACGCGGCAGATAGTTCTTTTGTTCATGCTTTTGTCTCCCCTTTCAAAAAGGCAATAAAAAAAGCTTCCCGAGAAGGAAGCTTTAGAGAAAATGAAAGGCCGACCGTTATTACCGGTCACCCAATTATCATTTATTATACGCTTCTTCTCACACTGGAAGGTCATGCCGTTTCCGACACAGCCCCGGTTAACCTGCCATAGCCAAAGCCTTAGGCTTGGTTAACTCCGAAGTTTTTTAGTGCGCGCCAAAATTTTTTACACATCATTTTCTCATATTTGTGCAGATAGTTCAATACAAGAAGAAAACAAAACGTGTGTTCTTATCTGACATTTTCATAACAATGTGTTCTCGTTGGGTTTTTAATACACAATCCTATTCCACTTGACAGTCAGAGTGCCATGTGAAATAATAAGCCTGTTTGATAATAAGGTTAGCTTATTATTCTAGAGTTATCTATGAAATGAGGTAAAAGAATGCCACCTCCACATATGCCACCGGGATTTTCGGAAAAGCCCGCAAAGAAACCTACACTCTCAAAAGAGCTTTTCGTAAGAATTGCTTCATATATGAAACCATATACCTGGAAGTTCGTTATCGTGCTCCTGGTCGTATTGGTGTCATCAATTCTTGGCATCGTTCCTTCCATCCTTACCGGACGTATGATTGACGATGGTCTCCTGGCGGAAAACTATGGGCTCCTTGTAGAGCTTGTTATTCTCTCTCTCGTTCTGACAGTTTTCTCCAATGTACTTGGTATCGTTGAGACATATTTCAATACCGCAATAGCGCAGGGCATCATCTATGACATGAAGAACGAGATGTATACCCACATCCAGAACATGTCATATGCCTTCTTCACAGACAGCAAGCAGGGTGAAATAATTACCCGAATGACAGAGGACGTTAACGGAGTCCAGCAGGTCGTATCATCAACTATGACCAAGTCCATAAAGAATGTCGGCACAGTAGTTATCGCTGCTGTGGCGCTGTTCAAATATAACATTATCCTTGCCATAGTCGGAATTATGATTATTCCGCTTTTCATCCTGCCAACGAGGGCAACCGGCCAGCGCCGCTGGGCCATTGCCAGGGAAATTCAGTCCCGTTTTGATGACTCAAACCAGGTACTGAACGATACCATGGGCGAAAGCGGAGCCCTGCTCGTTAAACTCTTTAACAAGCAGGATTACGAATACGATCGTTTTAAAGACATATCAAAAGACATCTACAGTCTCTCAATAAAAGAAACTCTTACAGGTAAGATTTTCTTCATAACACTAAACATATTCACAAACTTTGGCCCGCTCCTCATTTATCTTGTCGGTGGATTCCTGATGCTCAGGCACCCTATAGGCAATCCTGTAACAGTCGGTGAGATTACAGCAGTCATTGCTCTTCTCAACAAGATGTACAGACCTGTAAACGAGCTCATGAATGTTGGTGTGGACATCACCCGTTCTCTCGCTCTGTTCGAACGTATATTTGAATACCTCGACAAGATTCCGGACATCAAAGAGCGCGACGGCGCAATAGCTCCGGAGCGCATAGAAGGAAATATACAGTATGACAATGTATCTTTCCATTACAAAAACAATGCCGACGTCCTTAAAGACGTCAGCTTCACTCTAGACAAAGGCAAAACCTTTGCATTTGTCGGCAGTTCGGGTGCAGGTAAATCAACACTTATTTCTCTGCTTCCTCGCCTTTACGATGTAACTGACGGGGCCGTTCTTGTAGATGGAACAGACGTAAGAGATTATACCCTCTCATCACTCAGAGAGAATATCGGTTTTGTCACTCAGGACACTTACCTGTTTAATGACTCCATAAAAAACAACCTTGTTTATGCCAAGCAGGATGCGACAGATGAAGAAATAGAATCTGCATGCAAACGTGCAGGCATTTACGATTTCATCATGTCTCTTCCAAAAGGCTTTGATACCGTTGTAGGAAACAGAGGTGTTCGTCTTTCCGGCGGAGAAAAGCAGAGACTTTCTCTTGCCAGAGTTATCCTTAAAGATCCACCTGTACTTATTCTTGACGAGGCAACCTCGTCTCTCGACTCCGTATCTGAGAGCTACATTCAGGAGGCTATTAAACCTCTGCTTGTTGAAAAAACCTCCCTGGTTGTTGCCCACAGACTGTCAACAATACTTGATGCCGATGAGATATTCGTGGTTGAAAACGGAACCATAAAAGAACATGGTCCTCACAGGGAATTAATCTTACGCAGTGAATCATATCAGAAGTTCTTCAACACCCAGTTTAAGGGACTTTCAGAAAGCAATGGTGAATTATGAACAGAAATGAACTCATAATAAAAGTATGGGAAGAACAGCAGCGTAACACGTCACTTGTGCGACGTGCAAACAGTCACCATTCTTCCCATAACAAGAATCATAAATTTAATGGTCTCGAGCACAGAATCGTTCATAACATACGAAAGAACCCGGGTCTTACTCAAAAAGAACTTGCGGATCTTCTTTCTATAAGACCGCAGTCTTTGAGTAATGTCATATTAAAGCTCGAGGAAAACAATATAATTCGCCGTGAGCGAAATGCGCAGGACCGAAGAGCCATCAACCTTTATCTCACAGATGAGATGGCTAATCGCATTGACTCAAAGCATGCCGAGTTCAGAGATTCTCTCCCTGAGCGTTATAAAGCATTAAGCATCGAGGAACTCGAAACTCTGCTAAAACTTCTTCAGAAGCTCAACAGCGGATTAGAGTAATTTTTCTTCGTTTATAAACACCAGCAATCCCGATTCAGCAAGTCCACGGCAGTGGCATTCAAATGAATAATCAGACATTGTTGCAGAGTGCAGTATGCCCGATCTGGTTCCGACAGAAGCTGTTTTAAAGCTTCTGTTATAGCCTATCGGGCTTTGATATTTGTCGGTCTTGATATAGCTGTATGGATATCTCTTTTTTGTCGGTCTCTTAAGGAATGGATTGTGGAAGATGTATGCTGTACCTTCAGAGTTGAATTCCACGCCATTGAGCAAAGCGTAATAGAAAATGACATTCTCCGTATAATGAATGCCGTTGCGGATTTTTGTCATTCGTTTTGAGCCTTTTGGCATATCCTCTTCGTCAATTGATTCCGCAATAATTACCGCTATTTTATGACCATCGCGAAGAAGACGGTCAACATATGGTCTGAAATCAAATATGCTGTCAGGCAAGTCTTCAAATTCAGCTGCAGCAAAACAGAAATCCTCATCCGTATGCATAGCCTCAAGAGTTGTGCCACGGCCTCCGGTGTTTGTAAATGCAGCTATCCCATCAGAATAAAGAACAATATCAGGTGTCCTTTCTACCGCATAAGCGTCGCTTATGTTAAAGCGGTCAAGAAAGGACTCTTTTGTTTCGCACGTAATGCCTTCTATCGTCTTTACGTAATCATAATCATGTTCAACTGCTCCAAATATACCGGCCATGTACGGATCGGCAGAAACAGATAAATAACCTTCTATACCATCAAGGCTTAAAACTTTGTCAATCGGCTTCATGTTTCCCGTGCTGACAATAATCGGCTCATACCCGCTCTGCTCAGCAAAGCGATATGCTTCTGAAAGCGTGTACTTTGCGAGTTCTTTCTTCTCGGAAGCACTGAGCTTTGAATTCACTCTCATAAGGTTGCCGGTTGCATAGGAGAGTACCATCAAATCCGGAGAATATTTATTACTTACCTCAAGGGCAATATCCGTTACCCACGGTATTGCCGCTTTATTAAGGTCACCCGGATAAGGGTGTCTTGCGCATATTTCTTTCGGCAGTTCCAGGTAAGCACCTTCTCCTGTAATCGGGTCGCCTTCGACGAAGTCGAAAAGACCTTGCCAGCCGTTTACATCAATCATTATTTCAGGCATATTCAGAACACTCCATTTATTCTCCTGCCACATTTCGGGCAGCATCCATTCTGTAAACTGTTCATCATTGTTCCGCCAAGCCAGGCTCCGGTACAGATTCTCTTTATGAGAAGTTCGCCGCAATCCGGGCAGGTCGTGTCAACCCACTGAGAACCGGCAAAGTTGCCGAGATAGGTATATGGCAGTCTCTTTCTGGCTGTTTCGTATATCTCCAGCATCTTTTCATGCGTCATGTCCCGCTCGCTTTCGCGCTCAAAGTTTGGCATAAGTCTAAACAGATGCCAGACCAGTTCAGGGTTCACTGACTCAAGGAAATCCATAATTTCAAATATTTCACCGTCGACGATTTCCTTTACCAGAGGCGTAACTATTTCAAGGTGGGTGTTCTCATTGAAGATCCTTATGTTTCTCAGAACCGGCTGAACACCTGAAAGTCCCAGTTCTTTTCTGTAGAACTCATCAGATATTGATTTGAGACTGACATTGATGAAATCCATTGACTTTGCGAGTTCTATTGCCATCTCTTCAGTCTGGAATCCGTTTGTGAGACATCCGACTTTGAGGCCGTGTTCATGAAGAACTTTTGCCGCCTCAAAAGCTGATGGCAAAAAGCATGTGACTTCGTTGACAGCAAAAACCACACCCTTTGCATCCATTTGCTCACAAAGTGAGACTATCTGCTGAGCGCTTTTTCTCTTAAGTATTCTTTTGTCGTTTTCTTCAATGGCCAGATGTGAATTAATGCAATATGAGCATCGTGCATTGCAGGATACCGTGCCAATCTGAATAACGGTTTCTCCCGGCATGACATGATAAAACGGCATACTTTCTATCGTATAGGGATAAAAGTCAATCCAGGAAAAAGGTTCTTTTTCCCGGATTTCGTTACCATTTAATTCATATCTTTTGCAAATACCATCATGCTTGCTTAAGTCACATCTCCACTCGCAATAATTACACTTCATGGTTAACATTCCATATTGTCCAGGCGAAAAGGGACTCGGTATTTTTACTTATCATTCCATCTTTTGCAAGGTTCTTGCCCAGATAGTCATAGAGAGCCGTTACCTCTTCATCTGTAGGTGCGCGGTCTCTTATTACGTTACTTGCTATTCCCTCGGCGAGGCCCTTTGTCAGTTCATATTCATATGAGATTACTTCTTTGTAGTATCTTACTTCCGGCGCATAACCCATATGCCAGAGGATATTGAAAAGGCAATAAGCGGAGCTGTTACCCCAGCGGTTTGTAACCTCTTTTCCGTAGAAATCCGCTATTACGGCATTGCGCACATTGTCTTTCCTGTAAACGAAGCTGTTGTTAAAACACCAGTTTCTGCTTATGGCGTTACACTGTTCAATCGACTGCAGACCGTCCATTGCAGGTGTGAGAGAAGTAAAGGTCAAGTCAAACTGCTTCTCCCATTTCTTAAGGTCTGCGTCCTTGTCCATAAAGTCGCACTCCACAAAGTCATGTTGGAAAGGCCGGCATCTGCAGCCGCTTCCTTTGCATACTCAAGCATCTTTGGTGAAATGTCTGAGCATGTAACGTGCTTTACTTTCTTTGCAAATTCAACCGAATAGTTTCCGGGGCCGCAGCCGATATCAATTACCGATGAGTTTTCATCTATAGCACCGCGGCTTAAAAGGTAATTAACGATTTCCCTGCACTGCTTATCTTTGGCAGCCATTACCTCAGGCGGATCATGCTTCCAGTTCTCAGCCAGTCTGTCCCAGGTTTCTCTGGTATGCTTCATCCCATCCTTTGGCTGGGACTCTTTCCATAATTCATCAAAAAACTCAACAGATAATTCTTTCATTTCTTTTCCTCTTTTGTATTACCAGGGCAGGTTTACAGTAAATGAGTCTGCTTCAGTTCCGGCATATCCCTCATATGATTTCTCTATAGGAGAATATGACAGGCCTGTCAGCGTATTGTCAGTTTCATTTATCTGAAGATACATCATTGTGCCCGGAGTTTCCGCATCCTGGTAGTCGGCGATGACACTCAGAACTGTTCTTCCGTCCTCGAGAGTTATCTCTTTACAGCCGGCAGCTGACTCGTGTCCGCAGAGAACCAGGGATACATTCTTATTATTCTTTATTATATTATCCAGCATATACTGTCCCATGTCATCAGGAGAATAATCTTCTTTCAGGAATCTATGGGTACAAAGAACTCCTGTTTTATCAGGATTGCTTGCAAATATATAGTTGGCATAATCTATTGAAGCCCTGTCCGGATCATCGCTGATAAATACGAATATGAATTCCCTGCTTCCGATTTTCACCAACTGACTATGGGCTCTGCCATCGTCAGCGACATCTGTTCCAAAGTATTTTCTGTACTGTGAAAAACGGTCTTCTCCGCTGACCTGGTCGTGGTTTCCCGCAAGAACGCCATATGGTATTTTGCCGTTTAAGATATCAAGTGATTTTTTTGCAACATCCCACTGTGCATCGTCTTCAGGTATCTGAACCAGGTCACCTGTATGAACGACATATTCTATGTGGTATTTGTCCTTACCATCAACCAGCTTCTGCATCATCAGTTCATTGGTAATCGGATCATTCTGGGCATATCTCTGTGTGTCTGACACTAATACGATTGTATGAATATCATCTGATTTTGCAAGTCTTATGCTGTTATTAACAGTCACATGACAGGCTGTAAGCGGAAGCATTACGAGGACAAGCAAAGCTGCAATTATCTTACGCATGTCGACTGTCCTCTCCTATTGGTTCTACCATACTTTCGCAGTTGCTTGCCAGGAATTTAGTTTTTATTCCCTTGCAATTATCACCTGTTCCGTTGTTTTTAATCATCAGAATCTCTGCCATTACAGCAAAAGCTATCTCTGCAGGAGATCCGTCTGCAATATCAAGTCCCACCGGTGTGTAAACGGTATCAAGTTCTTCCTGTGGAACACCTTCCGAACGGAGGAAGCTAAAGATTTTCTGAACCTTTTCATGGCTTCCTACCATGCCGATATACTTTGCCTTATTTGCCAGAGCACCCTTGATTGCCTGAGCATCATAGTCATGGCTCCACGCGCCACAGAAGTAATATGCACCCTCCGGAATTCTGCCGGAAGTAATAGCGGCTTCGTAATTATCTCCGGCATTTACAAAGACATCTGCCAGTTCAATACTTTCTTTGAGCAGACCTTCTTCTCTGTCGTCTACAAGAATAGTTGCAAAAGGTAAAAGTTTTGCGGCTTTTAATATAGCGTTGCCGACATGGCCACCGCCCACAACAACGATAGTTGTTGCCGGTGCATATGTCTCTACAAGCAGATTAACACCCGATACATTTATCGTCTCTATTCCTCTGCCCTTTGCAATTATCCCGTCTATAAGTCTTATACATTCATATTCAAACGCACCGCCGCCTATTGTTCCAACAATTGTTCCGTCCTTGTACTGAATCATCTTTTTGCCGGGATTCGCTGTAGCTACAGTGTCACTGCTTAAAACCGTAACAACGGCATATGGCTTAAATGAATTGTGCGCCTTTACCATTTCTTCAAAAATGTTTGTCATAAGAATGTCTCCTCTGTCATAAAGCTGCGAGGGGGCACAGGCATTGTGCTCCCCCCGCGAATAAAAGCCAATTATCTGTTTAATCAGCTGACAACAAAGCCTGTAACCATGCTAGCGTACTGGCTGTTCTTAGCTTCCATTACAGGAGCAAAGTAGAGTGTTCCGTCAGGGCTCTGCTGCTTATCCTTTTCTACACCAACGATGTAGTAATCAGGATTCTTTGTGAGGTCATATGTTGCCTTTTCAACTTCACCGTTTTCACCCATGAAGTTACCAAAGTTATCATAACCGTCAGATGTGATTACTGTTACCTTCTTAGCGTCTGTGATACCGCATGCATTGAGGATATCAACAAGCTTGTAACCTGTGTATGTTACAGAAAGAGGAGCACCTGTCTCCTTGTCTGTTGCCTTGCTTACGCCGTCTTTACCAAGGAGATAGTCTGTAAGTTCTACTTTGTAAACCTGGAGCCATGCGATTTCACCGTAAGTGATGAATCTGTCATTTACAGTGAAGCCAAAGTCGTTGAATGTAATCTGCATTGGTGGTGTGCGAAGCTCAGGAAGAGCTGCTGCCTCAGGCTGTGTTACAGGAGCTGTTGTTGATGCTGCTGTTGTGGTTGTTGCGTCCTCTACAGCCACCTTTTTGTTGCATGCTGCGAATGAGCAAAGCATCATAAGTGACATTATGAGGGCTAAGATTTTCTTCATTTTCATAAAAAGTTTCCCCTTTAAATATATTTACGGATTTAATCCGTTTTTTACTTTATTCTGTTACTTCAGGTACAGGACTGACTTCAACCTTGGTGATTGGTGTTGTCATCCAGCGAACGCCTGTGTCATTAAAGATGCAGGAAAGACCAAGATCGGATGAGATTATGTCGTGATAGTCATTACCGTTAATAAGGATGAAGTAATAAACCTGCCAGCCTGTCTTGTCAACAAGTGGATTTGGCTTTAAGTCATAGTTGATTTTTTCCTCAGGTTCTGTGTTTGCACTCTGAACCATGCCTGTAAAGAAGATATTCATGCCTTCCTCATAGTAAACAGGAAGTCCGTTGTCATTGGTTCCCTCTGTAAGAGGAAGTCCGAAGTATTCCCAGAATGTTTTGGAATCAACGCAGAGGAAATCGCCTTCAAATTCATTGGCACCGCCATCATACTTGTGCTTAAGTGTCTGATATGTCGGGTTCATTGCCATGAAGTCGGCAATTGTAATTGTCTTTGATGTACCATTGACTGTTACTTCTGTTTTCCAGTCCTGTGCATCTGTAAGGAGGTAAATATCTGTTACACCGATTGCGCCGGTATTGCCTTCGGCTACGCCGAAGCAATCCTTACCCTGCGCATCAGCAAGAGAAATATATTTGCCATCCTCTACTGTGCAATTGGCAACAAACAAATTGGAGATGTCAGCGAAATACTGTGCTGTGCCATCTGTTGATTTTGTGAAAGCAGCCTTAACACCTGAGAGGTCTTCTGATTTTAAGATTTTTTCAACGTAGTTGCCGGAAAAAGTAACACCGTCAAATTCGGACTCTACTGACTTCTTATTGAGATTATCAACTGTGATTGTTCCAATTGATTCACCGTCAAGATAAACATTGAGAGCTCCTCTGTTTTTAGAGTCAACTACTTTTACCCCGCAAGAAGCGAATGAAAAAAGAAATACTAAAGTGGTTAATAATGCGATTATTCTTTTCATGTTTATCTTCTCCCGTTAGTCTGCAGTAATGAAGAACAGGTCGTTGATCTTGCCTGCTCCGCCCATGCTTTCATCAAGGCTTAAGTTGCAGTTTACTGCGCCTGACAATGTACCTCTGATTTCAGAGGCTTCTGTGGACTCAACCTTTTCTGTGAAGCACCAGTAAGCGTCTGTTGCAACATAGTAGAACATACCTGTTGTTTCCCAGCCTACTGTGGTGAAGAGATCCTTAATGCTTATGGTCTCTTCAGGTTCAACAAATACGAGAGCCTCTTTGTTCGGTGTGATGATGTACTTTAGACCACCAATTTCTGATGTTGAGGTCTTAAGAGCACCTGTGCCGTCTGCAAGAACAGCAACTCGGCCGGTATCAAGGCCTGAAGGCACGTTAACACTGTTGCCGTACTTGTCGATAACAGTAAGGTCACCGCTGTAATCAAGCTTCCAGATTTCCTTGAGAAGGGAAATAGGATAAGACTTCACCTGCTGTCCCATCACAAAGTCATCAACAGGGGTTACAGGGTTGGCACCATAGCTTTCAAATGCAAGCTTTTCACCTTCGGAAGCAGCCTTGTTGAAGTTGATAAAGTTCTGGAAGATAACAATTCTCTTGTTGCTGTCCGGGATGGACATTGAAGCCATTCTGTCCTTCCATTTGAGATGGGCTGATGTTGTTGTTTCGGTGTCTGCCGATGCATCTTTTGCGGCATTGTTACAGCCCGCAAAAGAAGCAACCATGATAACAGAAAGGATGATTGCTAATATTCTTTTCATACGTTTTCTCCTTTAATCTAAATTAGGATTACAAAACTTTGTTGACTGATTTCCGGACACACCTTCAAAGATGGTTACGTCAAGACCGTAGGTCTTTGACAGATTTTCTTCCGTCATAACATCTTCTACCGGTCCGTCCGAAATGACTCCTCCGTCGCCCATCATTACGACACGTCCGTTAACATACCAGACGTGATTCGGGAAATGGCTTGTCATGAGAATAGTCATGCCGGACTCTGACAGTCCTTTTATCGTTTTTATGACCTTCGCCTGGTTTTTAAAGTCCAGGTGACTGGTCGGTTCATCAAGAATCAGAATGTCAGGCTGCTGACATAAGGTTCTTGCAATTAAAACCAGTTGTCTTTCACCGCCGGAAATCTGTGTATAGCTCTTATCTGCGAGATGAGCTATTCCAAGATTTTCCATTATTTCATATGCCATCTCGGTATCTGCAGAATCCGGAGAGCCAAAAGTGCTCATATAAGGAGTTCTTCCCATTCAGACTATTTCGATGGATGAATAAGGAAATGGCGTTTTATGTTCCTGAAAAACGTAGCCTATTTTTTTGGCACGCTCACGAACCGAATAATCCGCCACCGGTTTGCCATCCAGTTCAATAAGGCCGCTTTTGAGCGTATGCGTACCACTTATACAGTTAAGCAACGTGGTTTTTCCGCAGCCGTTAGCTCCGAGAATAGAGAGACATTCTCCTCTTTTAACCTCGAGGTTGATGTTCTCCCATACATTCTTCTTTCCATATGCAAAGGCTGCATCTTTGACTCTGAGAATTACTTCATCAGACATTATGACCAGCCTCCTTTTGTCTTTCTCAAGAGATATCCAAATACCGGAGCACCGACAACAGATGTCAGAATTCCGATAGGGATCTCTGTGATTGATACCAGGCGGCAAAGATTATCGATAAGGATTATGTATGATGCGCCTACGAAAATGGTGGCCGGAATCAGAGCCTTGTGGCTTGGTCCGACAATCATTCTGCAGAAATGAGGAATTACCTGGCCTACCCAGCCGATTATTCCGCAGAGTGAAACTGACAATGCCGAAATAACAGTTGTTGTAATGATTACCGTAATTTTTATTCTTTCGGTATTAAGACCGAGAGACTCTGCTTCGCTGTCGCCCATAGAGAGGACGTTGAGTTTCCACCTGATCACATAAATGATAAGCATGGCAATAATCATTGGTATTGCCGACGGAGCCAGGTTTTCAAGACTTACTTTACCAAGGCTTCCCATGAGCCAGAATGTAATTGCCGGCAATTTATCTTCGTCATCTGCCGCAAACTTTACAAGCGAAACCATCGCCTGGAAGAATGCCGAAACAACCATGCCTGACAGAACAAGCATCAGTATTGGCGTCGATTTATAAAGATGTGACATTGCATATGTAATACCAACGGCAATAATGCCGAAAATGAATGCCACAATCTGAACAAGCCAGATGTTCCATGACAGAAGTAATCCGAGCGCAGCGCCAAAGCTGGCGCCTGCAGATACACCGAGAACATACGGGCTTACCAGTGGATTCTGAAACATACCCTGAAATGCCGCGCCGGACATTGAAAGACCGGCGCCTACGAGAGCAGCCATTATGGTTCGGGGCAAACGAACATTGATTACGACTGTTTCATCGGTAACATCCCAGGTTGGATTGAAATCCACAAACGGTAATTTATTGAGGAGTATTTTTGCAACTTCAATTGGACTGATTGTATATCGTCCAAGAAAAAGAGAGATGAAGAACAGTATGAATGGTAAAACTATCATCACTGCCCATATGGGAGGTGATACTTTTTTCTCAATATCTTTAATACTTTTTTCCATTAACCTTCATCCATTCCCGAGGAATAATACCAGCCTTCGAGAATGTGGTTGGCATCTTCATCTGATAACGCATATCCATAGAATTCTTTGTAGTACTTTTTCAATTCTTCAGTCATTGAGATATCTGCGAATCTTTCAGGCTGAAGGATTGTTGCAAGCCAGAGTGTCATGAGTGCAGTTGTTGAACCCTTATCAAGGAAGAAAACACCTGCAGGGATTCTGTAAACGTTTGATGTCTGCACTGCTTTGAGGTTTGCATATTTTTCTTTTGTCATAACAGCTTCTTTTACAAGGTCCGGACTGTTTCCGTGGTTATCCACAAGAATGATATCCGGGTTCCACTGGAAGAGCTGTTCCTCATTAATTTCAGGGAAATTTCCTCCGGTTGTCGGGCCAAGGGCCTTACCGCCGGCAAGCTTAATCTCATAAGCTCGGTTTGTTATTACATAGGAGGAAAGTATATTCTCACCCCATGTATTTCCCCAGTAAACTGAAGGACGTTCGCTGTCAGGAATATCCTTAGTTCTCTCATAGAGCATGTCGATTATTCCATTGACGTAGGTTTCCCATTTTTCAAAGCGCAAAAGAGCGTCTCCGCCAAGAGCTTCCGCTGTAATTTTCATGCTCCTTGCGCTTCTGTCCTTGTAGGTATCAAGGCTCATACCAAGACATTCGTCAATATTGGTGATGTCGGATGTTGAAAGAATCGGTGAAACTGCAGCGATTCCGACATTGTCGAACTTCTTAAGTTCGGCTTCGTTGTTGTAGTAAAGAACAAGATCAATCTTTCTTGAGAGATAATCTTCAATGTTTACAACTGCAGAAGGGCTTACATTGTTAAAGCCTTCAATATTGGCTACCTGCGGATAAGCAAGTAACGCAGCCGGATAGTTTGATGTCTGTGGCTTCTTTGTGAGCACAACTCTGTCGGCAGCGCCGAGACAGAGACACATTTCAAATGTAGGTCCGTTCATTGCGGCAATGTGTGAAGCGTTGTCCGGAACCTCTACGACTCTGCCTGTACAGTCAGTAACTATGTGATACCCGTCTCTTGCTTCTTTAGTCTCATTTTTCTGGCTGCATGATGCCAGTGAGAACATCATCACCAAAACCATCATTAACGAAATAATTCTTTTCATTTTTATCCCCCGATATTATTCGTATCGACTTTATAAACCGGGCGGCACACAGATATACCGTCCTTCTTTTTCCAGATAGACAAGCCTTAAGTCCGTTCCGTAAACCTCGCGCAATGTATCTTCCGTAATTATTTCATCGCTCGGGCCCACCGCCAGGGAGCCATTTTTGTCGAGTATGGCTGTTGTGCCTCCAAGCATAATGGCGTGGTCCGGATTATGAGTTGTAATTATTACTGAATACCCTTTTTGTGAAAGGCTCTTTATTACCCTTAACACCTTTAACTGATTACCATAATCAAGATGAGCAGTCGGCTCATCGAAAAGTATGGCTTTCGGCTCCTGGGCGAGAGCCCTCGCTATGGTGGCCTGCTGGCGCTCGCCACCGGAAATCTCTGTATATGGCTTATCTGCCAGAGAAGCAATGCCTACTTCTTCCAATACATTTTCCACTATCAGGAAGTCCTCTTCCTTTGGCTTTTCAAAAATGCCTACCTTCGGTGCTCTTCCCATAAGCACAAAATTGAATACTGAGTAAGCAAATGCCGGTGTATGGTTCTGCGGAACGTAGCTGATGATAGACGCCACTTCCTTAGGACTCATTTTTTCGGAATCTTTTCCGCAAAGTTTTATCGTTCCGCTATCCGGAGCATTAAGAGTGGCCATGCAGTTAAGAAGCGTACTCTTGCCCGCTCCGTTTGGTCCGAGAATAGAAATAATCTCTCCTTCCGAGAGCGAAAGACTGACATTGTTTAAGACTTTGCGGGAATTTTTTGTATATGAAAAATCTATATTCTCTACGCTGATGATCATGATAATGTCTTCCTTTGTCTGTAGAGGAGTATTGCATAGAACGGTGCTCCGATGAGACCTGTAAGGATACTTACAGGCATCTCCGCAAGACTGATTGTCCTTGTGATGGTGTCCACGAGAAGCAGAAAAATACCGCCCATAAGACCTGCGGCAGGAATCAGTCTGGTATTATTCGGTCCCACTATCATTCTTGCAAAATGTGGAATAACAAGTCCTATCCAGCCGATGGTACCCGAGATGCAGACTGAGCTTGCAGTCATAAGAGTTGCACATGCTATGGCAAGGTTTCTTATAAGTACAATGTTTGCACCCAGTGTCTTTGCTTCGGATTCTCCCATTGAAAGGACATCCAGCCACCAGGAGATGGCAATAAGAATTATTGTCGGAATCACCATTGTAAGGATTACCGATGAAATGTCTTTAAGTGTTATGTATGAGAAGCTTCCCATTGTCCAGTATGTAATTGCAGCAAGCTGAGTTTCCGGGTCTGCAACATATTTCAGGAAGCCAAGCATTGAACTCATCGCTCCTCCTACGATTACGCCTGAAAGCACAAGCATAATGTTGGAGTCACTCTTCATGATTGCGGGTATGAGTACAGTCAGCGAAACAGCTAATATGCCGCCTGCAAATGCGAAGCCTGAAAGGACAAGACCTGAAAAGCCCATAAGGATTGCTATAGCAGCTCCTACACAGGCACCACTTGATACACCGAGAAAGTCCGGAGATATCAACGGGTTTTTAAAAATACCCTGATAAGTAACACCGCTCATGGAAAGCATCATTCCGCAAAGAACGCTTGCAAGAATTCGTGGCACTCTGAGCCCCATTACAACATTCCCTGTCATTTCGGAATATGAACCCTGCTTTCCAAAAATCTCGGAAAGGATGACATCTATACTTTCCTTTGGCGTGATGTGATATTTGCCCGAGCACAGGGCAAACACTATTACCAAAAGCAATATTGCAACTAACAGAAGATCAAGACCAATGGCATAAAAGCTCCTGTTCTTCAGTTTTTTTACATTAGTAGAACTGGTATCCAATTTCTTCACCCGACAATGTCCTTCCGTAGAAGAGCTGATAGAATTCGTCTGTCTTATACTGCATGTATTCTGCATTTACGATGTCAGGATACATGCAATGCATCATGTAATACATAGCGAGAATGAAAGCTGGTCCCGGCATATCCCAGGAATCCTTGAGCGCAGGTATTACATATACTCTCTTGTTTTGAACTGCTGTAACTGCATTCCAGGCAGGATCAGAGTAAAGCTGTTCAGCCGAGTAATCTCTTACACCCGAGCTGGTTACAAACAGGCAGTCGGGATTTCTGTTGAAAATCTCTTCGACGCCAATGTTTACCCACCATCTGTCTTTCTTTACATCATCAACCACTGTTTTTGCTCCAACCTTTTTCAGCATAATTGTCTGGAGCATATCATCTCCTGCTACTCTGCCGAGTTCCGAGCCCATGCAGAGTGCGGTTACTTTACTTTCTTCAGGAATTGTTGCGGCCAGATTGTCAATATTCTGAAGTTCTGTTTTAAGGTAATTGATCAGAACCTGAGCACGTTCTTCTACTCCGAATGCCTTTCCAAGCATTTCATAAACGTAAATTACTTCGTCAGGATTCTCTGCCGAGATTGTAAGAGTTGGAATATTTAAAGTTGTTGCACCTGCAATTTTGTCATAATCCTGAGGCTTGCCCTTGCAGATATAAACTGACGGCTTAATGGTTGCCAGTTTTTCAACGTCTAATGCTTCGTTGCCGATGTCTCTTGCGTTGTATACCGTTTCATCAACCATCTTGATAAACTGGCCGTTCTTGTAGTTGCAGGCAAGAACTCTGTCAGAGAGATTAAGGGTTACAAAGAATGGGGTAGCCACGCCATAGGTCGCACCAACAGTATTGTTTATGGTGTCAGCCGGAATTTCTACTTCTCGTCCAAGCATATCTTTAACAGTTATTGAAGGACCATCTATTGTAACTGTGCTTTTGAGCGGATCATCCGCAGCATTGTCTTTTTCCGTATTGCCGGAACAGCCAAAAAGGCTGAGCAGAAATGTAAGAGTTAAAAGAAGCGATACTGCCCTTCTTGAAATATTTTTAACCTCAGTCATAGTTTTCTCCCCAAAATAAAAAAGCAGTTTCCATAAAGAAACTGCTTGCATGCAAAATATACCGGTAGCGCACACTCCGGCTTTTTATCGCAGTTTTCTTTCCAAACACGGGAGGCGGGAAAACCCACCCTCGAGCGCGCAATTTTAGGGCGCGCTCTGGCTCTCTAAAAGAGAGCTCGAAAGCTGTAAATACGTATTCATTTGACCTTTTTAATTATACCAATGAACAAATAAACACACAAATAATTTTGCTAAAAATCCGTAAATAACACTTATAGTACTCGTCAGAAAACACGAGTCAGGTTTTATATGTTTCTATTTTTCGCCCCTTTGGGCAAAAAAATAAGCCTTGAGGGATTAACCCTCAAGGCTTTATGCGTTAATAAATCAGCTCAAACTATTAAACAAGCTCGATGATGCACATCTCTGCACCGTCGCCACGACGTGGGCCTGTTTTAATAATGCGAGTATATCCGCCGTTTACGCCATCGTACTTTGGAGCGATCTCGTCAAAGAGTTTCTTTGCAACATCTTCCTTAGTAACATAAGCGAGAACCTGTCTCTTGGAAGTAAGATCATTCTTCTTAGCGATTGTGATCATCTTTTCGGCCATAGCGCGAACTTCCTTGGCACGGGTTACGGTGGTTTCGATTTTGCCATTTTCGAAGAGGAAAGTTACCATTGCACGAAGCATAGCTTTGCGGTGGTCACTTGTTCTACCGAGTTTTCTACTACCTGGCATTTAAATCACTCCTTTACCTTATTCGTCATCCTTACGGAGAGAGAAGCCGAGAGAATCAAGCTTGTTGATAACTTCGGTAAGAGATTTCTGACCGAGGTTTCTAACCTTCATCATGTCGTCTTCGGATCTGTTGGTGAGATCTTCTACTGTGTTAATGCCTGCTCTCTTTAAGCAGTTAAAGGAACGAACAGACAAATCAAGTTCTTCAATGGTCATCTCCAACACTTTTTCACGAGTGTTATCATCCTTTTCTGTAAGGATGTCAGCGTTCATACCGCTGTCTGAAAGGTCAATAAATAACTTGAGATGATCGTTGAGGATCTTGGCTGCAAGTGATACAGCTTCCTCAGCGGTAAGTGTACCATTTGTCCATACTTCGAGTGTGAGCTTATCGTAGTCGATACGCTGACCTACACGAGTATTCTCAACAGTGAAGTTAACCTTATCAACAGGTGTGTAGATTGAGTCGGTTGCGGTAAGATCTGCAATGTTCTCAAACTTATCCTTGTTTCTTTCAGCAGAAACGTATCCTCTGCCGTAGTCAACTGTCATTTCGATGTCAAGTTTTGCGTCTTTGTCGAGTGAAGCAATGTGAAGCTCCGGATTGATGATTTCAACCTCAGAATCTCCTTCAATGTCGCCTGCAGTTACTTCACCTTCACCTGCAGCGTGAATATAAACAGTTTTCTGTGTCTCACTTGCAACCTTAACGATTACGCTCTTGAGGTTAAGAACAATCTCAGTTACGTCTTCTTTAACGCCTGGAATTGTTGAGAACTCATGACGAACGCCATCAATCTTGATTGATGTGATTGCATATCCCGGAAGAGATGAAAGGAGAACACGTCTCATGCTGTTACCAAGAGTTGTGCCGAATCCTCTCTCAAGTGGCTCAAGTGTGAACTTTCCGTACTTGCTGTTTTCATCTGTATTTAAAACATCGATGTTTGGCTTTTCAATACCGATCATTCTAAAACCCTCCTAAAAATCTAAATGTTTCGGGTTTACTTAAGTGGCATTATTTAGAATAGAACTCGACGATGAGATGTTCTTCAACTGGGAAGTCTACATCTTCACGAGTTGGCATCTTAACTACTGTGCCCTTAAGAGCGTCATTCTGGTCTTTTTCAAGCCATGCTGGTACTGTTACGAGAGGAGCATCCTCACCAGTAAGGCGAGTGAAGAGTGCAGATGAACGGCTTCCTTCTCTGATTGCTACTACCTGACCAGGCTTAACCTGATATGAAGGGATGTTTACCTTCTTGCCATCAACAGTGATGTGGCTGTGAGTAACGATCTGACGAGCCTGACGACGAGTTGTTGCAAAACCAAGACGGAATACAACATTGTCGAGACGAGTCTCGCAAAGGATAAGAAGGTTTTCGCCTGCTTTACCCTGCATCTTTGTTGCTTTCTCATAGTAAGCGCGGAACTGTTTTTCCTGAACGCCATATACGAACTTAACCTTCTGCTTTTCATTAAGCTGAAGACCATATTCAGACTGCTTTCTTCTCATACCACCCTTAGGATTACGTCTTGTTTCTTTACCAGCATAACCCATAGCGGCAGGAGAAACACCAAGCTGCTTTGCACGCTTAGCGATAGGCTGCATGTTTCTAGCCATAGTTTTTTACCTCCGTTAGAATTAGACGCGTCTTCTCTTAGGTGGACGGCATCCGTTGTGTGGAATTGGAGTAACATCTTTAATCATGCTTACTTCAAGACCTGTTGTCTGTAATGCTCTGATTGCAGCTTCACGTCCTGAACCAGGACCCTTAACATAAACTTCTACAGTCTTCATGCCGTGGTCGATAGCAACCTTAGCTGCTGTCTCTGCTGCTGTCTGAGCTGCGAATGGAGTAGACTTCTTTGAACCTCTGAAGCCAAGCTCACCTGCGCTTGCCCAAGATACTGCATTACCCTGTTTGTCGGTGATGGTAACTATGGTGTTATTGAAGGTGGACTGAATGTGCGCAGCGCCTTCTACAATATTCTTGCGATCACGACGTCTGCGTGTAGCTGTGTTCTTCTTTCCTGAACCTTTTGTAGCCAAGTTATATACCCCCCTCTATTACTTCTTCTTGTTAGCTATTGTTTTCTTTGGACCCTTACGTGTACGTGCGTTTGTCTTAGAACGCTGACCTCTTACAGGAAGGCCCTTTCTGTGACGAACGCCACGGTATGCACCGATTTCGATAAGTCTCTTAATGTTAAGAGCTGTCTCACGGCGAAGGTCACCTTCAACCTTGAGGTTGTGCTCGATGTAGTCACGAAGCTTTGCTACATCTTCTTCGGTTAAATCCTTAACTCTTGTGTCAGGATTAATGCCGGTCGCATCAATAATATCTTTTGCTGTCTTGTTGCCAATACCATAGATGTATGTAAGAGCAATTTCAATTCTCTTATCTCTTGGCAAATCAACACCTGAAATACGAGCCATTGTGTGGCACCTCCATATTAGTGTAGTTCGAGGCTAAATTAGCCCTGACGCTGTTTGTGCTTAGGGTTTTCACAGATAACCATTACTTTACCCTTGCGCTTAATGATCTTGCACTTTTCGCACATTTTCTTTACAGAAGGTCTGACTTTCATTGTAATACCTCCTCAGATTAGTAATGTTATGTTAAAACGTTTTGTTTACTTGGATCGCCATGTAATACGTCCGCGGGTAAGGTCATATGGCGACATTTCGACCGTTACCTTATCGCCTGGAAGAATTCGAATGTAGTTCATTCGAAGCTTACCAGAAATATGGGCGAGTATTTGGTGGCCGTTCTGAAGTTCTACTTTAAACATTGCGTTTGGAAGAGCTTCAACAACTGTGCCTTCGATTTCAATCATATCCTGCTTTGACATATAAAAACCTCCTTCGCCATTTTAATATTTAAATGGTGTAAGAATAACAGGGCCGTCTTCTGTGATGGCGATGGTATTCTCGAAGTGAGCTGCCGGCTTGCCGTCAGCTGTGTATACTGTCCAGTCGTCTCCCGGAACCTGACGAATCTTGTAGGTTCCCATTGCAATCATTGGTTCGATTGCAATTGTCATCCCCGGAAGAAGTCGAACACCACGTCCGGCTTTACCAAAATTCGGTACGCCCGGATCTTCGTGAAGTTTTGTTCCGACACCGTGTCCTTCGTATTCACGAATTACACCGTAGCCGGCTGCCTCTGCGCATTCCTGCACGGCATGGCTTATATCACCAATGCGGTTACCCGGAATTGCGGCCTCAATGCCACGCTTGAGGCACTCCTTTGTGGTGTCAAGCAGCCGCTGCACCTCAGGAGTTGTGCTTCCGCAAACAAAAGTGTAAGCGTTATCGCCGTTGTATCCGCCGTACTTTGCGCCTGTATCGATTGATACGATGTCGCCTTCCTTAAGGATACGCTTTTTGCTTGGAATGCCGTGGATGATCTCATCGTTTACGGATATACAGCATGTTGCAGGGAAATCATAAAGGCCAAGGAAGTTGGGTTCTGCTCCCTTTTGGCTCTTTATATATTTGTACGCTGCCTGGTCAACTTCCCATGTGGAAACGCCCGGGCGTACCATTTCACCTGCACGGAAAAGAGCCTCAGAAGAAATCTGATTAGCTATCTTCATTAGTTCCAATTCCTTAGAGGTCTTGAGAACTATCATGCTTAATCCTCCAAAGCGCTCTTAACGCGCTCTGTAATTTCATCTACTGTGCCAAGACCGTTAACTTCTGCAAGCTTGCCGGTCTGAGCATAGTAACCTTTAAGAGGTTCTGTCTGATCGTGATAAACCTTAAGTCTGTCTGCCACAGTTTCAGGAGCATCGTCCTTTCTCTGAGCAAGCTCAGCACCGCATCTGTCACAGATACCTTCTACTGAAGGCTTCTTTGTAACAATGTGGTATGAAGAGCCGCACTTAGGGCAAACTCTACGACCTGACATTCTTTCCTTTATGCTTTCATCCGGAACATCAATATCAACAACTTTGTCGATGATGATTCCCATGGCATCAAGTGCCTCTGCCTGTGGAATTGTACGAGGGAATCCATCAAGGATGAAACCGTTTGCACAATCGTCTTTGCTGAGACGCTCTTTGATAATGCCGATTACTACTTCATCAGGAACAAGTGCACCGGATTCGATGAATGCCTTTGCCTTAAGACCCATCTCTGTGCCATTGGCAAGAGCTTCACGGATCATGTTGCCTGTTGATACTGTTGGAATGCTGTAAGCATCCGCAATTCTCTCTGCCTGAGTGCCTTTACCTGCACCAGGAGCTCCAAGAAAGATAATTTTCATCTGATAAAACCTCTCTATCAATCAAGGAAACCTTTGTAATGACGAACCATCATCTGAGATTCAAGCTGTCTTACAGTTTCAAGAGCAACACCAACGATGATGATTACTGATGTACCGCCAAGAGCGATGTTCATCTGTGAACCTGTAGCGTCGGTGATTTGTGAAAATACTATTGGAAGAATTGCAACTACTGATACGAAAAGTGCACCAAGAAGTGTAATTCTTGCAAGAATTCTTGAAAGGTACTCTGTTGTTGGCTTACCTGGACGGATGCCCGGGATTGAGCCGTTGTTTCTACGGAGATTGTTGGCAATTTCTACAGGATTGTACTGAATTGCTGAATAGAAGTATCCGAAGAATACGATGAGGACAAAGTAAATGATTCCGTAGAACCAGTTTTCTGCATTGAAAAGGTTAAAGAACTTTTCAAGTGCGCTTCCTTCAGTAACCTTGTCAGATACGAACATCTGAATTGTTGGAGGAAGTGAAAGGATTGAACTTGCAAAGATGATTGACATAACGCCTGAGATATTAACCTTGATTGGAAGGTTTGTGCTCTGGCCGCCATACTGTTTGCGTCCAACTACACGCTTAGCGTAAACAACAGGGATACGTCTCTCTGAGTTATCAAGCCAAACGATGAATACGAACATGGCTGCCATAAGGATAACAGCTATTGGTGCGTATGCGTAGTAAAGTCCACCCTTTTTGAAGTTCTCCCAAAGGAAGATAGCATCCTGAGGAAGACGTGAAATGATACCTGCGAAGAGGATCATTGAGATACCGTTGCCGATACCTTTGGCATTAATCTGTTCACCCATCCACATAAGGAGAGTTGAACCTGCTGTAAGGGTTGCAATAATTACAAGAGCCTGTAAAACAGCAGAGAAGCCTGTGAATCTTGAACCATCAGCTGCGAGAGTGATGTAATAACCACTTCTGAGATAGAAGAAGTATGCAGTGGACTGAATAAGAGCGATTACCATTGCAGTAGCTCTTGTGATTCTCTGCATTTTCTTTCTGCCTGCGTCGCCTTCCTTAGACAGTTTCTCGAGAGCAGGAATTGCTACAGCGAGAAGCTGAATAATGATGGAAGAGTTGATGTATGGGGTGATAGACATTGCAAACAATGTACTGTAGTTGAATGCATCACCTGTCATCATGTTGAGATAGTTCATGAAGTTACCTGCGGAAGTGGTATCAGAAATGATACCTGATGCCGCATCGGTAAATGGAACTGAAATAGCAGCTCCTATTCTGAAAAGAAGAATGATAAATGCTGTATAAAGCATTTTTCTTCTTAAATCTGGTGTCTTAAATGCGTTGACTAATGTCTGAAGCACCTTAAACCACCTCTGCCTTTCCGCCAGCTGCTTCTATTTTTTCCTGAGCAGCTTTTGAGTAAGCATTGACCTTAACTTCGAGTTTCTTGGTGAGTTCACCGTTGCCGAGAACTTTGATTCCATCAAGTTCCTTCTTGATGAGACCGGCAGCCTTAAGGCTTGCTGCGTCTACAACGTCACCGTCATTGAACTTTCTCTCAAGGTCAGATACGTTAACTGTTGCGATTTCCTTAGCGAAGATGTTGTTGAATCCTCTCTTTGGAAGACGTCTCTGAAGAGGCATCTGGCCACCTTCGAAACCTGGACGAATCTTAGCGCCAGAACGAGCTTTCTGACCCTTATGACCCTTGCCGGCAGTTTTACCCTGGCCTGAACCAATACCTCTACCTATACGCTTAACGGCTTTCTTTGAACCGTCTGCAGGTTTAAGTTCGTGCAATTTCATGTTTCGCACCTCCCGTGTTAAGCTTCTGTAACTTCGATAAGGTGTGAAATCTTGCGAACCTTACCCTGAGTCTGAGGATTGTTAGGCTGTGTAGCAACATCCCCAATTTTGAAAAGACCAAGTGCATGAGCGGTAGCGATCTGATCTTTCTTGCTTCCGATTAAGCTCTTTACAAGTTTAACCTGTACATTCTTTTCAGCCATTTTGCCGCTCCTCCTTAATCTAAGATTTCTTTAACTGTCTTACCACGAATTTCAGCAACTTCTTCAGCGTTGCGAAGCTGTGAAAGACCGTTGATTGTAGCTCTTACTACGTTGCAAGGATTGTTTGAACGAAGAGCCTTAGAACGAATGTCCTTGATACCAACTGTTTCTACAACAGCACGAACAGGACCACCGGCGATAACTCCAGTACCTGGAGCAGCAGGTTTAAGAAGTACTACACCTGCGCCGTACTTACCTGTAACCTCATGAGGGATTGTTGTGCCCTTAAGAGATACCTTGATAAGATTTTTCTTAGCATCTTCGATGCCCTTACGGATTGCATCTGGAACTTCGCCTGACTTACCAAGACCGAAGCCTACAATGCCGTTGCCGTCGCCGACTACTACAAGAGCTGCAAACTTATAAATACGACCACCCTTAACTGTCTTTGATACACGGTTAATTGTGATAACTTTTTCCTGAAGCTCTAAATTAGATGCATCTATTTTAGCCAAAAGTATTCCTCCTCCTTACTGTTATTAGAAATCAAGTCCGCCCTCACGAGCGCCTTCTGCAAGTTCTGCAACGCGACCTTCGTAAACGTAACCGCCGCGGTCAAAAACTACTTCCTTGATGTTCTTATCTAATGCACGCTTAGCAATGATCTTGCCAAGTTCGCGTGCTGCGTCTTTATTTCCGCCGTACTCTTTGAAGCTCTTCTCATTTGTAGAAGCAGCGCAGAGAGTAACACCTGCTACGTCATCAATAACCTGAACGTAGATGTTGTTAAGTGAGCGGTAAACGCTGAGACGTGGACGTTCTGCTGTACCGGAGATCTTACCACGAACTCTCTTATGTCTTTTAAGACGAGCTTTATTAGCGTCTGTTCTGCTAACCATTTGTATTCACTCCTTCGATTATTTACCGCCCTTACCGGCTTTACCTTCTTTGCGGCGGATGTGCTCATCAGCATACTTGATACCCTTGCCCTTGTATGGCTCTGGTGGACGCTTTTCGCGTACTTCTGCTGAGAACTGGCCTACGAGCTGCTTGTCAGCACCTGAAACAACGATCTTGTTTGCAGATGGGCACTCAACTGTAAGTCCCTCAGGAACTTCCATCTCTACAGGATGTGAGTAACCAACTGTAAGAACGAGTTTCTTGCCCTGAACAGCTGCACGATAACCTACGCCGTTAACTTCAAGCTCCTTCTTGAAGCCTTCTGAAACACCCTCAACCATGTTAGCGAGAAGTGAACGAGAAAGACCGTGAAGTGCTTTGCTTTCGTTTGTATCATCAGGGCGAGTTACGATGAGCTCTGCGCCTTCAACTGATACGCTGATTTTTGGATGCACTGTTCTGGTAAGTGTTGCCTTAGGGCCCTTTACTGTAACAGTGTTTCCGTCAAGTTTAATTTCAACGCCTGCCGGAATGGCAATTGGCTTTTTGCCTATACGAGACATTCACTGTTCCTCCTTACCAAACGAATGCGAGAACTTCGCCGCCTACGTTAAGCTTGCGAGCCTCTTTATCTGTCATGATGCCCTTTGGAGTTGAAAGGATTGCAATACCAAGGCCTTTCATAACCTTTGGCATGTCCTCACAACTTGTATAAATACGGAGGCCAGGCTTAGAAACTCTTCTAAGGCCTGTGATAACCTGAGATTTATTAGGACCATATTTGAGAGTGATTGTGATCATTCCCTGCTTACCGTCTTCTTCAACGGTGAAGCTCTTGATGTATCCCTCATCAACAAGAATCTGAGCAATGGCTTTCTTCATGTTTGATGCTGGGATTTGTACTGTATCATGCTTTGCTGAGTTAGCATTTCTAATTCTTGTGAGCATATCTGCTACTGAATCTGTAATCTGCATGTATGTTTTCCTCCCTTGCTATTGCTCTTAATTACCAGCTTGCCTTTTTAACACCAGGGATCTGACCCTTGTGTGCAAGCTCTCTGAAGCAAACACGGCAAACTCCGTACTTACGAAGGTATGCATGTGGTCTACCACAGATCTGGCATCTGTTGTACTGTCTTGTTGAATACTTAGCAGGCTTTGCTGCTTTTACTTTCATAGATGTCTTAGCCACAGTTCAAACCTCCTTATTCCTTAGAGAATGGAGCGCCCATAAGTGTGAGGAGCTCTCTTGCTTCTTCATCAGTGTTAGCTGTAGTAATGAATGAAATATCCATACCACGAATCTTATCAATCTTATCGTATTCGATTTCAGGGAAGATAAGCTGCTCTTTGATACCCATTGAGTAGTTACCTCTGCCATCGAATGAGTTAGGGTTGATTCCTCTGAAGTCTCTTACTCGTGGAAGAGCAAGGTTGAAGAATCTGTCGAGGAATTCATACATTCTCTCGCCGCGAAGTGTTACCTTTGCACCAATTACCATGCCTTCACGAAGCTTGAAGTTAGCTACTGACTTCTTAGCCTTGCAAAGAACAGGCTTCTGTCCGGTAATGATTTCAAGGTCACGAACTACAGCATCCATTACCTTGGAGTTTTCCTTAGCTTCGCCGCAAGCGATGTTAACAACGATCTTGTCGAGCTTTGGAATCTGCATTGTGCTCTTGTAACCGAACTTGTTCATGAGAGCAGGGGCAACTTCCTTGATGTACTGATCTTTAAGTCTTGCCATTTAATTGCCCTCCTTATTCAAACTGTGCATTGCATTTCTTGCATACACGAACTTTATTGCCATCCTTGTCGATAGCGTGACCAACTCTTGTTGGCTTGCCGCATTCAGGGCAGATAAGCTGAACCTTATCAGCGTAAAGAGCAGATTCTGCCTTTACGAGGCCGCCTGTTTCGCCCATTCTGCGTGGCTTAACGTGCTTTGTGATGATGTTGATACCTTCAACGATAACTTTACCTTCTGAAGGTGCAACTGCAAGTACCTTACCCTGCTGGCCGTGATACTTACCGTTGATTACTACAACTTCGTCACCTGTTTTAACGTGAACTTTATTCATATCAACTGCACCTCCGATTAAAGTACTTCTGGAGCAAGGCTTAAGATCTTGGTAAAGTCCTTACCTCTAAGCTCTCTTGCTACAGGTCCAAAAATACGGGTGCCCTTAGGGCTCTTATCTTCTTTGATAATAACTGCAGCGTTTTCATCGAAGCGGATGTATGTACCGTCTTCTCTGCGTACACCCTTTTTGGATCTAACTACAACTGCTTTTACTACTTCGCCCTTTTTAACAGCTCCGCCGGGTGTTGCTTTCTTAACAGAAGCAACTATAACGTCGCCGATATTAGCGTATCTCCTACCGGTTCCTCCAAGAACACGGATGCACATGATTTCCTTTGCACCTGAGTTGTCGGCAACCTTGAGGAGTGTCTGCTGCTGAATCACAGTGATTACCTCCTAATATTCTTATTCTGCCTTCTGGAGAATCTCAGCTACACGCCATCTCTTGTCCTTAGAAATTGGACGTGTCTCCATGATAAGAACGCGATCGCCTACATGGCACTCATTGTTTTCGTCATGTGCTTTAATCTTAACAGTGCGATTTACGATCTTCTTATAAAGAGGGTGCTTAACCCTATCCTTAATTGTAACTACTACAGTTTTGTCCATTTTATCGCTTGAAACGATACCGACCTGAGTCTTTCTAAGATTTCTTTCGCTCATGTGTTACAAACCTCTCTTTCCTTAGGCTTCTGTGCCGTGAAGTTCAACGTCGCGCTGAATTGTCTTAATTCTAGCGATGTCCTTCTTTACAGCACTGATGCGAGTAGGGTTTTCGAGCTGGTTGATTGCCTGCTGAAAACGAAGTTTGAAAAGTTCGTCCTTGAGTTCAAGAAGCTTAGCATCAAGTTCAGCGGCGGACAGTTCTCTAAGTTCAGAAGCTTTCATTACTGTTCACCCTCCTGTTCCTTCTTGACAACAAACTTGCACTGGATTGGGAGCTTGTTAGCTGCGAGACGCATAGCTTCACGAGCTGTTTCCTCTGGAACACCTGCAAGTTCGAACATAACTCTACCTGGTTTAACTACGGCTGCCCAATACTCAACGGCACCTTTACCTTTACCCATTCGAGTTTCAGCTGGTGTCTTTGTAATAGGCTTATCAGGGAAGATCTTAATCCATACCTTACCGCCACGCTTGATGTATCTTGTCATAGCAACACGGGCTGCTTCAATCTGAGCTGAAGTAATCCATGCCGGCTCAAGAGCAACAAGACCATACTCACCATAAGTAACCTTGTTACCTCTGGTAGCCTTACCGGTCATACGGCCTCTCTGCACTCTTCTGTGCTTAACTCTTTTAGGCATTAACATTATTTGTCTCCCCCTTTCTTCTTATTTCCTGTCTTCTTTGTATCGTGAAGAACTTCACCTTTGTAAATCCAAACCTTTACGCCTACACGACCATATGTTGTTGCAGCTTCTGCAAAACCGTAGTCGATGTCAGCACGGATTGTCTGAAGTGGAATTGTACCTTCATGATAGCTTTCAGAACGAGCGATTTCTGCACCGCCGAGACGGCCGGATACCTGAATCTTGATACCCTTTGCGCCGAGTCTCATTGTTCTGCCGATTGCCTGCTTAGTTGCACGACGGTAAGATACACGTCTTTCAAGCTGAGCAGCAATGTTTTCAGCTACGAGCTGTGAATCGAGGTCCGGCTGCTTGATTTCAACGATGTTAAGTGAAACCTGCTTACCGAGCATCTTTTCAACTTCAGCCTTAAGCTTGTCAATTTCTGAGCCGCCACGACCGATTACGATACCTGGCTTAGCACAGTAAATATTGATGCGAACGCGCTTAGCGTCGCGGTCAATTTCAACCTTAGGAACGCCTGCTGGCTTAAGAGTATCGAGAAGGAACTTTCTGAGTTTGTAATCTTCGATGAGGTTCTCGGCGAACTTGCTGTTTTCAGCATACCAGTGAGATTCCCAGTCCTTAATAACTCCGACTCTAAGTCCAGTTGGATTAGCTTTCTGTCCCATGTTTTTACCTCCTCCTCAATTATTCTGCTTCCTTGAGCACGATTGTGATATGTGATGTCTTCTTCTTGATGCCATATGCACGGCCCTGTGCTCTAGGTCTAATACGCTTGAGGGTAGGTCCCTGGTTTACGTAGCATTCTGCAACGTAAAGCTTTGAGGTATCCATATTCTTTACCTCTGCGTTTGCGATTGCTGATTTAAGTACTTTCTCAAGTATTTCACACGCAGCTTTAGGTGTGTGCTTGAGAATAGCCATAGCCTTGTCTGCAGGTTGATTTCTGATGAGATCGAGAACGATCAGAACCTTACGAGGCGCGATTCTTACGAATGTTGCTGAGGCTTTTGCTTCCATTGTTTACACACTCCTTCCTGTTATCTTGATTTAGCTCCTGCGTGTCCCTTGTATGTTCTTGTTGGTGCAAACTCACCGAGCTTATGTCCAACCATGTCCTCTGTTACATATACAGGAACATGCTTGCGGCCATCGTGAACTGCGAAAGTGTGACCAACGAAATCAGGGAATATTGTTGAAGAACGGCTCCATGTCTTAAGAACCTGCTTCTCTCCGGCTTCGTTCATTTTCTGAACTCTTTCAAGAAGCTTAGGCTGTACGTATGGGCCCTTTTTTAAACTTCTGCTCATTGTTCTTTGCTCCTTTCACGAATTACTTGCCGTTACGACGTCTTACGATCATCTTGTCGGACTGCTTGTTGTGCTTACGTGTCTTGTAACCAAGTGCTGGTTTACCCCAAGGAGTAACAGGACCCGGACGACCGATTGGTGACTTACCTTCACCACCACCGTGTGGATGGTCGTTAGGGTTCATTACAGAACCACGAACTGTTGGTCTGATACCCATATGACGAGTACGACCAGCCTTACCGATCTTAACGTTTTCATGATCGGTGTTACCTACCTGGCCGATAGAAGCCATGCAGTTTACAGGAACGTTTCTAAGTTCACCTGATGGCATTCTGAGAAGAGCCTTGCCATTCTCTTTAGCCATAAGCTGAGCAGCGTTACCTGCAGCTCTTGCGAACTGACCGCCTCTGCCCGGGTAGAGTTCAACGTTGTGTACGAATGTACCAACAGGGATGTTTACAAGTGGAAGAGCGTTACCTGGCTTAATGTCAGCTGATGGACCGTTTTCAACAGTGTCGCCAACCTTAAGACCTACAGGTGCAAGAATGTACTTCTTAACGCCATCTTCGTACTGTACGAGAGCGATGTTAGCTGAACGGTTAGGATCGTATTCAAGTGTCATAACCTTTGCTGGAACATCGAACTTATCTCTCTTGAAATCGATGATACGATATTTTCTTCTGTTTCCGCCGCCGCGATGACGAACGGTGATTCTTCCGTAGCTGTTACGGCCTGAGTGTTTGTTGAGAGGCTCGAGAAGGCTTCTCTCAGGTGCAACTTTTGAAAGCTCGGAGTAATCTGTAACCGACATGTTTCTAGTACCGTTTGTTGTCGGCTTAATAACTTTAATCGACATTAGATTCACTCTCCTCTAAAGTAGCTTCGCGGAGTCTGTCGAAACTCCATACATTCTACATTAGTGTTAAATTCTTAAATTACATCATACCGTCGAAGAACTCGATTGTCTTGGAGTCTTCTGTAAGTGTTACGATAGCCTTCTTCCAAGAAGCTGTGTAGCCTTCATAACGACCTGTACGGCGAAGCTTTCCGCGTACGTTCATTGTGTTTACCTTTGAAACCTCAACGCCGAAAAGTTCTTCACATGCTTTAGCAATTTCAACCTTGTTGGCATCCTTTGCTACTGCGAATGTGTACTTCTTAAGAGCGATGTTACCCATGCTCTCTTCTGTGATAATTGGACGGAGGATAATATCCTGTGCAGTCTTAGCCATTATGCATATACCTCCTCAATCTTCTTAACTGCTTCTTCAGCAATAATCATCTTGTTGCAGTTAACGATGTCATAAACATTGATAGCGTTTACAGGTGTTACCTTTACGCCAGGAATGTTTCTTGCACTCTTGTAAACAACGTCATCCTTCTCAGGAAGAACGATAAGAGTCTTCTTAACGTTTCCAAGAGCATCAAGTGTCTTAACCATGTCCTTAGTCTTGATTGCATCCATCTTAAGGCTGTCAACTACCTGGAATTCACCGTTTGCTACCTTGTCAGAGAGAACTGACTTCATAGCGAGCTTTCTAACCTTCTTGTTGATGGAGAAACCATATGAACGTGGCTTTGGTCCAAGAGCTACGCCACCGTGTCTCCACTGTGGTGAACGTGTTGAACCCTGTCTTGCGTGGCCTGTGCCCTTCTGTCTCCATGGCTTGCGGCCGCCGCCTCTAACTTCTGAGCGTGTGAGGGTAGACTGTGTACCCTGACGCTGATTTGCCAGATAGTTAACAACTACGAGATGAACTGCAGACATATTTGGCTCAATGCCGAAGATGCTGTCGTTAAGCTCGAGTGTGCCTTTTTCCTTTCCGGCTGCGCTGTAAACTTTTACGCTAGGCATGTCTTACTCCTCCTTCTTACGCTTTTACTGTGTCTTTGATAAGAACAATTCCGCCCTTAGGGCCAGGAACTGCACCCTTGATTGCGATAAGGTTGTTTTCTGCATCAACCTTTACGATGTCAAGGTTCTGGATTGTTACGCGCTCATGGCCGAGATGACCTGCGAGCTTCTTTCCCTTGAAAACTCTTGATGGATCGGAGCAAGCACCAAGTGAACCTGCGAGTCTTGCGTTAGGACCTGTACCATGAGTTTCCTTAAGTCTGTGGAAGTTCCAGCGTTTGATTGCGCCTGCTGTACCCTTACCTTTACTTGTGCCAACAACGTCTACCTTGTCGCCAGCTGCGAAAACGTCTGCCTTGAGGATGTCGCCCACATTGAGAGCTGCGCAGTCGTCAAGTCTGAATTCTCTAAGAGTTTTCTTAGGAGCTACATCAGCCTTGTCAAACTGACCCTTCATTGGCTTGTTAACGCGTGATGCCTTGATGTCTCCGAAGCCAAGCTGAACAGCGTCATAGCCGTCATTTTCAACTGTCTTCTTAAGAGTTACAGTGCAAGGACCTGCCTCGATGACTGTTACAGGGATTACGATACCTGATTCGTCAAAGAGCTGTGTCATACCGATTTTCTTTCCGATAAGACCTTTCTGCATATTATTTTCCTCCTTATGGTTATTGGTTGGCCTCTGCCAACATGACCCTATCCGTGTGAAACCTGCGATTAAGAATTAGAGCTTAATCTCGATTTCTACGCCGGCAGGAAGCTCAAGACTTGTCAAAGCTTCAACAGTTTTGTTTGAAGGTCTGAGAATGTCGATGAGTCTTTTGTGTGTGCTCTGCTCAAACTGTTCACGGCTATCCTTGTACTTATGTACAGCACGAAGGATTGTTACAACTTCCTTTTCTGTTGGAAGTGGAACTGGTCCGGAAACCTTAGCGCCTGTGCGCTTAGCTGTTTCAACGATCTTTTCTGCAGCTGTG
>X77_Onager__coassemble_8_pt1 | contig 27300 bp, 26 predicted proteins | sample X77_Onager__metabat2_low_PE_001 | metagenome-assembled genome bin X77_Onager
GCTTTACTCCTTACTGTGCGATTGGGAAACTGATTTTGCCCATGTGTTCATAGCCTTCTATTTTTATGTCCAGGAGGTCCTTTGAGTTATCAATTGCGAAGAAATCGCGAACCTCAGGATTAATCCAGAGCTTTGGAGCAGGAAGGTCGCCCTTTTCATCGAAACGGGCAATCTGCTCTTTGATGCCTTCCACCTGGTTTACGTAGATGTGGGCATCTTTGATACTCCAGTCAAGTGTTCCCGGCTCAAGGTCACAGCAATGAGCAAGGAGATTAAGTAAAACGGCATACTGAGTTACGTTGAATGGAAGTCCGAGAGGAACGTCGCAGCTTCTCTGGTGAACCCAGGCATTGAGCTTTCCGTCTGTTACATCCCATTCACTTGACCATACACAGGACGGTAAAACAGCTGTGCTGATGTAATCATCCTGCCAGAGAGTCATAACCATTCTTCTGTCGTTTGGATTGTTCTTTATCTTATCGATAAGGTTCTGTGTCATCTGAAACTTATTGGTAATGTAACCATAAGCAGTTCCGATTGTATGCGCCCAGTCCTTACCGAAATCTTTTTCAATGTCTTTCTCTACAAGTCCGCCATTGCCGTCCGGAACCATCTGGTGTGCGCGCCAGATGCCGTCTTCGGCAATCTCCCACTCATCCCAGATATGTACATTTCTCTCCTGAAGCCAGCGAACGTCGTTTGACTGTACCTGATATATCCAGAGCATTTCAAGAATGGCCTGTCTAAAGAAAAGCTGCTTTGTTGTCAGTACCGGAAATTCCTCTCCAAGATCAAGATGAAAATGATGAGAAGGTACCTTTATTGTATTGATTCCTGTGCGATTTTCTACCTCTTTGCCTTCGCTTAAAATGCGCTTGCAAAGACTAATATACTGTTTATCCCACTGTGACATAACGGCTCTCCTTTTTTCAAAATATTATTGAATATTTTACCATAGCGATTATGCAAATACAATCTGGACCAGCACCATGTAAAGCGCTGTTCCGGTGATAAGGCTCAGGACTGTGTTGCCCTTCCACCAGTGAATTGCAACAACGTAAAGTACTGAAATTATCTCCGGGAGGCCAAACGGCCATGCGGTGAAAGATGCACCCTTAACGCAGTAAACGATAAGCATACCCATTACCGCATAGGGAAGTGCATTGGCAAGGTATGTAATAATCCTTGGTGTTTCTTTTCCACCTGCAAGAGTGTACGCAGGGATGAGACGGAATGCAGTGTTAATTGCAAAAATAACCAGGAGAATTAATAATGCATGTGTATTCACGCGCCCACCTCGCTTTCCTCTGCTCCCTCAGCTGAAGCTTCGGGTGAACGGTCCTTCTGAAGTTCAGGCATCTTTGCCTCAATCTTTTTGCGGAATACAAAAAGAATAACTGTTATTCCGATCATTGCCGGAATAAGGAACTTTTCAGGTCCGAAAACAAGCAGGCTGACCGCCGTCACCATTACACCTGTAACTGACGGCACCTTTGAAGATGCAGCCTTCCACTGGTCTACAAAGATTGTGATAAACATTGCGGTCATGATGAAATCAATTCCGGTTGAGTCGAATGGCATAAGTGTTCCTGCAAGAACACCGAGAGACGAACCGATAACCCAGTATGACTGGTTGAACAATGTACAGAGGAACCAGTAAACATAAGGGTCCTCTCCCTCAACATAGTGGCCATCCGAAACGAGGGCATAAATCTCATCGGTTGTAGCGAAAAGAAGATAAAGCTTGCGGAAGAAGCCTGCGTTCTTATACTGCGGTGCCATTGATATTGAGTAAAAAATATGTCTGCAGTTTACAAGGATTGTTGTAAGTCCTGCAGTAGCGAGAGATGCCCCTCCCGCCATAAGAGGAACACTTACGTATTGCATTGTTCCCGAATAAATCAGCAGGCATGACAGAACTGTAAGGAGAAGGCCGAACCCTGCCTTCTCCATAAGGATGCCATAGCCAATGCCGAGAAAGAGATAAGCTGCAAAAACCGGGAAGGTTTTTAAGAGAGCAGCTTTAACAACTCGTTTTGACATAATTGTATTCTCCATTAATTATTTGCATATCAAAATCAAAACCCCTGCTTTGAACATAATCTGTATAAACAAAGCAGGGGTAAAAATTAATACTGGAACATGCCTTTATAGACAAGTTTTGCATCGCCGCCAAGGCTGATGCCTTCATCAGTATAGTTGACTACGAGGTCACCACCCGGAACCTTAACGGTGATGTCCTCGCCCTTGTTGCAGTGGCCGTTTTCAACTGCTGCAACAACGGCTGCGCAGGCACCGGTACCACAAGCCATTGTGATTCCGTTACCACGCTCATAAACTCTCATTTTGAGTGTGTTTTCATTTACAACGCGAACGAATTCGGTATTGATACGTTCAGGGAAGATTGGAGCATTCTCGAACTGAGGACCAAGTACCTCAAGATCAAGAGGCTCAACTCTTTCACAGAAGACTACGCAGTGAGGGTTACCAACATTAACGCATGTAATATTGTAATCCTTTCCGCCGATTGCAGTCTTATAGTCAACTACCTTTTCAACCGGAAGAGTTGTAGGGATATCTGCAGCCACAAGATCTGCTGTTCCCATATCAACTGTTGCATATGTTACTCGTCCGTTACCGGTATAAACCTGAACCTTCTTGATACCGGATGCGGTTTCAATTGTCATCTTTTCCTTCATGACATAGCCGTTGTCATATACATGCTTTGCAACGCAGCGGATTGCGTTACCGGCCATCTTACCTTCTGAACCGTCGTGGTTGAAGATACGCATCTTGCAATCAGCAACTGTTGAACGTTCGATGAGAACGATACCGTCACCGCCTACGCCGTAGTTACGGTCACACATGCTGATACAAAGTGATTCAGGGCATGTAATGCTGTCATCGAAGTTTTCAATGAAGATGTAGTCATCTCCTGTTGCCTGCATCTTGCTGAACTCAAGAACCTTCTTTGACTTTCTCATGTTGTTGGTGTCAACAAGTTCAGTGTTCTGCTGGTTGTATCTGCTGGCAACGATGTCAGCCACTGCATTGGCTGTATCGAGAGATGTAAAGCAAGGAATGTTAAGGAAGAGAGCCTTTCTTGAAAGAGCGATGAAATCTTCAACAGTGTCATCGAGCATTGCGCCGGTGTAAACGATGAAGCTGATCTTTCCGCTTTCAAGAAGTTCAAATGCCTTATCCTGAGCTGTAATACCTGTAAGCTCTTCAATGTCTATGCCGAGACCTTCAATAAATGTTGCTGTCTCACGGGTAGCATAAATCTTGAAGCCCTGGTCGAAGTAGCGCTTTGCAAGACCTACAATTTCGTGAGCGTCATGCTTGTCTACTGAAAGGAATACGCCTGTGTCTCCCGGTGTCTTTGGCATTCTGATGCCCTTTCCTGCGGCTGTAATTCCCTTGAAGAGAGCTTCTTCAAGAGTCTTACCGATACCGAGAACTTCACCGGTTGATTTCATTTCAGGACCAAGGTATGAGTAGGCATCCATAAGTTTCTCGAATGAGAAAACAGGAACCTTAACTGTGAAGTATGGCGGAACCTTGTAAAGTCCTGTGCCATAACCGAGATCCTTGAGATCCTCACCAATCATTACACGTGAAGCAAGGTCAACCATAGGAACGTTTGTAACCTTGGAGATGTAAGGGATTGTACGTGAAGCACGAGGGTTTACCTCGATGATATAAAGCTCATTGTGATAAATGAGATACTGGATGTTTACAAGACCCTTTGTACCGAGAGCAAGAGCAAGCTTTTCAGATGTATCAACGATTGTCTGCATCATCTTATCGTTAATGTTATAAGGTGGATAAACAGCAATCGAGTCACCGGAGTGAACGCCTGCGCGTTCAACGTGCTGCATTACGCCCGGAATGAGAACGTCTTTACCATCGGAAATAACGTCTACCTCAAGTTCTGTACCTTCCATGTACTTGTCAACAAGTACAGGATTGTCTATTCCCTGAGAGAGAATCTTTTCCATATAAACGCGAACTTCATAGTCGTCGCGGGTAATCTTCATGTTTGAACCGCCGATAACGTAAGACGGTCTTAAGAGAACAGGATAGCCAAGAGTATGAGCGGCATCGAGTGCTTCTTCAAGAGTCTTGACACCGAATCCCTTCGGACGCTCAAAGCCGAACTGTTCAAGAAGTGCATCGAACTGTTCACGGTCTTCAGCGGTATCAATACCTTCTGCAGATGTACCGAGAATGGTAATGCCGTTTTCAGAAAGGAACTTGGTAAGTGAGATGGCAGTCTGTCCGCCAAAGGCAACTACTACGCCTACCGGCTTTTCAACCTTGATGATGTTCATTACATCTTCAGGGTTGAGAGGCTCGAAGTAAAGCCTGTCTGCTGTGTCATAGTCTGTTGAAACGGTTTCAGGGTTGTTGTTTACGATAACAACGTCATAACCGAGATCCTTAAGTGTCCATACACAGTGAACTGAAGAATAGTCGAATTCTATACCCTGTCCGATACGGATAGGACCTGAACCGAGAACCATTACTACAGGCTTGCCTGAACGCTTGAAAGTCTTGGACTCGCAAACCTTGTCATAAGTTGAGTAGAAGTATGGGGTCTTTGCTTCGAATTCTGCGCCGCAGGTATCAACCATCTTGTAAACAGCGTCAAGATGTTCAACTCCTGCCTGCTCGAGAGAATCAAGTCCGCAAAGTTCAAGAAGTGCATCGTCCGGATAACCGAGGTCCTTACCCTTCTTGTAAAGTTCAGGTGTAAGGCCGCCTTCGAGTTCCTTTTCAAACTTAACGAGGTTGTTAAGCTTTGATAAGAACCAGCGGTCGATTCTTGTGATTTCAAAGATCTGGTCAATTGAAACACCGGCTTTCAGTGCTTCAAAGACAGTGAACATTCTGTAGTCGTCACAAACCTCAAGTCTCTTGAGGATATCGCCCTCTGTTGTCTTCTTGCTTGAGTTAAGTGTGTTGAGTTTAATCTCGGCACCGCGTACAGCCTTCATGATAGCCATTTCAAAGCTTGTACCGATTGACATTACCTCACCGGTAGCCTTCATCTGTGTGCCAAGCTTACGGGTAGCATTAACGAACTTGTCGAAAGGCCACTTAGGGAACTTGGCTACGATGTAGTCAAGTGTTGGCTCGAAGCAAGCGCAGGTCTTGCCTGTGATGTCATTTGTAATCTCGTCAAGATTGTAGCCGAGAGCAATTTTGGTTGTAATCTTTGCAATAGGATAACCTGTAGCCTTTGAAGCAAGAGCAGATGAACGGGAAACTCGAGGGTTTACTTCGATTACTGCGTATTCAAAGGTGTCAGGGTTTAATGCAAACTGACAGTTATATCCGCCTACGATTTCAAGAGCGGAAATGATATTGAGAGGTGCTGAACGGAGCATCTGATATTCTTTGTCTGAAAGAGTCTGTGCGGGAGCAACTACGATACTGTCGCCTGTATGAACGCCAACAGGGTCAAAGTTTTCCATGGAGCAGACAGCGATTACGTTGCCTGCGTAGTCACGCATGGTTTCGAACTCAATTTCCTTCCAGCCGGATACACATTTTTCAACGAGGATCTGGTTGATTGGAGAAGCATCAAGACCTGTGTGTGCGATCATTCTGAGTTCTTCTTCATCTGCTGCGATACCGCCGCCGGCACCACCGAGTGTGAACGCAGGACGAACGATTACAGGATAACCGATACGGTCTGCAACGCTAACGGCTGTTTCAATGTCTTCAGCAATATCTGAAGGAATAACGGGCTCGCCGATTTCTTCAAGAGTCTGCTTGAAGAGTTCACGGTCTTCAGCCTTGTCGATTGCTTCAACATTTGTACCGATGAGCTTTACGCCATGGTCTGTAAGGAAATGTTCCTTTTCAAGCTGCATGGAGATAGTAAGACCTGTCTGTCCGCCAAGTCCGGCAAGAAGACTGTCCGGTCTCTCCTTCTCGATAATTCTTTTAACTGTTTCAGCTGTAAGAGGCTCAAGATAAATCTCATCTGCAAGAGCCTTGTCTGTCATGATGGTAGCAGGGTTTGAGTTAACAAGAACAACGTTAACTCCTGCTTCGCGAAGTACACGGCAAGCCTGAGCACCGGCATAGTCGAATTCTGCAGCCTGGCCGATAACGATTGGGCCTGAGCCTATTACGAGTACTTTTTTGATATCTTTGTTAAGTGGCATCAGTCATTACCTCCCATCATTTCTACAAATCTGTCAAACAGGAATGCAGTGTCGTGAGGTCCCGAATTTGCCTCCGGGTGGAACTGAACCGTGAATGCGTTATATTCCGGATAATCAATGCCCTCACATGTGCCGTCATTAGCATTGATGTAGCGTACAACGCCGTTTGTAATACTGTCGCTAACTACTGCGTAGCCGTGGTTCTGGCTTGTGATAAATGTGCGTGTGCCGAGAACGTCCTTGCATGGCTGGTTTACACCACGGTGTCCATACTTGAGCTTTGTTGTTGTAGCGCCGGTAGCAAGAGCAGTGAGCTGATGTCCGAGGCAGATACCGAACATTGGTTTCTTTCCGATGAACTTTCTGATCTGTTCAATCTGGAATGTAGCTTCTGCCGGGTCTCCCGGGCCGTTGGAAAGCATGATACCATCAGGGTCTGAGGCAAGTACCTCTTCTGCTGTTGCGGTAGCAGGCATTATTGTAACTTCGCATCCGCGCTTCTGAAGTTCGCGGATGATATTGCGCTTTGCGCCATAATCAAGAAGAGTAACCTTGTACTTTTCTTCTGTGGTTGCAGGAGCAACCTCAATGTCGTTTGCGGTTACGGAAACGACAGCCTTTGTAACAGCGTAAGCTGCTACTTCTGAAAGATCTTCCGGTACATTATCACAGAGAATTGCATTCATTACACCGTGCTCACGGATAATTTTGGTAACCTCTCTTGTGTCTATGCCGTAGATACCTGGAACGTTTTTCTCTTTAAGGAACTGATCGAGTGTATATTCGCAACGGAAGTTTGAAGGAGCATCGCACCATTCGCGAACCACGTAACCTCTTACGCAGCATTCACCTTCAAAGTCAGCAGGGATGATGCCATAATTACCAATGAGCGGGTATGTCTGAAGAACAATCTGGCCGTAATAGGAAGGGTCTGTCAGTGTCTCAATGTAACCACACATACCGGTAGTAAAAACAAGTTCGCCGATGGAGGTTACATCTGCACCGAAGGCAAGGCCTTCAAATACAGTTCCATCGCTGAGAACCAGATAACGTTTCTTCATTTAATTACACCCCCGCAATAGTTGCTGCCATAACAGCTTTGATAGTATGCATTCTGTTTTCGGCTTCCTGGAAAACAATTGAAGCTTCTGACTCGAATACTTCATCTGTAACTTCCATACAGTCGCGTCCAAACTTTTCTCCCATTTCACGACCGATTACTGTGTTCATGTCGTGGTAGGAAGGAAGGCAATGCATGAATACCGCTTTGTCGCCGGCATTGTCCATGAGGGCTTTGTTAACCTGGTAATCAGCGAGGTCGTTTATACGTTCTTCCCAGACTTCAACAGGCTCGCCCATTGAAACCCAGATGTCTGTATAAATGACGTCGGCGTTCTTTGTAGCTTCCATCGGATCTTCGATGAAGTTTACAGTACCGCCGCTCTCCTCGCAAAGAGCTTTGCAGGTATTAACAAGATCCTCCTCAGGGAAATACTTTGCCGGTGAACATGCTGTGAAATTAAGACCAAGCTTTGCACAGCCCACCATAAGTGAGTTACCCATATTGTAACGGGCATCTCCCATGTATACGAAATTGATTCCCTTAAGGTAACCAAAGTGTTCTTTTATTGTAAGGAAGTCTGCAAGAATCTGAGTTGGATGAGACTCGTTTGTGAGACCGTTCCAAACAGGAACCGAAGCATACTTTGCAAGGTCTTCAACAATTGCCTGTCCATAGCCTCTGTACTCAATGCCCTCAAACATGCCGCTGAGCACTCGAGCAGTATCGGCTATACTCTCCTTCTTGCCAATCTGAGAATCAGTAGGGTTAAGATAAGTTGAACCCATACCGAGGTCATGAGCGGCAACCTCAAACGAGCAGCGAGTTCTTGTACTCGTTTTCTCAAATATGAGAGCTACGTTTTTACCCTGACAGTAGTCATGCGGTATACCGTTTTTCTTTTTGTATTTGAGATCTGCAGCGAGATCGATAAGGTACTCTATCTCCTCCGGAGTAAAGTCAAGAAGTTTTAAAAAGTCGCGACCCTTGAGATTCATCAGAACTCTCCTTTTTAACATAAAAATTATTTCAGTAAATGATACTTTTTTAGTACACTAAAGTCAATAGAAATCGACCTATTAATATATAGTAATTATTACAAAATGTTATAGCAAAAGGGAAGCAAGTTTTTAACTTACTTCCCTTTAAAATTTTTATGTCTGTTTCTTATGCAATCAGTCACATTCGCAGATTGCTTTTCGAGTTCTTAAAACAGAATTTGGTGTTACAGAGAATTCATCAAGTCCCCATTCAACAAGACTAGGGATAAGATCCTTGTCTGCAGCAGCCTCGCCACACATTCCTACAGGAATTCCGGCCTTCTTTGCAGCTTTTATTGTAAGCTCAATAGCCTTTAAAACAGCAGGCTTATGAACGCTGTAGAGATTTGCAACAGCGGCATTTCCTCTGTCAACTGCCATTGTATAACCTGTAAGGTCATTGGTGCCAATTGAGAAGAATGCTGCCTCCTTTGCAAGATCGTCAGCAATAAATACTGCAGCTGGTGTTTCAATCATAACACCAACCGGAACATCCTTTTTAAATGGAGTTCCTGCAGCCTCAAGTTCAGCCTCGCACTCTTTGATAAGAGCCTTAACTGCTCTGAGTTCTTCAATATCAGTTACGAGCGGAACCATAATCTTGATTTCGCCATAAACTGCAGCTCTGAGTAAAGCTTTGAGCTGAACCTTGTAAAGCTCCTCATTCTGAAGGCAATAACGAACTGCTCTAAGGCCAAGGAAAGGGTTATCCTCTTTTGGAATATCAATATAAGGAATTTCCTTGTCGCCGCCTACATCAAGAGTTCTGATAATTACCTCTTTACCTGCCATTGATTTGGCTACTGTTGAGTAAGCTTCAAACTGTTCCTCTTCTGAAGGAACTGCCGGTCTGTCCATAAACAGGAATTCTGTGCGGAAAAGGCCTATGCCTTCACCTGAATTCTGGTTTACGTTATTGGCATCTTCAGGCTTTCCGATGTTACAGTAAACAGCTCGTTTAGAGCCTGACTTTGTAACGCTTTCCTTGCCGAAATAGTCCATAAGTGAAGCTTTCTCTTCAAGGTAGTCGTCATGGAGTTTCTGAATCTCGGAAAGTGTATCTTCATCAGGATTCTGATAAACATAACCCTTTACGCCATCGATAGCGAGAACCTCGCCATCTTTGATTACTGTCATGGCGTCAGCGAGACTCAAAACAGCAGGAATATCAAGAGCTCTGGCGAGAATTGCAGAGTGAGATGTAACTGAACCAACCTCTGCAATGATACCTGCTACGTTATCTCTGTTGATACGGGAAGTCATAGAAGGTGTGAAATCTTTTGCGATAAGAATTGAGCCGCTTGGAACGTCCTCAATCTTCACTCCTCTTGCTCCGCTGAGGATTTCAAGAAGACTTACCTTTATGTCTTTTACATCAGATGCTCTCTGCTGCATGAGTTCATCAGGAACTCCGGAGAACATGTCGTAAAACATTGTGCAAACGCCGTCAACTGCCTGAGAAGCTGTTTCTCCTCCATCAATACGCTCATTCATCTGAGAGAGCATATATGGATCGTTAAGCATCATGAGATGACCTTCAAGAATTTCTGCATTCTTTGCTCCGGCACTTTTTGTAAGGCTTTCAATAAGAGCCTGTGTTTCCTTAGTAAACTCAGCGACAGCGTCCCCGAGGCGCTGCTTTTCAATGTCAGCGCCCTGGAAAACTTCAGAAGTTACATCTACCACTGCTTCTGTCACGAGTACGGCAACACCCTTATCATAACCGGAACTTACGCCAATACCCTTGAGTTTATTCATTAGTCCATGCCCTCTTCAATAAGCTTTGCTGCCTCAGCAAGCATAGCCTCTTCATCTTCGCCGTCGCAGCAGATAGTGATTTCACTATCATACTTAATGCAAGCTGCCATGAGGTTCATGATAGACTTTGCGTTAATTTCCTTTTCGCCGAAAATGATTGTGATGTCTGATTTGTATTTAGTCATTGCAGTAACAAACACATTTGCAGGTCGCATGTGGAGTCCCATCTTGTCTGCTACTTTAACAGTTGTCTGTACCATTTACTTTTCCTCCGCGGGGATAATTATTTTGCAGCCTTTGCTATCTTTTCAGCCTTAGCTGCTGCTTTTTCAGCTTTGATTTCTTCCTTTGTTGATACGTCCTTTTTAAGAACTGAGAGAAGAAGTGTAGCAACTGCAGCACCAACAGCAAGAGCTACGAGATAGAGATACCACTTACCAACTGTTGCGAATACGAAGATACCGCCGTGAGGAGCCATAAGTGTGCATCCGAAGAGCATAGAAAGGCCGCCTGCTACTGCAGAACCTGCAACGAGTGATGGGATTACATGAAGTGGATCGGAAGCTGCGAATGGGATAGCACCTTCAGTGATGAATGAGAGACCCATTACGTAGTTTGTAGCTGTTGTTGAACGTTCGTTCTTTGTGAACTTCTCTGGGAAGATCTGGCAAGCAAGAGCAAGAGCGATTGGAGGAACCATACCACCGATCATAACTGAAGCCATGCTTTCGTAGCACATTGTCTGTGTTGCAGGGTCAGCTGCTGTAGCTGCTGTTGCAAGCATACCTGTACCGAAGAGATAAGCTGCCTTGTTGATAGGACCACCCATATCGATAGCCATCATGCCGCCAAGGATAATACCAAGAATTACAGATGCGTTAGAAGCACCAAGAGTTGCGAGCCATCCGGAAATAGCTGTGTTGAGCCAGATAAATGCAGGGTTGATTGTACACATAATTACGCCAACAATTGCAACGCCGCAAAGTGGATAAATGAGCATTGGCTTTACGCCATCGAGGCTCTTTGGAAGGTTTTCGCAAGCCTTCATGAGACCCTTAACTGCATAACCTGCAATGAAACCTGCTGCAAGAGCACCAAGGAAGCCGGCAGATACGCCTGCTGCGTTACCACCAGGTTCGCCCCATGTAGCGCCGATGTTAGCAAGATAGCCGCCTACGAAACCAGGAGCAAGACCCGGACGGTCAGCGATTGACTGAGCGATGAAACCTGCAAGGATTGGAAGCATGAAGCCCATTGCTCCGCCACCGATTGTCTTAATCCATGCTGATGCTGCTGTCATTGTACCGAAATCGGAACCATATGGAAGTCCGTTCTGTGCACAGTAAATTGTATCGATAAGGAATGCGATAGCTACGAGGATACCGCCACCAACTACGAATGGAAGCATGTGAGATACACCGTTCATAAGGTGCTTATAAATCTGGCGACCGATGCTTTCGTCATCTACAGGACCTGAAGCATTTTCTTTAGCTGCTCCGTCTGCATGATAAATTGGAGCCTCACCGTCAACTATCTTCTGGATGAGTTCCTTTGGCTTATTGATACCGTTTGCAACAGCAGTCTTGAGAACAGGCTTGCCGTCGAAACGTGCCATTTCAACATTTTTGTCAGCTGCTACGATGATACCGTCGCAAGCTGCGATTTCAGCTGCAGTAAGAATGTTCTTAGCACCTCCGGAACCGTTTGTTTCAGCCTTAAGAGGAAGACCCATCTCTGCGCCTGCCTGCTCAAGAGCTTCAGCTGCCATGTAAGTATGAGCAATACCTGTTGGGCAAGCTGTAACTGCAAGAATTCTGTAGCCTTCCTTTACAGGAGCAGCTGCAGCTGCTGCCTCTTCAGGGAACTTTTCTGATTCTTTCTTGTCAATGATTGCAAGGAATTCTTCCGGTGTCTTTGCTGCTCTAAGAGCACCTGAGAACTCAGGATCCATGAGCATTGTCATAAGACGAGCAAGAATTTCAAGATGAACCTCACCATCTTCTGTTGCAGCAATCATAAAGAGAAGATCTGATGGCTTTCCATCAGGAGCTTCGTAGTCAACACCGCCAGGTACTGTCATTGCAGCAAGTGCAGGCTGCTTAACAGATGCTGACTTGGCGTGTGGAACTGCGAGTCCTTCGCCAATTGCTGTTGTTGATGACTCCTCGCGAGCGAGGATGTCCTTTTTGTAACCTTCAACATCGTTGAGGTTACCAACTTTGTCATGGAGGGCAACGAGTTTGTCGATAGCTTCTGCCTTATTGGCAGCAGTTGTACCAAGCTCTATTGCGCCTGCTTTGAGCAAATCATTAATTCGCATAGTCTTCGACTCCTTTCAATCTGTTAACGAATCATAAATTGCATTTATTTCTTCTTTTTTGGCAAGTCTGATTGAGAAAGCAGTAGCACTGCCACAAGCTGTGGCAAGCTTTAAAGCATCACCATACTCACCCGGTTTTTTAAGTGTACCGGCGATAAAACCGGCAACCATAGAATCTCCACATCCTACTGAACTTACAAGCTTGCCCGGGACTGCCGGTGCGATGTACTCGCATCCGTTTTCGTCCACAAGGATTGAACCGTCGCCACCGCGGGAAACAATTACGTTAACGGCGCCAAGCTTCTGAAGTTCTTTGGCATAATGGATAATTTCTTCTGTGTCTTTGAGTGTCTTTCCAAATATCTCGCCAAGTTCATGATGATTTGGCTTTATAAGGAAAGGTTTGAATTTCAAGGTGTTCATAAGCTGATCGCCTGTTGTGTCAACTGCAACCTTAACACCTTTGCTTACAACCTTTTCAATTATTCTGCTGTAAATATCATCCGGAATGCTTGATGGAACACTGCCTGCGAGGATGAGATAATCCCCTTCCTTCAGTGTGTCGAGTTTCATGAAAAGCTCATCAATTTTTGCCTGCGGAATATTTGGACCGCCTGAGTTAATATCAAGCTCTTTGTCTGAACGAACCTTTACATTGATTCGTGTCATACCTTCATCGAGTTCGACAAAATCACTCTTTAGTCCATCTTCTTCCATAAGCCTTTTCAGCTCCCCACCGGTGAACCCTGCAACAAAGCCTAAAGAAACAGAATCAATATCAAGTTCTCTAAGAATTGCAGATACGTTAATACCCTTTCCGCCATACAATATTTCTTCGGAAGTAGTCCTATTGATGTCATCTGTGGAAAGGTTATCAACCTTCATAATGAAGTCAAGGGCAGGATTAAATGTTAGTGTATAAACCATATTCATCACCCTTAAACGACTTTCACGACCGTAAACCTGTCATACTTCTCATCAGGCTGGGCATCTGTTATGATACAGGCCCTGTCTATCTTGCTGATTGCCATAGAGGAAACTTTACCAAACTTGGTATGGTCGGCAAGCACGTATGATACAAACGAACGGTCAATGGCAGCCCTTTTAACATATGCTTCTTCAACATCCGGAGTTGTGTACCCCTGCAGTTCCGTTACGCCGTTGACACCAATAAAAGCTTTAGTAAAGTTGTAGTTCTGTACAGCTGCCGCAGCTTCTATTCCGACAATGGCCTCGGTACTGCTTTTGAGATGTCCACCAAGAATTACAGTGTTGAAGCCCCTGGAAGAAAGTGCCTTTGCATGGCTTATACCATTGGTTACAAAGGTAGCCATTGAGCCTTCATCAATGTAGTCAATGACAAGAAGCGTTGTTGTTCCGGCATCAATGAAAACGAAGTCGTCATCATCAATCTGCGAAGCAGCATATTTGGCAATGCGTCTCTTCTCGTCAATATTCCTGGTCTGTTTGTTTAATACAGTTTCATCTTTTGAAATGAACTGTTTGCTGGCGATGGTTGCACCGCCATGAACTCTTGTGAGTTCTCCTTTATTGGAGAGTTCGAGCAAGTCTCTTCTTATAGTTGATTCTGAAGCGTCCAGTTCCTTAGTGAGCTCTGTTACGGACACTGTTCCTCTTTCAAGAATCAGGGAGAGAATTGCATCTTTTCTTTCCTGATTTAGCATGCTTATCAGTCTCCTTTTTACACCTAAATCATAACACCGGTTGTGAAGTCATTCAATCAGTTTCAGTCATAAATAATCATTTTCAGTCACTTGCACTAGCAACATGCTGGTGTATTGTGCATAATCAACTCGTTTTAACGAACAAATTGACCGATTTTGACTGAAAGTCAAAATCGGTCTTGAAAACGGTCAGTATTAATGATTGTTTTGATACATTCAGGCACTAATTTCAGCCAGAGCAGATTTGAGTGCAGATACAGAACTGCTGTGAACATGTGCTATAGGAACGTTTTTATCCTTCGCCTCTTTGGACGCACTCATCATCATTTTATGAGAAACGGTACCGGTAAATACGATTAAAAGATCCGGATTGCCCATTTTCTTTTTCATTGAACTGCTCTCTTTTGTATATACCTTTGCCTTGTATCCGTAATCCTTACAGATATCAGAATACTGGCGTTCCATCCTCTCATTACCGCCTACAATTACTACGCTCATATTAATAACCCCTTTATATAACCCCTTCTGGTCGGTTAGCGTACGCTAACTTACATTTTTTTTTATTAGCGGTGGCCTATTTAGGGAGACGTGCCACCGCTGATGATTACAACAAGTTAGCTTCTGCTAACTCGTACTCATAATAACAGGAAAACTCCTACTTGTAAAGTAGGAGTTTCAAAAATTTTGGATTTTCACTTAAATTATCAGTCAAGATTAATCTGCTTTACATCTGTAACAAGATTATCTCCCATAAATATACGTGCCTGTGCTTCAAAGCCTTCTGCATCGTCACTTACGAAGAAGAGGTGCTCTCCCCCTTCTTTCTCATTGAGAAGACCCTGTTCTCCAAGACTTACTTTAATATGTCTTGCCGCAGCACCTGAGGAACTGATGATATGAAGGTGAGGATAAAGAGACTTGATGACACCTGAAAGAAGCGGATAATGAGTGCATCCGAGAATAAGAGTGTCGATATCCTGCTCGATGAGAGGTTCAAGGTACTCTCTGAGGATTGTCTCAACGACTACATCGCCTACTTCAATCTTTCTGTTTTCAACTAAAGGAACAAGCATAGGACATGCCTGACCGAAAACCTGAATAGAGTCATCATAAGCAGCAATAGCCTTGTTGTAAGCCTTACTGTTAATTGTAGCCTTGGTTGCAATTACGCCTACCTTGCCGTTTTCCGTTGTTCTGGCAGCAGTTTTTGAAGCAGGATAAACTACTCCGAACACAGGTACATCGTAAAGTTCCTTTACTTTTTCTCTGGCAATTGAGTCTGCTGTATTGCAGGCGATTATGATTGCCTTAATGTTGAATGTATCAAGAAACTCAACATCTTTGAGAACATATTCCATGATCTGACGCTTTGACTTTGTACCATATGGCACATGAGCCGTATCGCCGAAGTAAACAATATTCTCATTAGGGAGTCCGCTTATAAGGCTGCTTACAACTGTAAGTCCACCGATACCGGAATCAAATACGCCTATGTAATCTTTTTTATCCATAGTTATTTTCCTTATAAAGAATTAACGATTTCCTTGAAGTGCTCACCGCGTTCTTCAAAGCATGAATACTGATCAAATGAACTTGTGGATGGTGAAAGAAGAACTGTATCTCCTTCTGTGGCAATTGCCTTCGCAGCCTCAATTGCCTGTGGAAGAGTTTCAACAACTATTCCGTCATCCCCAACTGTATCTTTTACAAGACGCGCACCGCAGGCACCATAGCCTATTACCTTTTTAACGCATCCGAGGTTTGCTTTGACATCGTCCATTGGAAGTCCCTTTTCGAAACCGCCGAGAAGAAGGATTACGCCCTTATCAAACGCCTTGAGTGCTGTTACGGTTGCATCTGTATTAGTACCCTTTGAGTCATTGTAGTAACGAACTCCGTCGAGCTCGCGAACGAATTCGATGCGGTGTTCAACACCGGTGAACTCCTTAACTGCTTCAGTAATGATATCGTTTGAAATACCAACTGATTTGCAGAGAGAAACTGCCGCAATGGTATTCTGAAGGTTATGCTTGCCCGGTAATCTTATTGCAGAAAGAGGAAGCACTTTTTCGCCTGCAATCCACATGTAATCATCCTTAACGAATGAGTCAGTATCTGTTCTGTCGAGACTGAAAGTCTGGACTTTACAGTTTACAGGATAATCAGAAGTATACTGAGCAATAAGGGCATCATCTGCGTTGAGAACGAAGAGGTCGTCCCCTGCCATATTGCGATAAACTTCTGTCTTTGACTTGTAGTAGTTTTCAAGACTGCCCATGCAGTCAATATGGTCAGGTGTGAGGTTAAGAATGGTTGCAGCTCTTGGACGGAACTTATCAATATTTACAAGCTGATAGTTTGAAATCTCAAGAGCAATGAAATGTCCCTCTTCTTCAAGAAGGTTTTCGTTAAGAACTATTTCACAGTATGGAATACCAATGTTTCCACAAACGTGAGCCTTTCCCGGAAAAGCCTTGTTAAGGATTTCGTAGGTAAGAGTAGTGGTTGTTGTCTTACCGTTTGTTCCTGTGATTGTAAGATAGTTCTGTGGCTTGGCAACTCTGTATCCGAGTTCGATTTCTGTAATTACAGGAACTCCGTTTTCCTCAAGTTTTAAGATGAACGGTGCTCTGTATGGTACGCCCGGATTTTTAACGCAAAGATCATAATCGCGTTCAAAGATGTCCATTGACTGGCCAACTATTTCATCGCCCATTTCTTTCAATGCTTCTGCGTCTTTGATTTCTGATTCAGGTTTGTTCTCTGAAAGGGTTACAACAGCACCAAGCTTTGTAAGAAGCTTAATTGCTGCAAGACCACTTCTTGCGAGTCCGATAACCAGTACTTTCTTGCCAAGTAAATCCATAATAAGTGAAACCTCACAGTTTAAAAAAAGATATAAAAATGGTCGGAATGCCGGGATTTGAACCCGGGGCCTCTTGCTCCCGAAGCAAGCGCGATACCAAACTTCGCTACATCCCGATGACTGAAAAACACTATTGATTTTACCGATAAATTGTAACTCTTACAGGCCCTATAAGTCAAGAAGGACACAGGTTTTCACACCTGTGCCCTTCTTTTTGCAAAAGGAAATTAAAGGCTTAGTTTTTCTTTTCCTTAGCTGCCTTTTTAGCGGCTTTCTTAGCCTGCTTCTGGGCATCCTTTTCAGCATCATAGAGATGATAAATTGGAAGGAAAGGAATGATGATTGGAGTCTTGTCAGCGTATTCTTCGTAACGAGGATTGCCTGCAAGACGAGTTGCCTGTCTCTTTTCAAGACGTGTAGCACCATTGAACATAACGTAAACGATTTCAATGTAACCAAGGATTGCTACAACCCACATTCCTACAGTGTGGTATGTATTGATACCTGAGAAGAATGTACCTGTCCAGAAAAGGATTTCACCGAAGTAGTTAGGACAACGAACGAATTTATAAAGGCCCTTGGTTGCAACCATCTTAGGGTCTTCTTTCTTCTGTGCGCTCTTCTGCTTATCAGCAAGTGCTTCAATGCATACACCGAGAGCCATAACAACGAAGCCAACGAGAGGGAATACAAGGTTTGCTGTACCCTTTACGTCGCCGTTCATTACACGGAATACAACACCGGCAGACTGAGCAACATAAATAACACCTACAACAAGCCATAAAGCAATGCTTACGAAGATTGGTGTCTTCTTTGGTGCATCGTTGCTGATTTCAGTTTTCATTGTCTTCTGATAACCGGCATTTTTGATTTCACGAACAAAGAGGAATCCGCCAAGACGAATACCATAAACAATAAACATAATGCACTGGAGAAGAACAGCAATATTCCATGCCGGTGCACCAAGTGTGAGACCTGTGAGTGCAAGTACGCCTGTAGCGATACCAACACCAAGGATTGCAAAACCATAACCTACAGAAATAAACCAGAGGAATCTGTAGAATCCTACTGCGCAGAGTAAAAGAGATGCGAGAGTTATAACTCCAAGGAAAATCCAATTCATATTACTACCTCTTTCAGTTAATTACTTTTTCTTTGCCGCCTGCTTTGCAGCTTCTTTGGCAGCAAGTTCAGCTTCAATTACAGGAGCGTATTCCTTGGAAGCGATATATTCCTTAAAGCTTCTGCCCGGAACTTCTGTGTCTGCATAGCAGTCGCGTCCTGTTGTGAATTTAGAGAAAGACATAAGGTCCTTCTTACCTTCTCTTCTTGTCTTTGGAAGCATTGCAAGAACGTCCATCATCCATGCAGGAGCATAAGAGATAGGACCGTCTTCAACACCGTTTGCGGCATAGAACATAGCTGCAATTTCCTGGTATGTATATGTCTCTGTGCCACCAACGTTGTAAATAACGTTTTCTTCGTTGATTGTTTCAAGAATGAAACGTGCAAAGTCCTTAGTATCAATTACGTTGCATACCTTTGGAGTACCCTTGAGGATGTTAACCTTGTTCTTAAGAACCATTGGCCAGAAAACATGAGCAATATCGTAGAAATATCCGGTTGGTCTGTGGATAACGTAAGGAACGCCGGAAGCACGAAGATACTCTTCAAACTGGAACTTTGCCCAGACCATAGGACAGTCCTTGCCTTCCGGAGCATTGATAACAGATGTATAAACGAACTTCTTAACACCTGCAGCCTTGGCTTCTTCAAGAAGGTTTACATTACCCTGGTAATCGATATCCCAGTTGTTTACTGTTGTTGAAGCAGTAGTAAGACCTACTGTTGTAACAACTGCATCTGCACCATCACATACCCCTTTGAGTGATTCAACATCCTGAACATTGATCTTAACGGCAGTATAAGAACCTTCAGGAAGATCCTCGAGCTGCTTTGTGATCATATCAGCAGCTACAACCTCGTGTCCTGCATTGACAAAAGCTCTTGTGATATCGCTGCCGAGTTTGCCAAATGCGCCTGCAATTACTACTTTCATTGTTTTAACCTCCAAACATGATTTATCTACGTTTACTTAAAGATTTTCTTTAAGATTAATTCCAGATCGTCATACGAATAATCAGGGTGTGATGCAACATTGTTGATTGACTCAGCAATGAAAACGCTCATAAATTCGGTCTCGTTATAGCCGAGAGACTCAAGAGTATCGTTTATTACTTTTGCTATCTGTGTAATAAAAGTACCATGCTGAATTGCATAGTTTTTATTGTAGTCACTAAGCCCGTCACCGTATTCATCGAATACTTTGATGTAGAGCTTAATAAACTCATCCATCTCGTCATAAATGTCTCTGCAGACATCAATGATATCGTCTGAAGCCTTTGCATGAGCACTCATTTTTTCAAGAGTCTTTGCCCAATCTATGAAAATGGCTCTCGCCACAATGACATTCTTTGATTCAAAGTGGTTGTAAATTGTACCTACTGCTATACCGCTTCTTTTTGCAAGAGAACGGATTGTCAGGTCTCTATAACCGTTTTCCAACAATTCTTTTTTTGCTTCTTCAAGAATTATTTCCTCTACGTCCCTAATGATTTTAGGCATAAAAATACCCCCCTTTTTAGAACGTGTTCTATAAAAATTCTATAATAACAAAAGGCAATTGTCAAACATATGACAATTGCCTCTGTGTACAAGTTATACTATCAAATTTGTGCAATTTTACGTTTAAACTTCAGTTAAATCAGGCTTTTCTTTCAATTGCCTTCTTTGAAGCCTCAACAATGTGGTCAGCATCAAGTCCATAAATGTGGAGAAGTTCAGCTGCAGGACCTGACATACCGAACTCATCATTTACACCAACGCGTTCTACAGGTGTTGGAAGTTTTTCAGAGAGAGTTTCACAAACAGCAGATGCAAGACCGCCGATTACGTTGTGCTCTTCAGCAACTACAACACAGCCACATTCCTTTGCTGCCTTCACAACAATGTCCTCATCAAGAGGTTTGATTGTATGAATGTTAATAACTCTGGCACTGATACCTTCTGCCTTTAATGTTTCAGCAGCGATAAGAGCCTCGTTAACCATAAGGCCTGTTGCAATGATGGCAACATCGTCGCCTTCAGCTAAAACCTTACCCTTGCCCAATTCAAATTCATATGTATCTTCATCAAATATAACAGGAACTGCAAGTCGGCCAAATCTGAGATAAACCGGTCCTTCGTATTTTGCTGCCGCAAGAACAGCCGCCTTTGCTTCAACAGCATCGGCAGGGTTAATGATAACCATGCCCGGAATTGATCTCATAAGAGCGATATCTTCGTTGCACTGGTGAGATGCACCATCTTCACCTACTGAGATACCTGCATGTGTTGCAGCAATTTTTACATTGAGATGAGGATAGCCTACAGAGTTTCTGATCTGTTCAAAAGCTCTGCCTGCAGCAAACATTGCAAATGAGCTTGCAAATACAGTGTGACCTGTAAGGCTTAAGCCTGCAGCGATACCAATCATATTCTGTTCTGCAATACCACAGTCATAGAATCTTTCAGGATAAGCTTCCTTAAACTTTACTGTCTGGGTTGCACCTGCAAGATCGGCATCCATTACGATTACGTTTTCATCTATTGCGCCAAGAGCAAGAAGACCTTCAGCATAGCCAACTCTTGTAGCCTTTTTAATTACTTCAGACATTTCTTCTCCCCCTTATTCGCCCAATGCCTCAAGCTGAGCCTTGAGTTCATTCATTGCAATTTCATACTGTTCGGCATTTGGTGCCTTACCATGCCAGCCGCACTGGTTTTCCATGAATGATACGCCTTTACCCTTTACAGTCTTTGCAACTATAACGGTTGGCTTGCCATTCTTAACAGATGCCTTTGTAAATGCATCGTCGATTTCATCGAAATCATGGCCGTTGATGTTAATAACATTCCAGCCAAATGCTGCGAACTTTTCATCTATTGGATAAGGAGAGTTTACTTCCTCAAGTGTACCGTCAATCTGAAGATTGTTGTTGTCGACAACAGCAATGAGATTGTCGAGGCCCTTTGCTGCAGCAAACATAGCTGCTTCCCAAACCTGGCCTTCAGCAATTTCACCGTCGCCAAGGAATGTATATGTCATGAAATCCTTGCCGTCGTGCTTTGCGCCAAGAGCCATTCCGACAGCTACTGAGATACCCTGACCAAGAGAACCTGTGCTCATGTCAACGCCCGGTGTATAGCGCATGCTTGGATGTCCCTGAAGGATTGCATGAGGCTTTCTGAGGTTTTTGATTTCTTCTTCCGGGAAAAATCCCTTAAGTGCAAGTGCACCATAAAGTGCAGGTGCAGTATGACCCTTTGAAAGAACAAATCTGTCTCTGTTCTCGTTATCAGGATCTGAAGGATCAACATTAATCCTGTTCATGTAAAGATATGCCATGATATCTGAGATTGAAAGTGATCCGCCCGGATGTCCGGACTTCGCATTGAATGTACCTTCAACAACAGCCATTCTGATTTTTGCGGCATCTTTTTGAAGCTGTATTTTTTTACTTGCGTCCATTGTTTTCCTCTCCACGTAAAAATTTCTGAAAGTATTCAGGAAGTTCCGACTGGAATTCCATGTATTGTTTTGTTCTTGGATGAACAAATCCTAAAAGGCAGGCATGAAGACACTGTCCATGAAGACTTTTAGGAGTATTTTTAGGTCCATACACCAGGTCACCGGCAACCGGATGACCGATGCTCGCCATATGAACTCTAATCTGATGTGTTCTGCCGGTTTCAAGTCGGCATTTTATGAAAGTATAGTTGCCATATCTTTCAATGACTTCGTAATGAGTGGTTGCAGGCTTGGAATTTTTTAATGTGACAGCCATCTTTTTTCTGTCTTTCGGATTGCGTCCGATAGGTGCTTCCACCGTTCCTGTGTCCTGCTTAATATTGCCATGAACCACTGCGCGGTATTCTCTTGTAAAAGAGTGCTCGGCTATCTGTGCCGCAAGGTCTGCATGCGCAAAATCATTTTTTGCGACAATCAGAAGACCACTGGTGTCTTTATCTATCCGATGAACAATACCGGGTCTCATTACCCCGTTTATTCCGGACAGGCTTCCCTGGCAGTGATAAAGCAGAGCATTTACAAGTGTTCCGTCCGGATTTCCCGGAGCGGGATGAACAACCATTCCCTTTGGCTTGTCAACAACCAGCAGGTCGTCATCCTCATAAACTATGTTAAGCGGAATATTCTCAGAAAGTGCTTCCAGTTCCTTTGGTTCCGGAATTGAAACAGTCACCCTGTCGCCCGCTTTTAACTTATAGGATTTTGATATAGTTCAGTCGTTTACACAAATCATGCCTTCCGACAGAAGCTTCTGCACGGAGGATCTTGTAAGAGACTCCTCCTGTTCAGAAACGAAGGCATCTATTCGCTTACCGGCATGCTCATTTTGAGCTGTAAACTCAAGAATATCATTTTCCATGACCGATTCCTCCGTCATCCGAATCGGAGTTCTTTCCAAAAAGAATCGATATCATAAGGAGAATCGCACCTGTCGTAACACAGATATCTGCAAAATTGAATACCGCGAAATCAACAAAAGTGAATTCGATGAAATCAACCACAGAATGTCTTGCAACTCTGTCAATAAGGTTGCCTGTTCCCCCTGAAACTATCAGAAGCAAAGCAACATTGTTGAGCTTTCCGGATATCGACTTGGAAAGCAGCAGATAAAGTCCCACCGCTATAAGAATTCCCGTAAAAAGTCCCAATAAAAAGGTTTTTCCGCTAAACATCGAAAAGGCCGCACCGGTGTTTTCGATGAAGCGGAACTGTAAAATATGTGGGATAACAGTCAAAGGACTGCCATCCCATAGATTTAATTGAACAAGTAATTTGGTTAACTGGTCAACGCCTACAAGCAAAACCATGATACCAAGAATACTTAAGATTGACATTTATTACTCCTCTGGAAGGTATTCATCAATGCCATCAAGGTCAGCAAGTGACTTGTAGAGTTCGTCATTGTCATCATTTGAGAAAGTATCTTTGAATTCCTCTGACATTGATTCTACTGCTTCTACCATGCTGATATCGTCAGCGTTAGGATCTTTGTCATCAACTTTAATATCTGCACTGAAATCAGGAACGAACTTGAGGAGTTCGAGCTGATTCTTGTAGGTATCGATAAGTTCATTGCGAACCTTTGCTGATTCTGCCTTGATGCTGTTGAGGTAATCCTCTGCCTTCTTGGCTTCTTCCTTGATTGAACCGACTTCGGCATCATAAAGTTTCTGTGCACGCTCAAGAGTATTCTTTGAGCGGCTTTCAGCGCTTGAAACGATTTCGTCAGCCTGAGCCTTTGCCTCATCAAGAATCTTATCTGCTTCTGCCTGAGCTTCAGAAATGATTTCAGCTGTCTTCTGATCAACTGTTTCCTTTGCAGCCTTAATCTTCTCTTCTGTTGCTACAAGACGATCGTTTGCCTTGCGATTGGCATCCTCAAGAATGTTTGCTCTCATTCTCTGTGCTTCAAGAAGAGCATTTCTGATGTTTTCCTCATCGTTCTTGTACTGAGAAAGCTTATCGGCAACAGCCTGAAGCTTCTTTACGATTTCTCCGTTTTCTCTGAACATCTGCTCATATGATTCAACTACTTCTGCGAGAAATTCATCTACGTCAGAAGCACGGTAAGCGTTTCTGCCTACTGTCTGGAATGCATGATTTCTAAGTTCTTTTGGAGAAAGCATTTAATCACCTCAAAATAATAATATAAGTTTGGGCACGCCTAAACCGGTGTGCCCAAGTATGATTTAATCAGATTTTGATTAGGACTGGAAGAACATTCCGTTGTTCTCGAGTTCATCTAAGAGATCACCTGTAACACTTACGTTGTATGGTGTGATAATGAATGTGCTGTTAGCAACTCTCTTAAGCTGACCGGCATTTGCATATGCTACGCCGGAAAGGAAGTCGATAAGTCTGCGAGCAACATCTCTGTTGGCAGCTTCAAGGTTGAGAACTACTGTTCTCTTCTCGTTGAGATGGTCAGCAATAGCGCTGGCATCATCAAAACGTTCAGGCTTTGCAAGAACGACCTGAAGAGTTGTCTTTGAAGGCATGTCACCTACGTTGTTTGCCTTCTTCTGTGCTGGCTTTGGAGCCGGAGCAGCAGGAGCTCTTGGTGGAAGGTAATCATCTTCCATTTCATCTTCGAACTCGTCGAATTCCTCGATCATATCGTCGTCTTCAGTTTCGAAACCTGTGAGAGCCTTCATTTTATCCATAAAGTTTGCCATTTAGTTATCCTCCAAATAATTGAGTTGATCAGTATACGCGGGCACCAAAAAGGGATGAACCCACTCTTACGAGATTGCTCCCTTCAAGTATTGCAGGAACATAATCCGCAGACATACCCATTGAAAGAATATCAATGCTTATATTATCGCTATTTTTGCCTTTCATGTCAACAAAGAGTTGGTTCATTTTGGAAAAAAACGAGCGCAACACTATTTCATCATCTTCGATTGGCGGAATAGCCATAAGGCCCCTGATTTTCAAGCCCGGAAGCTCAGCAATTTCAAGCATTGTATCAGGAACGGCATCGTACTCCATACCTGATTTCGAGTCCTCATTTCCTATGTTTATTTCAAGCAGAATATCGGTATTAATATTGCGTGAAACACTCTGTTTTGAGATTTCTTTTGCAACCTTGATGCTGTCAACAGACTGGATGGTGGAAACCTCTCCGACAATCTGTTTTACCTTATTTGTCTGAAGGTGTCCGATAAGATGAACATCTACGCCTTCAAGGTTTAAATCCGGTTTCTTTGAAAGATATTCCTGAACCCTGTTTTCACCAATCAGATCGATGCCCTGTGCCAGTGCATGATTGATGAAATACGGGTCTACTGTTTTTGTAACAGCCATGAGCTTGACGTCTTCAGGATTGCGTCCTGATTTTATGGCAGCTTCCGCGATATTGTTTCTGATCTCCTTGAGATTTTCCTCAATATCGTGGCATCTCTGTGCTCTATACTCATCCAATGATTTTTCCATCATAAAGGTTCTTTCCTCCAAGTATTACATTGTCATATGTTTTTACATATTTTCCATATGGATCGTCATCGTGTTCAAGTGAAGAAATAACATAGTCCTCACCGGAGTAAACGATATTAAGCTTTTTAAACTCGGCAACGTTTCCGTTTTTGACGAATACGCCCTTAACGCCTTCATCATTTACTCTGATAGCCTTGTTGTTTATCTTAAGACCTTTGTAGGAATGAATAACTATTTCTGCTCTTTCTTTTCTGAGAGAGGCAATAAATGAATTCATTCTGTTACATCTGAGAACCACTGCAGTCTTTTTATCGTTGTTGGTATTGCTGATGCGGTCAACATAAGCCGGAACGCTGTTAACTGCAGAGTAAGGAAGGTTAACGGTAACCTTGTTTCCCTCGGTAAGATTGGCAGCCTTGTTTGTGTCAATTACGCAAATCATATACCAGTCGAAATCGCCAACAACCTTGCCGATTACTCTGTCAGAAACCTTTGATGGCTTTGAGTCAATAATCTTTTCTATGTCGCGAACACTGAGACCGTCTATTTCGTCATAATCAACTACTGTCTCATAGCCATCGGTACCATTGATGTAGTAACCGGATGTTCTTGAAACAATAGTGTTATGTTCAGCTGTCTTATTTGAGAAATTTCTGTACTGCTGGTTGAGAGACTGAATCTTGCTGTCGAGACCGTCCAGTTCACCTGTAGCTATCTGTCTTGTAATAATCTTATCGCGTACATCGTAGATATCGGTCTTCATGTCTGAATAGTTGCCGTTATCGACGTCTTCAACAAGACTGATGATTGAAGAAGAGATATTGTCGTTCATCGCAGTTACGTCAACGGCAAATGTACCCTTCTGTGAGTTAAGACGGTTATAACGTTCGATATTTTCCTTAAGGTTACCAAGTTCGGCATAGTTTGATGCTGATTCATCATCTGAGAATACAGCTGCAACACCCTCACCTTTTGCTACTCTTGAGCCATCATCCACAAGAGCGATAAGAGTTCCCTGATCGCTGTTTTTAATGTAAGACTCATTTCTCACAACAAAGGTATCCGTATCAACAGATTCATTAATTGTGGTAAGAGTTGCAACCTCGGTATCTACCGAAACATGAGTAATGAGGTAGGTCTGGTAAACAATGTAGACAAGTATAAAACCTGCAAGAACCAGAGCCACTATTCTCTTTAAAGCCTGTTTGCTTTTTTCGTTCAAAGTAGTTATCTCCCGTCAATCAAAAATTCCCGACTGTTTTACAAGTTTTACTGCTTCGCCGACAAGGTCGTCGAAACTGTCATAATCATCCAGAAACAGCCAGTGAACATTTTCGTTTCTTCGAAACCAGGTAAGCTGCCTCTTGGCATAGTGCCTGGTGTCTGTCTTTAACTGTTCAGCGCATTCTTCAAGAGTCTTCTCACCCTTGAGATACGGAATCATTTCCTTTATGCCAATCGCCTGAGAAGCGGTATTGCCGATATTGCTGTCAAGATACTCTCGGGCCTCGTCCAGAAGTCCGTTTTCAATCATAAGATCAACTCGCAGATTGATGCGGTTATAAAGGACATCTCTGTCTCTGGCAGAAATGCCGATATAAAGCGGTTCATACCTTGAAGGTTCAAGCTTCGAATTGGCAACCTGATAACTCATAGTGTACCCCGTGAGGTAGTAAACTTCAAGGGCACGGAGCACCCTTCCGGTGTTGTTGAAATTGATTTTCTCTGCACTTTCAGGGTCAATTTCTCTGAGCTTTTCATGCATTGCCTCAGGTCCTGTTTCAAGGAGTTCAGCCTTGAGTTTTTCTCTTATCTCGTCATTGCCTTCAGATTCAAGGAACTGAATGTTATTGATGAATGTATCAATATAAAGTCCCGTTCCGCCTACCATGACAATATTGGAACCTCTCGCACTGATGTCGGATGCTATCGCATCGGCATCCTCCTTGAACTTTGCAACACTGTATTCAACAGACGGATCGATTACATCGACCAGATGATGCTTTATTCCCTGCATCTCCTCTACTGTAGGCTTTGCAGTTGCAACATCCATGGTTTTGTAGAGCTGCATTGAGTCAAATGAAATAATTTCCGCTTCAAACTCTTTTGCGAGTTCAACGGAAAGCCTTGTCTTTCCCGACGCTGTCGGTCCGACAACGGCAAGTACAGGTATTTTTTCCATCACTGTTTATTCTTCTTTGTTACTTTGTATTCGTTGCCTTCCTCATCAACTATTATTGAATTGTCGAGAATGGCAGAAAGGTTTTCTTTAAAAGAATCGATATATGCTCTTCTGAGATCGTCTCTCTCTTTTGTCTCTTCAGGAG
>X77_Onager__coassemble_11_pt1 | contig 23859 bp, 19 predicted proteins | sample X77_Onager__metabat2_low_PE_001 | metagenome-assembled genome bin X77_Onager
AGTGTTAACATATTGAGTCCTCCTAAAAATTAATTTTTAACTCAACCACAATATATCTTTTAGGAAGACTATGACATATCCGCATTTCTGACGTTTTTTTAAAGAAAAACCCCATCAAACCGATGGGGTTTTGTGATTATTCGTAGATTTTTTTACAGGAAACAATTTTATCCATTGAAAAATCTTTTGAATCAGTTACCACTTTTTCAACTTTTTGAGCTTCAAAAGCGACACAGATAAGATTAACTTTCGGACATTTGGCAATATACCTGTCGTAATAACCTGCTCCATGACCGCATCTTCCAAGATGTTCATCAAATGCCACGCAAGGAACTATTATGACATCAATGTCTTTCGGTTCAACCGGAACAGATTCTTTCTCAACAGGGCTTGCGATACCGTAGCGATCATATTCCCATGCATCTTCTGCACCGGGAACAAATGCATCCATTATTCCGCCGTCTCGGCAGACCGGAAACGCAAGAGTTTTACCATTTGCCTTAGCCCAGTCGTGAAACTCATCAAGACACACCTCATCTTCCATATTTCTGTATGAGAAGATGACGGACGCATCTTTAAGTTCCGACATATTAATCAGCTTTTCGCAGATAAGATGGCTGAAGGCCTTCTTATCCTCAGATTTAAGCTTATGTCTTTCAGCGTTTGCCAGCTTTCGAATATCCTGTTTGGTCATATTATTCTTCTGTAGTTACAGAGCCATTGCTTTTAGCTTCCTCGCCAGGCTTGATTGGTTCTTTGTCAACCAGTTCTTCCATGGTATGCCAGCCGAGAACTGCACATTTAACACGCGAAGGCATATGAGCAATATCCTGAAGAGCGGCAGCTTCTTCAAGCTCTTCCATCTCTTCTTCGCTGATACCCTCTTTAATCATTCTCATAAAGATATCTGCAAGACGCTTTGCCTCATCCTTGTGCTTGCCGATGATAAGGTCAAGCATCATGTCTGCAGAAGACATTGAAACTGCGCAGCCGTCACCATTGTAAGAACCGTCTTCGATGATTCCTTCATCGTTGATTTTTAACTGAAGGACAATATCGTCACCACAGCTTGGGTTGAGACCTTCAAGCATAAGGTTTGCATCGAGAAGATTAAACTTATGAGCAGGATGAAGGTTGTGGTCTGTGAGTATTTCATTATAGAAAGAATTAAGAGCCAAAACCCATAGCCCCCCTTATCTGAGATAATACATCGAGGAAACGTTCAATTTCTTCCTCTGTGTTATAGAACATAACAGAAGCACGAGTTGTGCTTGGAATACCAAGATGAATATGAAGCGGCTGAGCACAATGGTGACCTGCACGAACAGCAATATTCTGATCTGCAAAAATTGCTGAAACATCGTGTGGATGTACACCATCAATCTTGAATGCCATAATGCCGTGATGTTCTCTTGGATTCTCGGAACCGATAATTGTTACGTGAGGAATCTTCTTTGCACCCTCTATGAGGATTTCTGAAAGATATGCCTCTCTCTCTGCAATATTATCGATACCAATCTTATTCATGTACTCAATTGCCGCCTTGAGTGCTACCGCACCGCCGGCATTAACTGTACCTGCCTCAAACTTGTTTGGAAGCTGAGCAAGTTTCATGGAATCCTTGGAAACAGTATCAATCATGTCACCGCCTGTAAGGAATGGTGGCATTTTTTCAAGAAGCTCCTTCTTGCCATAAAGAACACCGATGCCCATTGGAGCAAGCATCTTATGACCGGAGAATGCAAGGAAATCAACATCGAGATCCTGAACATCCACCTTCATATGTGGAACAGACTGTGCTCCGTCACATACGATATATGTTCCGTTATCATGGCAAAGCTTTGCAAATTCTTTGATAGGATTCTCACGTCCGAAGATGTTGGAAACCTGAGCAATTGCAAGAATCTTTGTTTTTTCAGTAAGAACTTCTGAAACCATTTCAGGAGTAATGAGACCGGTAATATCCATATCAAGATATTTAACCGTTGCACCCTTACGCTTTGCAGCTTCTCTCCATGGAAGCATGTTACTGTGATGTTCGGATGTGGCAACGACAATCTCATCGCCTTCTTCAAGAACAAGTTCACAGAAGCTGTAACCTAAAAGATTTAATGACTCTGAAGCGTTGCGAGTGAAAATAATCTGGCAGTCTTCCTCGGCATTGATAAACTCTGCCACTGCGTGACGTGCATCCTCATATGCTTCTGTAGCCTTAGTGCTGAGAGCATAGATACCACGGAAAGGATTGGCATTTGAATCTTTATAAAACTGCCACTCAGCATCCATTACAGACTTAGGGTTCTGTGATGTTGCGGAGTTATCAAGATAAGCAAGAGTCTGGTTCTCAAAGAACGGAAAATCCTTGCGTATTTCTTCAACATTAAACATGTTATTTACCTTTCTTCGTTGAACTCGAGAAGTTCTTCAACAATTGCCTGATCAGGAATCTTTGTGAATACTGCTTCTAGACCTGCCTTTGACATCATTTCGTAAATAGCTTCTTCAGGGAAGCCACGAGTCTTGAGGTAGAACATAAGACCTTCATCAAGACGTCCTACTGAACAGCCGTGATCGCCTTCAACATCTTCTTCATTACAGAGAAGAGTTGGAACTGTCTGGTTAACAACATCTTCGCCAAGAAGAAGTACGTTTTCATTTTCGAGACCCTTGGCACCTGTTGCACCCTTTACAAAATCAATTGTCATTCTGTTGATTTTGAAAGCGGCATCTCTTAATACACCATTTACCTGAATATTGCTTTCAGTATTCTTTCCTGTCTGAGGAACATGGTAATTAAGGTCAACTCTATGGTCTTTTTCTACAAAATAAGCATTCTCAACATTGAGTGCGGAATTGTCGCCTTCGAGAGCAACAGAACATCCAATGTCATTTTCCTTACCGCTGAATACAACATGGAGAACATCAAGTGTCGCATTGTCTGCGCAGGTTCCTCCAATGTTGTTAATGATTGTTACGCCCTCTCCTGCTCTGTGAAGAGCAACAAGAGTAACGTGTGATCCCTCTTTGAGGCAAACCTTTGTTTCAAGGCCGATATAGCCTTCAGCATCAGCTGCTGAACGCAAGTCAAAAACTACTGTTGATTTTGCATTTTTCTCTGCAACAACGGCATACTTTGCAAATACTGTCTGACCATTTTCAAGGTCAATATTGATTCGGCTTGTCTCTGCCTCAGCATCTGCAGGTACTGTAAGTGTTCTGCTTTCAACGTCGGCGAGAACTGCTTCGAAGCCGGCGCCTGCGCCTGTGCGCATATCTGAGATAGCAGCATCTGAGAGAGTTACATTGGCTGCTATTGTTTCTGTTACATTGCCCTTTTCACCTGTCTGTGGGAACTTGAGGCTGCGATCGTTAAGCTTTAACCATCTCCAGGTTCCGGCAGGCATCTTATTGATTCTGATTTCGTTCATAATATCCTGTCCTTTCCCTTAGCCTATTGCACCCTTCATCTCAAGACGGATGAGGTTGTTCATTTCTACTGCGTACTCAAGAGGAAGTTCCTTTGATACGCTTTCAGCGAAGCCTGATACGATCATTGCACGAGCGTCTTCCTCTGAAATGCCGCGAGACATGAGGTAGAAAATTGCATCGTCGCTGATACGACCGATTTTTGCTTCATGTCCTACGTCAGCGTCAGGTGTTCTGACGTCAACAGCAGGAATTGTATCTGAACGTGAGATATCGTCGAGCATAAGAGATGTACAGCCAACAGTTGACTTCGCACCCTTAGCTGAGTTTGCAACAACAACAGATGTACGTGTTGTGCTGATACCGCCGTCCTTGCAGATTGAACGTGTGTTTACGGATGAAGTTGTGTTCTCACCCTGATGAACTACCTTCATACCTGTGTCGAGGTCCTGTCCCTCACCTGCAAATGTAATACCGGTAAAGTCCATTCTTGAACCTGCGCCCTTAAGGACTGTCATAGGATAAAGGTAAGATGTATGGGAGCCGAAAGAACCTGAAACCCATTCCATTACAGAGTTCTCTCCGATGAGAGCGCGCTTTGTATTGAGGTTGTACATGTTCTTTGACCAGTTTTCGATTGTGGAATAACGCATTTTTGCATTGTTTCCTACGAAGAGCTCTACGCAGCCTGCATGAAGGTTGGCAACAGAGTACTTAGGAGCTGAACATCCTTCAATGAAGTGAAGACTTGCATTGTCATCAACGATGATGAGGGTATGCTCAAACTGACCTGCGCCCGGTGCGTTGAGTCGGAAATAAGACTGAAGAGGAATCTCTACGTCTACTCCAGGTGGAACATAAACGAAGGAACCGCCTGACCATACTGCACCATGGAGAGCTGCAAACTTATGGTCTGTAGGTGGAACGAGCTTCATGAAATGCTCTTTGATCATGTCTGCGTATGGGCCGTGCATTGCACTTTCAAGGTCTGTATAAACAACGCCCATAGCTGCAACTTCAGCTCTTACGTTGTGGTATACAAGCTCTGAGTCGTACTGAGCGCCTACGCCGGCAAGTGACTTGCGTTCTGCCTCAGGGATACCGAGACGTTCGAATGTATTCTTGATATCTTCAGGAACATCTTCCCACTTACCTGCCATGCCTGTCTTTGGACGAACATAAGTTACGATGTTATCCATGTTAAGGCCTTCGATGGAAGGACCCCAGGCATCAGGCATTTCTGAATTGTTATAAATCTCGAGTGCATGGAGACGGAACTCGTGCATCCACTCAGGATCGTTTTTCTCTTTGGAAATCTGGTCTACAATTTCTCTTGTAAGACCGTTATCTACTTTGTAGAAGTTTTCCTCGTTTTCTACGTCTTTAAAGTCATAGAGGTCGCGAGGCACGTCTTCAACATATGTCTTTTCTTTAGCCATGTCTGCTACCTTTCTTTACTTGTTTAAGTATTTTTCGAAACCGTTGCTCTGGAGTTCATCAACGAGTTCAGGACCGCCTGTCTTAACGATCTGTCCGTCAACTAAAACGTGAGTATAGTCAACCTTGAGAGCTTCAAGAATCTTGGCATTATGAGTGATGATGATAATTGAACGGCCTTCCTTGTTCTGGAATTCCTCAATACCCTTTGAAACAGTTCTTACTGCATCAACGTCAAGACCTGAGTCTGTTTCATCAAGGATGGCAAGCTTAGGGTTGAGCATGAGAAGCTGAAGAATTTCAGACTTTTTCTTCTCACCGCCTGAGAAACCAACGTTAAGTTCGCGGTCAGCATATGTTTCATTGATGTTGGGAATTTTCATTGTAGCCTTGATAGACTTTCTGAAGTCCCAGAGACGAACGCGCTCTCCTGTCATCATTTCGAGTGAGTTTCTGATGAAGTTTGAAAGTGTGATGCCCGGTACCTCAAGAGGGTTCTGGAAAGACATGAAAAGGCCTGCCTTTGCGCGAACATCTGTAGGCTCGTCAATGAGAGACTTGCCTTCAAATACGATGTCACCATCTACTACTTCATATACAGGGTTACCCATGATAGCGTTACCAAGGGTTGATTTACCGGCACCGTTAGGACCCATGATTACGTGAGTCTCGCCTGCGCCAACGGAAAGATTAAGGCCGCGAAGGATTTCTTTTTCTCCTACGTTTACCTTAAGATTGTCAATTTTAAGAATTGGTTCTGACATAAGTCTTCCTCCATGGTGAATAATTTATCAATCAAGTTTAATTTTTGCCTTGTTTATGCCGTTTTCAGAAATTCCTACAATTTTTGTAGGAATTGCCTTTAGTCAGTATAAAACATTATATGTAATAATGCAAGATTTATGGGTCTCAAATGCTCATATTACATATAAAAAGCGGATGACCGGCCGGTCATCCGCTAAAAACTTATAGAGTCTGTTTTAACTTATCGAAATAGATTTCGAGATAGTTCTTAATAACATTCATCGCATCGATGTATTTGTCCATGTTTTTCTCAAGCCATGGATCCGGAATAGCTTTGTATTCCCCTACAGCAGCTTCCGAAAGTGTAACAAATTTGCGTTTCCACTTTTTGGGAAGGAAGAGCTTGTGCGACTTGGTCATACCAATAATTACATCTGCTTCGTCAAAGAGCTTTTTATCCTTATAGAAAACACCCGGTTTGTGAGAATCAACGTAAGTCGCGTCGAAGCCTTCTCGGATGAGAGCCTCACGGGTTTTCGGGTCTATCTCTTTCATCTGGTTAAGTACAGCAGATGATTTGATTTCTACTTTGTTTTTTAGCTCTTCGTCATTTTCAACCATTCTGCGAAACATATATTCACAATATGGGCTTCTGCAAACATTGGATGAACATACGAAAAGAATTTTCATAAGTACTCCTTCAGGCCTTAGCCGTTAAGCATGGCAAAGGCTTTCTTGTTGTTCTTGTAAAGTGACTTGAATACTTCGAAGCTCTTGTCATAAATTGCCTTGTTTGAAGGATTTGGAACGAAGGTCTTTGAAGCAGGAATAAAGTCACGTACCTTGTCAAGGTCTTCGATTGCACCAATACCTACACCGATAACGGCGGCAGCACCTACAGCACCTACATTCTGTGGTGAATCAACGGTTTCAACCTTGCGTCCGAGAACGTCAGCAAGGATCTGGCATGTTACGTCAGAAAGAGCACCGCCACCTACAAAACGGATTGTGTCAGATGTGGAAATCTTCTTATCCTGTGCCTCAAGCATCCAGCGCTTATGGAAGCAAACGCCTTCGATTACCGCACGGAAGAGATCTTTCTTGCCGGTATCAATATTGATATTAAAGAACATACCTGCAGCATTAGGATCTTCAAATGGGCAACGGTTACCATGAAGCCATGGAGTAAAGATAACACCGTTAGCACCTGCAGGTACCTTATCAATGATGTAGCTCATGTAGTCATAAAGACTTGTGTATTCTGCCTCGTAGTTTTCGTTGCACTCGGTAACGTCATGCTTTTCGAGGTAGATGCCAACTTCGTCGGCAGCAATGTGGTTTTTGCACCACTCAAGGCACTTACCTGATGTTTCAAGTTCTGCAAAGTAGTTGTATCTGCCCGGCTGAGCACCTGTGATGGCAGCAATCATTGCACCTGCATCTACAGCCTGTTTTTCAACAACAGTTGAAACCCAGCCAGATGTACCTGAGTAAACATGTGTTTCACCCGGAAGAACTGCACCTGCACCTACGCCGATAAGAGAAGCGTCTCCGCCGCCGCCAAATACAGGAATACCTTCAACAAGACCAAGGTCGCTTGCTGCCTTGGCAGTAAGTGGGCCAACAACATCTGTGGACTTAACGATTTTTGCGAGATGGTCAGGGTTTACACCAAGCATCTTGCAGATTGGAAGGCACCAGCCTTCATGTCCCTTACGGGTATCGTAAAGAAGTGCACCGAAAGCTGAGTCCTGTGTCATTACGAACTCGCCTGTGCAACGGCAGATGAGGTATTCTTTAACATCGAGCCACTTGTGAATCTTTGCGAATACTTCAGGCTCATGTGCTTCAATCCACTTGTACTTCCATACAGGGTCTTTTACAGATGAAGAAACTGCACCTGTGAAATAAAGATAAGGAAGAAGCTTGAAAACATTTGCGCCGGCAACCTGGATGCCGTTTGCAATACCCTTCTTGATTTCCTCTTTAGCACGCTGGTCCATGTAGCTCATAGGACGTCTGAGAGCATTACCCTCTTTGTCTACAACTACAAGGCCCTGCATCTGGCTGCAGAAAGAAATACCTGAAATGTTTTCAGGAGCGACATTGAGCTTCTTTGCTTTAGACATAATTTTTTCGGTTGTAACGCACATTGCGTTCCACCATTCGTCTGCATCCTGTTCGGCGCCACCGTTTTCAACCATATAAAGGTTGTAACCCATGGATGCATCTGCAAGTAGTTTAATTGTCTTGTCGATACTGAAAAGACAGGTCTTAACTCCTGTAGTACCTATGTCATAGGCAATTACAAATTTTTCCATTTTCCACTATCTCCTTAAAGGCGTAAAAACGCCTGAATATTTATGAGTGACCGATTGTGCTTTCGAGAGCCTTAATATCGTTATGAGAGAATGTAAATGCAGATTCAAGGAATTTAAGAAGTTCCTGAACAATAACTTCATCATTCTCAAAGATATTGTCTCCGCAATAAATCTTCAGTCTTTCTCTGTAATAATCACAGGTATAGGCAAATTGAAGATTCATAAGCAGTGAATCGAAGAAATATGCGAATACTTCAGTATTGCAGTCTGAACGGATATAGCCCTCTTCCTGTGCTTTCTTAAGGAATGAACTATATGCATCGTGTGAGATACTTTCAATTTTCTTCGCAAAGTACTCAACATTCTTGTCTTCCGAAAGCTTTGTTACCTCGTTATAAAGCTTTACGTACTGAGAATCCTTACCGGAAGTCTTCTGAATGTGGCGGATAAGCTTTTCGCCGCGTTCAAGAATCTTGTCATTTGAATTAACAACTGCATCAAGTGTCTCTTTGAGTGCTTCAATTGTAGCATTCATGCAAGTGATGAAAAGGTCTTCTTTTGTCTCAAAATATTTATACATGAGACCTATACTGATTCCGGCTTTTTTAGCAATAACGTTGATGTTTGCGTTTTCAAATCCGAACTGTGCGAACTGATCGATACCGGTTTCAATGACAACCCTCTGTCTCTCCGGATCGGCCCTTTCAAAGGCAGGTTTGCAGTGTATACCTTCCAACTCATTTCCTCCTTATAACAAATAGGTGAGCGAGCGCTCATTAGTCTTGGTTTTATTATATGTATTTTAAAAAACAAATTCAATACTGTTAGAAGCATAAACTATACTAAAATCCAACACTATATAAAAAACTGTTGGATTTTTTCCCGCAAATCTCATTTTATCCCTTTTATTTTTCCTTCAAGTATTGTATACTATAATCAAAAGTAGGTGAGCGACCGCTCACCGCAATGATAAAAGAGAATTTGGAGGAAAGAAAATGGATACAAGATTTGCTATCAGTCATTACCCAGATACTGATGAACTCAACAGAAAACTCGACGTCCTCAAGTATGCAGACATCTACTCTGTAAGACCTGATGAGCTCGCTAAATATGAAGCTGAGTACTATGGCAAGAAGTGCGTTAAGTCAAAGGAAATGATCGACATTGCTCGTGAGACAATTCCTGGTGGCGTTCAGCACAACCTTGCATTTAACTACCCTCACCCACTCGTATTCACAGAAGCAAATGGTTGCAAACTTAAAGATATCGATGGCAACGAATACTATGACCTTCTCCAGGCAGGCGGCCCAACAATCCTTGGCTCAAACGATCCTGTAGTAAGAGAAGCAGTTAAAGACCTTCTTGACACATGTGGTCCTTCAACAGGTCTTTTCCACGAATATGAATACAAACTCGCTAAGAAGATTTCTGACAGCGTTCCTTCAGTTGACATGTTCCGTATGCTCGGTTCAGGTACTGAAGCTTGCATGTGCGCTGTTCGTATAGCTCGTCTTGCTACAGGCAAGAAGAACATCCTTAAGATGGGCGGCGCTTACCACGGCTGGTCTGACCAGATGGCTTGGGGCATGCGTGTTCCTGGTACAAAGAATCTCCAGTCAAACGGCGTTCCTATGTTCGTATTCAAGCACACTCAGGAATTCTTCCCTGGTGATCTTGAAGACCTCGAAAGAAAGCTCTTCCTCAACCAGTTCAATGGCGGCACAGCAGGTGTATTCATTGAGCCAATCGGTCCTGAATCAGCTACTCGTCCTGTTTCAAGAGAGTTCGTTAAGGGCGTTGAACGTCTTTGCCGTAAGTATGGCGCTCTCCTTATCTGCGACGAAGTTGTATCAGGTTTCCGTATTGGTATGGCTGGTGCTCAGGGCTACTATGGCATTGACCCAGACCTCACAATCTTCGGTAAGGTAATCGCTGGTGGTTATCCTGGTGCCGGCGGTGTTGCTGGTCACAAGGACGTTATGAAGCACCTTGGTGCTGGTCTTGACAGCTCAGGTAAGAAGGTTAAGAAGGCAATGTGCGGCGGTACAATGGCAGCTACACCAATCTCTTGCGTAGCTGGTTACACAACTCTTTGCGAAATCGAAAAGAGAAACGCTTGCCAGACAGCAGGTCAGATGGCTGACCGTCTTGTTGAAGGTCTTCAGAAGAGCATCGACGCTCACAACCTTCCATTCATCACATACAACATTGGTTCTGTTTGCCACCTTCACACTGTTGCTACAATGCAGCATCAGATCGAATGGACAAAGCTCTGGAAGGTACCTGGTGTACTCAATGAGACATCTGTCCGTCAGAAGGAAATGGAACACATGGGCGCAGCTTACATGGCAGAAGGCCTCGTAACTCTTGCAGGCTGCCGTCTCTACACATCTGCTGCATATGACGAAGCTGCAATCGACGATGTAATCGCTCGCTTCGACAGAGTATTTGACAAGTGCGGTAAGATTGAAATCGCCAAGAAGTAATTAATTACTACTTTTACGGGGAAAGACTCTTGTCTTTCCCCTGTTTTCATTAATACAACGGAGGTTAAACCAATGGCTTATGATCTTAGAACAGCTCAGGAACTTGTAGTAAAAGCAGGTCTCGAGCTTATGAATGCCGGTCTTGTTGCTCGTACATGGGGCAACGTTTCCGCAAAAATTTCTGACACTGAATTCGTTATCACACCATCAGGTATCCCATACGAAAAGCTCACAGCTGACGATATCGTACCTGTAAACATTGAAACTCTCGAATATGACGAGAACAACTTAAAGCCTTCTTCAGAAAAAGGCGTTCATGCTGAATTCTACAAAGCTCACCCAGAGTGCAACTTTGTAATTCATACACATCAGCTTGTTGCTACAGCTGTAAGCTGCGCTGACATCGACATCGACGATGTTCCTGCAGAATATCAGCCAATCCTTGGCACTAAGGTTCCAAATGCAGAATATGGTTTACCTGGCCAGAAAAACCTCAAGCAGGCTGTTATAGACGCTATCGCCGCTAACCCAACAAGCAACGCTGTTCTTATGAGACATCACGGTACAGTTTGCATCGGTGCTGACTACGACGAAGCATTCAAAGTAGTAAATGCTCTTGAAGAAGTAGCTAAGTACACATTCTCAAAGGCTATTGCCAAAAAGGCTCCCGGCAAGACATATGAAGATGCATGTGAAGTATTCACATCTCTCCTCCCTGCTGCAGACCAGGATATCGAACTTCAGGATCTTGGTGATTCTATCCGCGTTGGCGATCGTTTCACTCTCACAATGAAGGACGGCTCCATCTATGATTGCGATGTTGTTTCTCATCAGGCAAAGGCAGGCATCGCTCCTCGCGTAGCTGCAATCCACAGCGAGATTTACAAGAACTCAAGTGCTACAATCATTAAGCAGTACTCTTCAAAAGAAGCTATCGCAGTAAGTAAGGAATGCGTTCCTGAAAACGCTTACATCGATGACTTTGCTCAGCTTTGCGGCGACGTTAAGGCAGTAGGCTGGGATAAGTCAGGCTACAGAACACAGGCTGTAGAAATCGGTAAGGCTTCCAAGGGTAAGGACGCTGTTATAGTTAAGGGCATGGGCTTCCTCTGCACAGGTACAAATGACTATGACACAGAAGCTAGAAAGCTCGTAGTTGAGAAAGAATGTATCGCTCACATCTACGCTAAGTTTGTTGAATGCTCACAGCTTAATACTTTAGACAGACTCCTTCAGAGAGTTGTTTATAAGGTTAAGTACTCAAAGCAGGCTTCCAAAAAATAATGTGTGTTTTTTATTTATAATAAAAAAATCCCTCGACGTAATGTCGAGGGTTTTTTGTTTACTGTTTTTGAATTATTTGCCTTCCCAATCCTGATTTTCAATATGTTCAAGGCACTTAACAGAAACTGCGTAGCACTCGCCAAGGCCCTGCTTGTTCATATTGTCATAAGTATCACGGCGTGTATGATAGTAATTCTGGAGGTTGTGGTTAAGACCTGTTACACCGCCACAACGGAAACCGTATTTAGTGAAAGCTGCTGTATCTGTTGCGCCACCGAGTGGTGGAACCCAGCCGTGAATGCAGTGGATACCAAGTTCTTCAGCAGACTGCATAAAGAGGTCGTTAAGACCCTTGTCAGTCTTGGTTGTACCATTGAGGTCTCTGTAGTTAGCCATAAGGTACTTAGGGTCGAAGATGGTGTCATATGAGTAAATGTATGTAGGTACATCGTCAAAGTCATGCTGATGTTTTTCAGCCCACGCAAGAGAACCGCGAAGACCTGCTTCTTCAGAACCTGCAAGCATAACACCTACTTCAGTGTGCTCAAGATCAATGCCCTGCTCCTTAAGTTCCTTAAGGATAGCAAGACCGATATAGCAGCCTGAAAGGTTGTCATTTGCGCCGTCAACGATGTGGCTTGGCTTTGTTTTGCCTGTCGGGTCTCCCCACCATGACCACATAAAGAACATGTAAATCTCAAATGGAAGGAAGATAATTCCCCAGAGAGCCATAGTGTGGATGAGAGCTGCAGAAACACCTGCAAGAATCATAATTGCAAGAGCAAGATAGTAAAGTGTACCGATTGCTGCAACTACGATAAGGCCTTCAAAGAGAACGCCACCGCCAAGATAGTTTGCAGGCCATTCCCAAACTGCATCAACGTGACCGTTGAAGAGAACTCTCTGCTTAACCTCTCCCTTAGGCTTCTTTACAGCCCACATTGAGTGGCCTGTTTCCTTAGGGAAGATAAAGTCAACTACCTTCCAGTAGAGACCGAACTGAGTGATACAAAGAGCCCAGCCGAGAACAGTAAGTACAATAGCGATTACTGCAAGAACAGGCTTCTGGATGATAACGAGAATAGCAGCGATAATGGTCATTGTGAAAGTAATCCACATCCAGCCAAAGAATGACCATGGATGCTCTTCAAAACTTTCTACATGAGCTTCATCGCATCCATACTCTTCAAGGCAGAGCTTTTCAAAGTATTCGCATGCGATTTTTTCACCCTCTGAGCCAGGGTTTCTTTTAGGCATGGTTGTGCATACCTTTGTGATGTCATCGATCATAAACTGAGCAGCATGATCCTGAGCATCAATAAGTGCATCTAATTTCATTAGAATACCCCTTTCTCCTATTATTGAGCCGTGTCACAGCTCTTTTTTCAACAAAAATATTATACAACTACAAAGAATCAGATTCAATATTTCGGGATTATTCGCAGTACAGTTCTTTCCACTTTTCCCGTCTTTCAGGAGTAACTCCGAACCATACTGTAAGATACTCATCTATGCTGCCATAGCGCTCGAAAATAGTATCCATATATATGTTGAACAGTTCCTCGTGGCAGCTTTCGGAATAACCGATATCTGCAATGAGTTCATCCGAACAGCCAATATACTTCATAATGCTTCTGTCTTTGTTCGGACGACAGATATTGGAGAGAAGATATTCTTCATATACTTCCTCTGTCGTTCTTCCCAGAGAGTATTCAATAAGCATGGCCGCAAATCCTGTGCGGTCCTTGCCTTCAGTGCAATGAAAAGCAAAGGTTTTACCCTCATCCATAAGGCTGAATATATTGTCATACGCTCTCGCCCACGGCATAAGTCTGTATGAGAACTGTTTTTCCTCTTTTAGTCTTGGGACGCGTTTTCCGCGAAGCATACAAACGCGTGCCTTTGCCTGTAGCGTTACAGGTATGTATTTGAGTTTATGACCCTCATATACACTGAGAGGAATATATTCTACGCCCACCGGAACATAATCCGGTTTCTGGCTTATCTCTTCCATATCACGGAAATCCACAATGGCATCAAGATTGAGGCCTTCTATGAAGGCCTTCTGCTCTTCAGTCTCTGCGTAGAGCTTTGAGCAGCGATAAATCTTTCCTGGTTTTATCTGTTTCCCATCCGGACAGTTAAGACCTCCAAGGTCTCGGAAGTTTGTGTATAAACCTTCTCCTATTACGCCCATAAAAGCACCTCTTACGCTTTTTTCTTATTAATCAGTGACGCTATCGGAATCTGTGCCAGGAGTACAGCCACAAACATAAGCATACAGCCGAGATATTCTCTTGTAATCATTCTTTCGTGGAGAACGATGGCTGATGATACTACGCCGAAAACTGACTCAAGGCTCATGAGTACTGTTACTACGGTTGGATTGGATCCTTTCTGAGAAAGAATCTGAAGTGTGTAAGCAATTCCACTTGAAAGAATACCTGCATAAAGAATCGGATAAAGAGCCAAAATGTAGTCATTAATGGCATTGTTTTCAAATATCAGAGATATTATCAGAGACTCAACTGCAACGAAAAAGAATTGCGTACATGAAAGCTGAATGCCGTCAACCTTGTTTGAATAATGGTCAATTACAAGAATCTGAACGGCATATGAGATTGCACAAAGCAAAAGAAGAAAATCGCCAAATTCTATTGAGAATTCGCCCGGTTTAATACAGATAAAGTATAAACCAATAGCGGCAATAACCACTGCAAGCCAGACGTTACCCGGAGCCTTCTTCTTCAATACTATTCCAAAGATAGGTACCAGTACAACATAAAGAGCTGTAATAAAACTCGCCTTTCCTGCGGTTGATGCCGCTATACCTGCCTGCTGCAGGTTTGCGGCAACAGTAAGGCAGGTGCCGCAAATAAAACCTGAGGTCAGCAGGACTTTGTTATATTCTTTTTGAGATGATGCATATAGCATATGTGGCAGACTTTTACCTTTGCTCTTCTTCCACATGGTCATTCCGAAGATAACCGTGCCAAGGAAAATAACGGCAACAAAGCTGCGGGCCATATTGTAGCCAAAGCAGCCAAGGTGCTCTGCGCCCACACTTTGTGCAACAAAAGTAGTGCCCCACAAAAATGCTGCCAGTATTGGAAAAATTGTCTGTCGTACAAATGACATTTGCGTTAAACCTCTTTTATTTCATTCTAGACCTGGTTTCCTTCATTCCCTTAAGAATGATGTCTCTGGCAAAGATAGCCTGATCCTTTGTAGCCGGTTCAATGTCAGGGAGCGGATAATCCAGTCCCAGCTTTTCGTACTTTGCCTTACCCATGTCGTGGTAAGGAAGGACGTCTAACGCTTTGATATTACGATACTGTCCAATGTGTAATCCCAGTTGATAAAGCCATTTTTCATCAAGTGTGATGGTTGGAACAACAACATGACGGATCCATACCGTAATATTCTTTTCATTAAGATACTTCAAAAAATCAAGGATGTTTTCATTAGACTGAGCGCAGAGCTTTATATGCTCTTCGTTGTCTATATGCTTTATGTCAAGCATAACCAGATCTGTCGACTTCATAAGCCTGTCATATTTTAGCATAAGTGAAGGATTATTTCTATTGAAAGCAATACCTGAAGTATCAAGACATGTATTGATTCCTCTTGATTTGGCAGTTTCGAAAAGCTCTGTCAGGAAATCAATCTGCATGAGTGGTTCTCCGCCGGTTGCAGTAATTCCGCCATTTCTTATCAGGGTTTTGACACCGTCGTATCTTTCCATGATATCTTCTACGCTAAGCAAACTGCCTCCCTTCATCTCCCAGGTATCGGGGTTATGACAGTACTTGCAGCGCATTGGACAGCCGCTGAAAAAAACCACAAACCGAATCCCCGGTCCGTCAACGGTACCAAAGGATTCGGTTGAATGTATGTAACCTTTTAAGTTATTGCTCACAGACCTGCGTGGAATGTACGGGAGATTACGTCATCCTGCTGCTCTTTTGTAAGCTTGATGAAGTTTACAGCGTATCCGGATACACGAATTGTAAGTGAAGGATACTTTTCAGGATGAGCCTGTGCATCTAAAAGAGTGTCTCTGTTGAGAACATTTACGTTAAGATGGTGACCGCCTTTTTCTACGTAGCCATCGAGTAAGTTAACAAGGTTTTCTACCTGCTGTGCGTTTGCCATAGTAAATCTACCTTTCTTTATTAATATTCAGAAGCCAATTATTCAGCTGAGAGAATTCCTTCGCAGCAGCCCGGATCAAGTTCGATATCAAGGTCACCCATGAATACCTCATCCTTACCAAGTGCGTTTGGAATGATTGTGAATGTATTGGAAATACCATCCTGAGCATGTCTGAATGGAAGCTTTGCTACAGATGCAAGAGAAGCTGCAGCACCGTTTGTATCGCGGCCTGACATTGGGTTTGCACCCGGAGCAAGAGGAACGCCCTGCTTTCTGCCGTCAGGAGTGTTACCTGTCTTCTTACCATAAGTAACGTTAGATGTAATTGTAAGGATAGAAGTTGTAGGAATTGAATCACGATATGTGTGATGCTTTCTTACCTTGTACATGAAACGTTTAACTACATCAACAGCAATCTTGTCTACGCGGTCATCGTTGTTACCATACTTAGGGAAGTCGCCTTCTACTTCGTAATCAACAACTACGCCGTTCTCGTCTCTGATGCACTTAACCTTTGCATACTTGATTGCTGAAAGTGAGTCAGCTACGCATGAAAGACCTGCAACACCTGTTGCGAACCAGCGCTTAACGTCTCTGTCATGAAGAGCCATCTGAGCTGATTCATAGCTGTACTTGTCATGTGAGTAATGGATGCAGTTAAGAGTATTAACATAAACTTCTGCGAGCCATTCCATCATAGCATCGTACTTTTCCATTACGTCATCGAAGTCGAGGTAGTCGCCTTCAACAGCTCTGTACTTAGGACCGATCTGCTCACCAAGTCTTTCATCCACACCACCGTTGATAGCGTAAAGAAGGCACTTTGCAAGGTTTGCACGAGCTCCGAAGAACTGCATTTCCTTACCAACCTTCATGGATGATACACAGCATGCGATTGCATAGTCATCACCGTGAGTTACACGCATGAGGTCATCGTTTTCGTACTGGATGGAAGAAGTTTCAATTGAGATACCTGCGCAATACTTTTTGAAGCCTTCAGGAAGTCTTGTTGACCAGAGAACTGTAAGGTTTGGTTCCGGAGCTGCACCGAGGTTTTCAAGAGTATGAAGATAACGGAATGAGTTCTTTGTTACAAGAGGTCTGCCATCAATACCAACACCACCGATTGATTCTGTTACCCATGTTGGGTCACCGGCAAAGATCTGGTTGTAAGCAGGTGTTCTTGCAAACTTAACCATTCTGAGCTTCATTACAAGATGGTCGATAAGTTCCTGAGCCTGTGCTTCAGTAATAACGCCATTCTCAAGGTCTCTCTGAATGTAAATGTCAAGGAATGTAGAAGTTCTGCCGAAAGACATTGCAGCACCATTCTGCTGCTTTACCGCAGCAAGGTAACCGAAGTATGTCCACTGAACAGCTTCCTTGGCAGATTTAGCAGGCTGTGAAATATCGCAGCCATAAATTGTGCCAAGCTTTTTGATATCGTTGAGTGCGCGAATCTGCTCTGTGAGCTCTTCGCGAAGGCGCATATTCTTTGAAGTCATTCTCTTGAGAGAGAATTCCTTTTCTCTTTCCTTCTGAGCGATAAGGTTATCAATACCGTAAAGAGCGATACGTCTGTAGTCACCGATGATACGGCCACGGCCATAAGCATCAGGAAGACCTGTGATGATACCGGCATGGCGGCACTTTCTCATTTCTGGTGTATAGATGTCAAAAACACCCTGGTTATGTGTTTTTCTGTAGTTTGTAAAGATATTTACGATTTCAGGATCAACATGGTAGCCGTTTGTTTCGCAGGCATCAATTGCCATACGAATGCCACCGAATACCTGAAGAGCTCTCTTAAGAGGCTTGTCTGTCTGAAGGCCAACAATCTGCTCAAGATCCTGGTCAATATAACCGGCATCATGAGAAGTGATTGTTGATACAATAGATGTATCCATATCAAGGACACCGCCATTTTCTCTTTCCTGCTGGAAGAGATCCTGAACTTCTGCCCAGAGTTTGTTTGTTGCGTCTGTTGGAGCTGCGAGGAAACTGCTGTCGCCCTCGTAAACTGTGTAGTTGCACTGGATGAAGTCTCTGACGTCGATAGTGTCTGTCCACTTACCGCCGTTGAAGCCATCCCATGCGTTGTTGTTTACTACCATTTCCATAATAAACACCTCTTCATGTCTGATAATTTGAATGGGTTATTTTTTGTCATTTTTATGACTTTGTCATAAAATACACAATCTTTTCGGGTTAATTATAACACTATTAAAATCAGTTTCAACGCATAATAAAAGGAAAAATAAAATACAGCATTTTTGCCATATTTACGCAAAATGGACATAAAAATATGTACTGACTAACAATAAGATAAGCGGATGATTTTCATCATCCGCTTTTTGTTTTTAATTAGAACATTGGAGTATTCCTACCAATTCATAATTTGTTTGTCCGAATTATTAATAAACTGTATTTAGGACTCACCTATTTCTATTGAATTCTGGTCCGAGTTATTAATTTAGTAAACCTTTGGACTCACCTTTTTCTGAATAGATTTGTTCCGAGTTTATACTGAATAAATCTTTGGACTCACCCTTTTTAATTTACTTTATTAAATTGGTTTTGATTATATGATTTGCCTTTCTAGGTTATATACCTCTAAGGCTTAAATTTAATCTGATTTTTACCTGTCCGGTCTGTAATTACCTGTTACTTAATTTCTGTTCTTCAGTGACTGATCTCTGCCTATTTCTTTTTTATCTTATTTCCATAAACTGGATTGTTTTTATAGCGTTTCGGTTTTTAAGAACTTTAAGTAATTCACGGGTTATTGCACCAGGTAAAAAGTTATATGTAAAACCTTTTGCTTTCACCCTGAAAGCTTATCTTGAAACACGAGCACTTGCTAATGTTGACTCATATTAAATTTACTTGTTTTTAATTTAATAACTTTTTGTCAACCCGATTAGTAAGCTTTTAGGATTACTGGCCTGACACCTCTTCTATGCCCATTGGACTCATTCCTTTCGTTCGTGTTCTACGTTATTTTCTTTTTTTTAGAAGATGTTTTTCTTTTCTGTCTTTATAATAAACCCGGTCTACCGGAATGTCAACACTTTTTTAAATATTTTTTATATAAATTTTCAACATTCTTAATTATCCTTGTACATTTTATACAACACGTTCCAAAAAAGAGACCCAATCATCACTGATTGGGTCTTTGTGGTTAGATTGAGATTTCGTGAGCCATACGGTAGAGATCGATGTCTATCTCCTTCTCCATCTCGAGAGCTTCATCAATATCGTAGTCAACGATCTTGTCGTCCTTTACGCATACTACTCTGCTCGATGTATTGGTCTGGTCTCTGAGAAGCCTTGCAGCATAGTTGCCCATGCGTGAAGCAAGAACTCTGTCATTTACTGTAGGTGTACCGCCTCTCTGAACATGGCCAAGAATTGTAGCTCTTGATTCGACACCTGTTTCAGCCTGGATTGTTTTGGCCATCTCTGTGGCATCGCCACAGCCTTCAGCAAAGATAATAACGAAGTGCTGCTTACCTGTGCTGATTGTATGCTTCATACGTTCTACAACATCAAGGTCAAAGTCATATTCAAATTCAGGGATAAGGATACAGGTTGCGCCAACTGCAATACCTGAATAAAGAGCAATGTAACCGGCCTTGCGTCCCATTACTTCAATTACAGAACAGCGTGAATGAGATTCTGTGGTATCACGAACCTTGTCGACCATTTCCATTACAGTATTAACTGCGGTGTCAAATCCGATTGTAAGATCTGTACATGCAATATCGTTATCGATGGTTCCCGGAATACCCACAACAGATACGCCGTGCTTTGAAAGTGCCTTCGCACCACGGAAGGAACCGTCTCCTCCGATTACAACAAGGCCTTCGATACCGAGACGTTCACACATCTCTGCAGCCTTTTTCTGGCCTCTTTCTGTTTTGAATTCTTCACTTCTGGCAGTTCTGAGGATAGTACCGCCTCGCTGAACGATATTTGAAACACTGCGGAGATTAAGTTCAACAACGTCTCCGGCCATAAGGCCTTCGTAACCGTTGTATACGCCCAATACTCTCATGTCATTTTCTATACCTGTTCGAACAACGGCACGAACTGCCGCATTCATTCCCGGAGAGTCTCCGCCACTTGTTAAAACTGCAATAGTCTTCATATATTAAGCCTCCTTGGGTTGCTTGAAATTCATTATATACCAAGAACCCAATACGTCAATTATGTTTATCTGAAGAAAACGTTGTTTTCTCCCAAAAGCTGTTTAAGCTCTCTTTTCAGCCCGTCACTGACAAATATTGTGCCGAACTGCTTCTGTGTTTCGTACTTTCCGGTGTCTTCAAAGTAGAAATGCACAGGATTGGTTCCGCCCGCAAATATTTCAAGAAGAGTTGCCACCTTAGGCATGGTCGGTGCATCCTTTGACGGGAATCTCAGGAAAAGACCGTTAACCTTGTGCTGCTTCGGTTTTGCCGTTTCGGCAGAAGTTGGACACTCCTCTATCTTTGTTGCAAGAATTCGCGGCTTTTCCTCGTCCTTGACAGCCAGTCTGCCGGTTACAAGTATTACCTTGCCCTCCTGAAGCAGTCTGCTGCAGGCTGAATACGTCTTTGGAAAGACTGTCATTTCCATACTGCCCGTAAGATCTTCTATGACTGTGTTTGCCATTGTTGATCCGGACTTTGTAAGCCTTATATGCATGTCTTCAAGCATTACAAGCACTTTTACGACATCGTCATCGCGGTACTTTGAAGTTCCGTCTTCGGTAGCCGACAGCAATTCGAATATCTTTGGAGTTTTCAGCGCATCTATGAGGCTTGAGTAGCCCTGCATAGGATGGCCTGAAATGTACAGACCCGTAGTTTCCTTTTCAAAGGCCAGAAGATCCGCACCTGAGAATTCTTCAACCTGAGGAATAACTATTCCCCTTGTCTCGGCTTCTTTTTCGCCCATCATGTCAAACAGACCCATCTGACCTTCGACATTCTTGCGTTTAAAGCTGTCGAGTTCATCAAGCACTTCCGGAAGCATTGATATCATCTGTCTTCTGTTGAGGTCCAGCCCGTCAAGTGCGCCGCACTTGATGAGAGCCTCAACCGCCTTGCGCTTGAAATTGCGTGTATTTATTCGCTTAACGAAGGTATAAAAGGAAGTATATTCTCCATTAAGCTCTCTTTCTCTGACAATATCTGCAATAATATTTCGTCCAAGGCCTTTTACGGCAAGCAGGCCAAAGTTAATATCGCCATTTTCAACTGTAAAGCGCTCATAGCTTCTGTTTACATGAGGCGGATTTACCCTGATTCCAAGGTTTCCGCATTCGGCGATATACTCAACGACCTTGTCTGTAGAGCCGAGGAAGGACGTAATAAGAGAAGCCATATACTGCGCAGGATAGTGGCACTTTAGATAAGCAGTCCTGAATGCAACCGTCGCGTAAGCTGCCGCATGCGACTTGTTGAAAGCATAGGATGCAAATGAAATCATGTCATCAAAAATAGAGTTTGCGACAGACTCGGAGATGCCGTTGTTTTTGCAGCCTGCGACGAAGGATACGCGCTCCTCCTCCATGACATTCTTTTTCTTCTTGGACATGGCACGACGAACAATATTTGCGTGTCCGAAAGAATAACCTGCAAGCTTTCTGCATATTTCCATTACCTGTTCCTGGTAAACCATGCAGCCATATGTGACATCTAGTATCTCTTCCATCTGAGGTGTCTTGTAAGAAACCAGTGAAGGATTATGTCTGTTGCGGATATAAGTCGGGATAGAATCCATAGGACCCGGTCTGTAAAGAGATGTAATGGCTATGAGGTCCTCGAGCTTATCCGGCTTGAACTGAATCATGACAGATTTAAGTCCTGTTGATTCAAACTGGAATACACCTTCGGTCTCTCCTCTTCCGAGCATTTTGAAGGTTTCCTTATCGGAATAATCAATGCCATCTACACTGAAACTCGGATCATCGCGACGAATTAATTCTTCGCAGTCATGAATAACCGTAAGTGTACGAAGTCCAAGGAAGTCCATCTTAAGGAGTCCAAGTTCTTCAAGTTCAGTCATCGTATACTGAGTAACCGTTGTGTCGTCCTTAACTGAAAGCGGAACATAGGTATCAACGGCGTCAGCTGTGATAACGACGCCTGCGGCATGTGTAGACGTATGTCGTGGCGTGCCCTCTATCTTCAGAGCGTTCTGAACCATCTCGCGGATTTCAGAATCGCTCTCTATAAGCTGTTTTATCTCGGGAGATTTATCAATGGCCTTTGATAAATTGTGGCCGAGTCTCCACGGAATCTGCTTTGTTACGGCATCTACCTTGGCGTATGGTACGCCAAGCACGCGACCGCAGTCGCGGATGGCCTGGCGGGCAGCCAGTGTACCGAAGGTTACTATCTGAGCAACATGGTCTGCGCCATATTTTTGCGTAACATATTCTATAACTTCAGGTCTTCTCTCATAGCAGAAGTCAATATCAAAGTCCGGCATTGAGACTCTTTCAGGGTTCAGGAAACGCTCGAAGAGAAGGTTGTACTGCATTGGGTCTATATCGGTTATTCCGACAAGATACGCAACTATACTGCCCGCTCCCGATCCTCTTCCCGGACCGACAGGAATTCCTTTTGACTTTGCATAGCTTACAAAGTCATGAACTATGAGGTAGTAATCGGTGTAGCCCATAGAGTCGACTACGGAAAGCTCATAATTCATTCTCTCAACATAGCTTTCAGGAACATCGCTTCCGTATCTCTTTTCAAGACCGGCTACTGCCATGTTGCGAAGATATTCTGCGTGTGTTAAGCCTTCCGGCACATCGAAATGAGGAAGTTTGGTAACTCCGAATTCAAATTCGACATTACATGCATCTGCGATAACCTGAGTATTCTCCAATGCTTCCGGCACCATGCCGAACAGCGACTGCATCTCCTCTTCTGACTTGAGGTAGAACTCATCTGTGCGGAAATCGAGACCAGTGTCTTCATCTATGGTATGGCCTGTCTGTATGCAAACCAGAATCTTCTGAGTCTTTGAATCTTCCTTTTCAATGTAATGAACGTCATTGGTACAAACCAGAGGTATGCCGGTTTCCCTTGATATTCTGATAATGTTCGGAAGAATCTTTACTTCTTCATTGAGGCCGTGATTCTGAAGTTCAAGGTAGAAATTGCCTCTGCCAAATATATCGTCCAGTTCAAGAGCAAGTTCCTTTGCTCTGTCATAATCATTATTAAGAAGAGCGGACTGAACGCTACCTGCAAGACATGCACTTGTAGCAATAAGTCCACTCGAGTATTTACGCAGTAAGTCAAGGTCTACACGAGGTTTCATGTAGAAACCCTCAGTGAAAGACCTTGATACCATTTTTATGAGGTTGGAATAGCCTTCCATATTTTTACAGAGCAGAATAAGGTGATGACGCTCTCTTGCCGCCATACCCTGTTTGTCATGCATACTGCCGGAGGCTACATATACTTCACAGCCTATAATAGGTTTTACTCCATTTGCTTTGCATGTCTTATAGAAGCTTACGGCGCCATACATTACGCCGTGGTCTGTGATGGCAAGACTTGTCTGCCCCAGTTCCGCAGCTTTTTTTACCAGCGGTTCTATACGGCAAGCACCATCAAGAAGGCTGTATTCGCTATGAACATGCAAATGTGTAAAAGCCATATTATTCCTTTACGCTCTCGATAAGTCTTATATCGTCGGCGTACTCCATTATTTTCTGAAGTCTGTGATTAACTCCGGATTTGGAAATCGGCACCGGAAGAGCCTCTCCGAGTTCCTTAAGAGTGAACTCGGGATTGTTTATGCGAAGAATTGCTATTTCACGAAGTTCAGAGCTTAGAGCTTCGAGTCCTCGTGTGCTTTCAATAAAGCGGATAGCTTCCATCTGTTTATACGCAGCGTCAAAAGCACGGGATGAGTTCGCATTTTCAAAGTTCATACGTCTGTTAACCTTGTTACGCATGTCCTTGTACATCTTGGTTCCCATCATATCCAGTGAGGAATCT
>X77_Onager__coassemble_12_pt1 | contig 23777 bp, 18 predicted proteins | sample X77_Onager__metabat2_low_PE_001 | metagenome-assembled genome bin X77_Onager
GCACGAAGGTCCGCAACAAAGTCGATGATAGTAAAGTCTGTCTCGTGTCCGACACCGGAGACGAGCGGAGTTTTTATACCCGCAACAACTCTGGCAAGCCGCTCGTCATTGAAGGCCCACAGGTCTTCAATGCTGCCGCCGCCACGTGCGACGATGATGACATCCACTCCCATTTCGTCGAGAGTTTCCACACCCCTTATAACGGAAGGTGCGGCACTTTCACCCTGTACCAGTGCAGGAGCAATAATCACTTCTGCAACAGGCCATCTGCGTGAAAGTACGTTTTTGATGTCCTGAACCGCAGCACCTGTCGGAGATGTTACGACACCGATTCTCTGAGGATACTTTGGAATCGGTTTCTTTAGTGACTCTGCAAAAAGTCCCTCTTTTGAAAGCTTTTCTTTAAGCTGTTCAAAAGCAAGGTTCAGAGAACCAAGGCCATCCGGTTGCATGTTTTCAATGTAAAGCTGGTACTGACCATCTCTTTCAAACACTGAAACCGAGCCAAACACAACGACCTTCATACCGTTTTCCGGCATGAACTTAAGTCTCTGTGCATATGAGCGGAACATTACCGCTTTGATGGCAGACTTTTCGTCTTTTATTGTCATATAAAAATGTCCTGAACGGACATGATTGGTAAAGTTGGAGATTTCGCCGCAGACGAATATGTTCTTAAGTCTGTAATCGTTATCAACGACTGACTTGATATACCCGTTAAGCTGGGCGACACTCAGGACCTGTGGTCTTACTGTTTCCACTTTTATGCCTCTCTTGACTTATGTGTAAGAATTGCAATTCCTGCAGCATTGTCTGCCGAGAACTCGGGAGCTGCAAAACTGCAGTCAAATTCTTTTTTGAAATCATTTCTGATGATTGAGTTGGACATAACCCCACCGGAGAATACGATATGCTTTCCGGGATAGCTGTCTGTAAGAGCATTTGCCATAAAGCGTAATGCCTCTTCAACGTATCTGATGCAGAAAAGAGCAATGTCCTCAGGGTTTCTGCCATCTTCAAACACCTTTTTACATTTGTTTTCAACACCTGATAAGCTGCAGTCAAAATTCTTACCTGATGCTTTTATTTTGAACTTCTCGTCTGAGAGCAAAGCGAGCTTCTCAAGTTCAGGACCGCATGGAAACTTAAGTCCCAGCATAACTCCGACACGGTCTATTGCCTGTCCGGCTTTAAGGTCGGAAGATGTTCCAATCATTTCTGCAGTCACAGGGACAGACTGACCATTGTCAACTGATGAACCGCTTACATGCAGTGACTCCGTTGTTCCGCCAGATACATGGAACGCAAGAAATTCATCACCTGTGAGTTCCAGTCTGTCTGCCGAATAAAGTGTTGCAGCTATGTGGCCTTCCTGGTGAGAAAACTTATACAGGGGCACGCCAAGCGCTCTTGCCATTGTTCCGGCGGTGGCTTCGCCTACGCCAAAGCATGGCATATATGATCCCTCCACTCGTCTTGGACGAGTGCTGACTCCGATCGCGCCTATGGCTCCGCCCAGTTCTGCTTTGCTTATGCCGAAAGCCTTTTCGGCCTTGTCAAAGCAGACATCCATGACCTCGTCAATCTGATTAACGTGGTGAAATACGGCATCGCTCTGGCGAATGCCACGCTCGCCTTCCTTAACGGGAAGAAGCTTCTTTGCGTGAGCAATGACATTGGACTCAGGGTCATAAAGTGCAACTGACGTTGTATAGTTACTGGTATCAATACCTAAGGTAAGTTTCATTATTCAATACCACTTACAACGCTACCGAGAATACCATTGATGAAAGATGCGTCACTTTTCTCAGCGTACTTTTTAGAAAGCTCAACTGCCTCATTAACTGAAACGCTGTTTGGAATATCATCGAAGAAAAGTACTTCACAGATTGCAATTCTAAGGATTGCAACAGATACCTTCTTCATACGGTTGAGTGTCCAGCCGATGGCATATTTTTCAATCTGCTCATCGATGGCACCGATATTCTCCTCAGTCATGGTTGCAAGCTTCTTTGAAAAAGCAGAATCTTCAAATACGCCATTTTCGATTCCTGTTTCAAAAAGTTCTTCAACTGCAAGTTCAGGGCTGAAACCTTTTTCAAAGATTGTGATAAAAGCCTGCTCTCTTTCCTGGGTTCTGTTCATAAAGACCTCCAAAAAAATAAAACCGCCAAAACAAAAGCATATTAAGTTTTGGCGGAATAATTGATTAATTAGTAATTCAAAGTTCGATAACCGGATTTTCTACAGGTTCGTTTTTGTTTTTAACAGTACAGCCGGTTACAGCTACGTCTACACGGGTAACTACTCTGCCTGTCATATTCTGAATAGACTGCTTTACAGACCTCTGAATCTCAGAGGACACTTCGCTGATCTTATGGTCTGAGTAAAGAATTACATAGACATGAATGCGGATGTCATAGCTGGTAACAGTAACATCGACATATTTCAGACCATCTGTGGAAGGCTTGAACATGGAAACAATATCAACCGGTTTTGTGCCGAGACCGGCAACACCGTCAACATCTTTTACTGCATTGGCAGCTATTGTAGCTATAACTTCTTCTGAAATAATAAGTTCTGAAGAAAGATTACCATTCTCTTCGATCATAGCTCTACCTCCATGGATAAACTACTGTATATTTTACCATACATTGAATTGAAAGCAAACAGGCTTTTTGATATACTTTTTTCAGAGTAAATCGCAATAATACGCAAAATTTTTGCATTAAACAGGAGCGCTCATGAAAAGAGTAGAACTAGTAAAAAAAGATTCAAAACCGGGAATATTCATAAATAACAACAGGTACATTCTCCTGTCGTTTTTTACTTCACTTCTGGTTTTTCTGATTATAGCAATAAGCTATAAAATCATTCCTTTCGGTGATATCACAATACTGAGAATGGACCTTTACCATCAGTACGGTCCTCTTCTCGCAGAAGCATATGACAGAATCACTCACGGCGACTTAAGCGTCATATATTCCTTCTACACCGGCGGTGGCGGAAGTTTCCTCGGAAACTTCTACAACTACCTCTCAAGTCCGATATCAATCCTTTGCATTCTCCTGTTCGGACACAAGAATATGCCAATAGCAATCTATGCAATAATCTGTATTAAAATTGCTCTTTCCGCTGCTTTTGAAGTTTATTATTTCAAGAAATCACCAAGATTTGGAAAGCATAATTATCTCACAGCAGGCTTCGGTCTTCTCTATGCATTCTCAGGATACTTCGTAGCTTACTACTGGAATATCATGTGGATCGACGGAATGATGCTCCTTCCACTGTGCGTACTCGGCCTCGAGTACCTCATAGAGAACAGATCTCCATGGCTTTACTGCGGAAGCTTTGCTCTCCTTCTTGTCTCCTCTTACTACATGGCTTACATGGTAGCCATCTTCCTTGTAATGTATTTCATTGAATATACATTTGCAAAGCACTATGAAAACATAAAAGAAGTACTGAGGCCACTCGGAAAAGCCGTCCTTTACGCAGCCATTTCAGGCCTGCTCTCCGCCTTTTCCCTCCTGCCTACCTACTTTGCCCTTCGCAGCTGTTCAGCCACTTCGGGCACCTTCCCAAAGGAGATGGCAACATACTTCACCTTCTTTGACTTTGTCGCAAACCATTTTGCAAACCTTGAACCTACAATACGTTCAAGCGGAGACGTTGTTCTTCCGAACATCTACTGCGGAATAATTACAATTATTCTTTTCGTTCTTTTCTTCTATACAAAGACAGTATCCATTCGCGAGAAAATCGGAAGTATATGCATGGTTGCAGTTCTTTTCGCATCCTTCAACATAAACTTCCTTAATTACATCTGGCACGGATTCCACTTCCCGAATGACCTTCCATACAGACAGTCATTCGTATACATCTTCTTCCTGCTTACAATCGCTTTCAGAGCAATAACAAAGCTTAAGGAAATAAGTAATCGTGACCTGCTTCAGGTTGGAATCATAACGGCACTTTTCATTATCATTACGGAGAAGGTCGGTTCAGCCAACTTCACTTCCGACAGTGCCATAGTAAGCCTTATAGCAGTCATCGTTTATGTTACAGTTCTTTATCTGCTGCGTTCGCCTGAACGAAGCAAAAAAACCATGGCGGCCGCCATGTTCTGTGTGATGTTCGCTGAGATGACTATAGCCGACATCAACAACTTTGACATTGACGTTACAAACAGCTCTTATACGGGCGCATACGAGGAAATGAAGGATGCTGAGAGTTTCATCTATGATTATGACGACAGCGACCTCGAGGATTACAGAATAGAAACCACCTATTCCATTGTCTGTATGAACCCGGCCTGGTACGGCTACAGAGGTATATCCTCCTTCTCCTCCATGGCTTATGAGAAATCAGCAAATCTTCAGCAGAATCTCGGCATAGCCGGCAACTACATTAACAGTTACACCTACAGGCTGCAGACACCCGTTTACAACTCAATGATGGGACTCAAGTACATCATAGATAACGATCCTGCAGTAAATGTTTCAACAGACTATTTCGAGCAGATTGGCCACACAGACAATACAACCATTTACAAAAACCGATACTGGCTGCCAATGGCTTACTCTGCAAACACCTCTGTAATCGACTGGCTCTATAGTGATGTTAATCCATTCGTTAACCAGAATAACTTCTACAGAGCCGCCACAGGCCTTGATACCGATGTTCTGGAGCCAATTCATATCGATTCACTGGTTCTTGAAAACCTGGAAAACGTAACAGACGACCTTTATACCGGTTCAATTACTCTTTCCAAACTTCAGGAAAACCTTGATGCTAAAGTTACATTCAGATTTGAGATTCCAAAAACTCAGCATGTTTATCTTTATCCTGAAAGCCGAATGGCCGACACAATAACCATTCATACCGAAGACGGTACTTTCTATAAGGAAACAACAATGTCAACCGATAACCAGTACGTTATCGACCTTGGTATTCAACAGGAAGGCACTACCCTCCTTGCAGATGTAAACTTAAATGAGTCTTCCGGTATCTTCGATATCTATGCTGCAGGACTCAATGACGAAGCGTTCAAAGAAGCATACGGCGTCCTCAATGACTCCGGTGTAATGAAAATTGACGAATTCAAAGACACTTACATTAAAGGCACAGTTGAAATCGGCAAAGACGAAATGCTTTATACATCAATCAACTTTGATGAGGGCTGGAATGTATTTGTCGACGGCCAGAAAGTCGGACCGGAAGACATATACAAATTAGGCGGAGCCTTAATTGGTGTGGAGATGCCTGAAGGCTCCCACACAGTCGAGTTTAAGTTCAAGGCCAAAGGCCTGACTCCGGGCATTGCAGTTTCATCGGTTACTGCTTTGGCAGTCATAGCATGGTTCGTTTATAAACGTAAAAAATAAAAAATAAAAAACAAAAATTAAAAGCCCCGGTCTTATGACCGGGGCTTTTGTATTGCATTTAATTAATCTAATTAAATTATGCCTCTTCTTCAAGAGTTCTGTAGTCAACCTTACCTGCAGCTGTAAGTGGGAGTTCATCACGGAACTCGTACATGAGTGGCTGCTGGTATGCAGGAAGCTCAGCTTCAACGATTTCACGAATTTCAGCTTCAACCTTTTCAGTTGAAACATCAACGTCGTTCTTAAGTGAAACGAAAGCCTTAAGACGAGACTGTTCGTCGTTTGTCATTTCAACTACGCAAACATCCTGGATAGCTGCATGAGTAGCGATAACTTCTTCAGGAATGTTAGGGTAAACCTTGTAACCTGTACCCTCGTGGAATGTCATGATGATTCTCTTGATACGGCCAACAAGGAAGATGAAACCGTCTTCATCAATGTAACCAAGGTCACCTGTGTGAATCCATTCAGAACCATCTTCGTGAATTCTTGTGAAGTTCTTGTTCTCTTCTTCGTTATCCTTGTAACCGATCATCTGAGAAGCAGCCTGCATGCAGATTTCGCCAACCTTACCATACTGGCATTCCTTACCTGTCTCAGTATCATAGATCATGAAGTTGTTAAGTGGGAATGGGATACCAACAGATCCGATTCTGTTAGCATATGGATATGTTGATACTGCTGTAGCACCAACTTCTGTCATACCATAACCCTTGTGAAGTTCAGACTTTGAACCATGATCGTTGAAGAACTTTGTGCACTGCTCTTCAAGTTCGTTTGTGCAGCCGTCACCACCAACAGCGATGTAGTCCATACCGGACATGTCAACACCGTCCATTGTTGAGTCACCAAGCATTGGGCTAACCCATGCAGGTACAGCAGCTGTGAAGTTGAAGTGATACTTCTCGAAGTATGACTTCCACTCAGAAGCTTCGAACTTAGGAATGATGATTACGTTTGCACCAAGTGCAAATGGCATATGCATGCAAGTAAGAAGACCATAAACAACGAATGGTACTACGATGTTAAGGAATGATGGGTTTTCGCCATGAGGCATGATGCATCTGTACTGATGAGCAACAGAGTTCATAGCCTTGTCTGAAAGAAGAACTGTCTTAGGGAAGCCTGTTGTACCGCCTGTGTGAGCGTAAACAGCGATAGACTGAGGATCCTTCTTGTAATCTGTCTTAGGAAGAGAAGCGCCAGCCTTAATCATGTCATCCCACTTAAGCATTCTGCTGTCTTCAAGGTATGACTTATCCATCTTGCGAGTCTTAAGAGCAAGACCGATTTTAATCTTAAGTGGTGCATAGTCAGAAACTTCGAAAGGAACGATCTTTTCGATTGTCTTTACGTTCTTAGCAGCTGTAAGAACCTTAGAAGCGAAGAGGTTAAGAGTGATAACAACCTTAGCCTTAGAACCTTCAAAATAATGAACGAAGTCCTTTTCTGTTGAAAGAACGTTGATGTAGTCAGCTATAGCACCAATCTTGTTAAGAGCATAGAAAGTAAGTGTGCTTGCTACGCATGGGATTGTAACTACGTTAACAACGTCGCCCGGCTTAATGCCCATAGCTCTGAAGCCCTTGGCTACTGTTTCGATCATCTCGAACATCTGAGCATATGTGTACTTCTTGTCAAAGTATGTGATAGCTGTATTGTTTGGCTTGTCCTTATTGCAATATACAAGGTAATCATAAACTGAGAGATCAGGAACAGTGATGTCACCGAACTGCTTGTAGTACTGCATCCAAGGTCTGTCTACTGATGGGAAGCCTGTCTTGTTCATAACTTCTGAAGCCATAAATAATCCTCCAAATAAAATAGAAATTGAGATTTCGGGGTACGCGAATTCCCCTATTTACAAATACTTTGGTAGTATAGTTTTGATATGTGAACAAATTGTTAACATTACGTGAATGAGATATCAAATTTCACCACATATTGTATGAACAAACCATACCTTACCACAAGGATTCCAACAAGTTGTGTTTTTATGTATAAAAAAGCCGCTTACCCAACGGTAAGCGGCTTAAGAAAACCTTAAATTAGAATTCGTTCATTACAACGTTCATAATCTTGTTGGCAATCCACTGATGGCCTTCGCTCATAGGGTGTGCACAATACATGAAGTAGTTCATGAATGATGTACCATATGTAAGCCATGTGATCATTGATGGCCACTGAGGTGTTGGAACGTTACGTGTCTGAGCAATTTCATAGTTAGCTCTCTGTGGACTCTGGTTAGCAACATATGCATTCATAAGAGCTGTGAATACGCCCATGTTTGCACCGATGTTGTAAAGAGAAATATCAGTGAACTTGAGGTTAGCTGTAGCATTGTAGAACTCAAGAACAACGATGTCAGCCTGAGGGATATCCTTCTTGAGCTGAGCAATCATGTTATCGAAGTTATCGTAGAACAATGTGTAAGCGTTAATCTCAGAAATAGCTACCTGAGCAAGAACCTGTGGAAGGCACATTGCAACGTCAGCGAATGTGATTACAAGGTTCCAAGCACCTGCAAGGTTAAATGCAGCAAGGTAAGCATCAAGCTGATGAGCAAATGCATTGTAAGGACCGGTAAGAAGGTTATTACCTGCGATAGCATCTTCAATAACACCAACAACGTCAAGAAGTGGAGAGATGATGATATCGTTAGAACCGATACCCATTGTTACAAGAACTTTATCAGACTTCTTAATTCTGTTATTTACAAGGTTCTTGTAGCCTGTCTGTAAGCCCTTAAGTGTACCAGGGTCACAGAAGAGGTCAAATGCTCTGTTTGAGTTTCTCTGATAGTTTGAAGCCATCTGGTTCCAGTAGTCTGGCTGAACGATAAGTCTTTCGTCGTTAGATGTTACACCTTCACGAGCGAACTTATAGAAGTGATCACTGCCACGCTTAATACCAACAGAAGAAGCAACGAGGTCAGGGTAAGAACCCTTTACTCTCTTGTTCTGTGTTGTTGTGGATGTGTCAAGTGCGTTAGCCTTCTCAGGATGTCCTTCATATTCCATGAGATAACCTGTAGATGTTGAGTCACCGAAGTGAAGGTACCAGTCATAAGTTACCTTTTCGTTAGCAGCATAAGCGCCAAGGCATGAAGCACATGCGAGCATAACCATTGCGAGAATTGTTGCAAGTACGCGTCTAGCTTTTCTCATTTTTGTCATCCTTTCCTATTGATTTATAAACTTAAGAGTACTTTTTCAATCTGGTCAGCATAGTACTGATGTCCTGCTGTCTGCGGATGAGCACAGTACATGTATGCGCCATAGAAATTGTTCATTGTACCCCAGGTTACAAGTGGTGGCCACTCTGAGAGTGGAACGTTTCTTACATCGGCAACTTCGTAGTAGCCTCTCATTGGGCTTGTCTTTTCCATGTAGGTGTTGAATGTTTCACCTGACTGAGCTGCAAGAGCACCAATTCTTAAAAGAGAAGCATCTGTAAGCTTCAAGTTGCCGGTTGCGTTATAAATGTTAGTTACAACAAGTGTAGCATTTGGATTGGCATCATGAATGATCTTGATGATGGCATCCCAGTTCTCATAGAACTGTGCGTTACACTTCTGCTGTGCTGTTACAAGTGTAAGAAGAGCAAGAGGAAGTTTTCCTGCAAACTCTGCTGCATTAAGAACCATTGTGATTGCCTGTGCATAAGCGCCAAGACCAAACTGCTCAAGAAGAGAGTTTACGCCGGCAGCAAGACCAGGCATGTTGAGAACGTCAAGAACGTCCTGAAGCATAAACATAAGAAGGTCGTTTGAACCGATTGTAAGAGTAATGAGGTCTGCCTTCTTAATATCTTTGATAACATCGGCCTGCATGAGGTCAAAGCCGTGTTCTCTCATGAATGAGAAGTTATGAATACGTCCGTCTGAACCTTCACGAAGTTCTGCAGACATAGTCTTTTCATATTCAGGGTCAAGAAGTCTTCTGAGGTCTACTGTTGTATAGCCTTCACGTGAGTAGTTGATGAAGTGATACTCTTTGCTAGGTCTCTTCCATCCACCATTCTCATAGCCATACCAGTTAGTGTAAGTACCGTTCTTGGTAACTCTGCCAGGGAACTTACAGTTGTCTTCCTTAATGCTGATACCGAGATCCTTTGCAAGAATTGCAGGGAATGCTCTGTCAACTACCTGACCATCGTGTACGTCAGAAATTGAGATATCATCAAATGGCTTACCCTCTTCTTTGATAAGGTAACCGGTTGCAATACTGTCGCCAATACACATATAAGTCTTGTAACCAAGATCTTTAACCTGGCCTGCAGCGAATGATGTTGCGCAAGTAACTGCGATCATGCAAAGTGCGAGTACCAAGCTAAGAATTTTCTTTGCCTTTGACATATTCGTTTCAACCCTTTCTTAAAGAAACGTTCTGCCCTAACGGCAGACAATCAAAAATAACCTAAATTACATTATATGCTTATTTGCTCATTGAGTAAACCTTTTTGTTGTTTTACCGGCAGGCGCAATAACGCACAATGTAAATTTACTGTTTTATTATATACATAAAAATACGCAAATTGTTAACAAACAATAAATAAAGCGCCACGGAATCACCGTGGCGCTTTCTATTTATATAATGTATAGACATTAATTATTCATAAAGTGGATATTTTGCAACAAGAGCTGCAACTCTTTCAGCTACGCTCTCCTTCTTGTTTTCAAAGTCTGTTGCAACATCCCAGATGCATTCAGCTATCGGTTTCATGTCTTCAGGCTTGAAGCCTCTTGCTGTAGCAGCTGCTGTACCGATTCGAACACCTGATGTTACAAATGGTGAACGTGGCTCATTAGGGATGGAGTTCTTATTAAGGGTAATATGAACGGCATCACAGTTAATCTGAAGTTCCTTACCTGTAAGATCAGGGATGTTTGTAAGATCAACAAGCATAAGATGGTTATCTGTACCACCTGAAACAAGTTTGAAACCACATTCCATCATTGCATCTGCAAGTGCTTTGCAGTTATCAACGATTCCCTGCTGATACTCTTTGAACTCAGGCTTTAATGCTTCACCGAAGCAGATAGCCTTTGAAGCGATAACGTGCTCGAGAGGACCACCCTGTGCACCCGGGAAGATAGCCTTATTGAAGTTGAACTGATCGGCAGCTTCCTGGTTTGCAAGAATAAGACCACCTCTTGGTCCGCGAAGAGTTTTATGAGTAGTTGTAGTTACAACGTGAGCATATGGGATTGGTGATGGATGAAGACCTGCTGCAACAAGTCCTGCGATATGAGCCATATCAACCCAAAGGATAGCGCCAACTTTATCGGCAATCTCTCTGAAGCGTTTGAAATCAATAACACGTGGATAAGCAGATGCACCTGCTACGATCATTCTTGGCTTGTTTTCGATTGCAAGTCGCTCTACTTCGTCATAATCAATGTAACCTTCATCATTTACACCGTAAGGAACGATGTTGAAATAAAGACCTGAGAAGTTTACAGGTGAACCATGTGTAAGATGTCCGCCTGCGTCGAGGCTCATGCCAAGGATTGTGTCGCCAGGTTTACAAATAGCCATTGTAACAGCCATGTTTGCCTGAGCACCTGAATGAGGCTGAACGTTAGCATAGTCGCAGCCAAAGAGTTTCTTTGCACGTTCAATTGCAAGAGTTTCAATTTCATCAACTACTTCGCAACCGCCATAATAACGCTTGCCTGAATAACCTTCAGCATACTTGTTTGTAAGGCAGGTGCCCATTGCGAGCATAGTTGCCTCGGTAACAATGTTTTCAGATGCAATAAGTTCAATGTTATTGCACTGTCTGTTGAATTCTTTTTTGATGCCAGCTCCAACTTCCGGGTCTGCTGCTTCAATAAAGTCCATGATGTCTTTAATCATTTAAGTTGGCTCCTTTTTTTACATAGGGGTAATGGGTTTACTTATTTAAAGAAAAGTGGAAGAGGTTCAAGGAAGATAATATCTTCTCTGTCCTTAGCGTCACCTTCAGCAAGGATGGCAGCCTTTCCTACGATTTCTGCACCTGTCTTTGAAACAAGTGTCTCAAGTGCAGCAAGGGACTCACCTGTTGAGATAACATCATCAACGATGAGTACCTTCTTGCCGCTGAGGGCTTTAGCCTCAGCGCCATCAAGGTAAAGATGCTGTACTGCCTCTGTGGTAATAGATTTTACATCGACGCCAAAAGAATCTGTCATATAAAGCTTCTTGCCCTTTCTTGCAACGAAGTAAGGCTTGTTGCTCTGTCTTGCCATCTCATAGCCAAGAGGAATACCCTTTGCCTCTGCTGTAATAATGTAATCGAACTCAGGGCATTTCTTAAGAAGTTCGGTTGCTGAGTCTACTGTAATCTCAACATCACCAAAAATAACAAAGCCTGCAATGTCAAGATGTGCATTTACTTCACAAATAGGAAGCTGTCTTTTATGACCTGCAATGGTCATCTCGTAAAATTCCATGCTGTTCACCTTTTCATAAGTTAGTTTTTAAAATATTCAACTGCTGACTCGAAGAGCTTCATGTCATACTCGCCAGGAACGTTGGCATAGAGTCCTGAACCGATACGTTCAGAGTGACCCATCTTACCAAATACATGTCCATCAGGAGAAAGAAGACCTTCCACTGCAAGTACAGAATCATTAGGGTTGAATGCGATGTCGTTTGTAGGGTTACCTTCGAGATCGACATACTGAGTAAGAATCTGTCCATTTTCAGCAAGTTTTATAAGTAATTCTTCTGAAGCGAGAATACGACCTTCACCATGAGAAATAGGAACGTTGTAAACATCGCCTACATTTACGTGCTTAAGCCATGGAGACTTATTGGAGTTAACCTTTACACCAACAATCTTGGACTGATGTCTTGAGATTGTGTTGAATGTAAGAGTTGGGCAATCCTCATCAGTGTCGATGATTTTACCGTAAGGAACAAGACCAAGCTTGATAAGTGCCTGGAAGCCGTTACAGATACCACCCATAAGTCCGCCGCGTACTTCAAGGAGTTCAGTAACCTTTTCCTTGATTTCAGGGCTACGGAAGAATGAAGTGATGAACTTTGCAGAACCTTCAGGTTCGTCACCGCCTGAGAAACCGCCCGGAATGAAGATAATCTGTGATTCTGCAATCTTTGCTGCAAACTCTTCAACAGACTTTTCAATGTGAGCAGAATCAAGGTTGTTGATAACGTAGATTACTGCTTCTGCACCTGCGCTTTCAAAAGCCTTGGCTGTGGCGTATTCACAGTTTGTACCAGGGAATACAGGAATAAGAACCTTTGGCTTTTCAACCTTTACAGGAGCGGAATATGTTTCTTCTGTTTCATATGCGAATGTAGGAATATCTACCTTTTCATTCTCAATGTTGCACTTGAAGATTGGCTCGAGCTTATCTTCATATGCCTTTTCAAGGCAATGAGCGCAAACGCGGGTTCCATCAAGTACATATGCGAAGTCTTCTGTTGTTTCACCAAGAACAGTTGAGCCCTCAACTTCAGCATCTGCCTTAAGTTCAAGAACAAATGAACCATAGTTGTAAGCAAATACATCGTCAAGGTCTGTGCCATCAGCAAACTTAAAGCCGATCTTGTTACCAAGACCCATCTTAAGAACAGCTTCTGCAATACCGCCATATGTTGGTGTATATGCGGAAAGAACCTTGCCCTCTCCTACTGCTGTCTGTACCTTTGCATATGCTTCCTTGAGTGATTCAATAGTTGGAACCTTGTATTCGTCATAGTCAGGCTTAACGATTACAACCTTGCTTCCTGCCTTCTTGAATTCGTTGGAAACAACTCTGTCAATCTTGTCTGTTGTAACAGCAAAAGAGCAAAGTGTTGGAGGAACATCAAGGTCTTCAAATGTACCTGACATTGAATCCTTACCACCGATGGCAGCAATACCAAGGTCAATCTGTGCCTTGTACGCACCAAGAACTGCAGCTGCAGGCTGTCCCCATCTTTCAGGAGTAGCGCCCGGATGAAGGAAGTATTCCTGGAATGTAAGGTATACATCTTCAAAAGTTGCACCTGTAGCAATAAGCTTTGATACTGATTCAACTACAGCAAGGTAAGCACCGTGGAACTGGTCCTTCTCCATGATGAATGGGTTATAACCCCATGCCATCATTGAAACTGTGTCAGTGTCACCATGTTCAACAGATACTTTGTTAACCATTGCCTGAACCGGTGTTCTCTGATACTTGCCACCGAAAGGCATAAGAACAGAACCGGCACCGATTGTTGAGTCAAATCTTTCAGAAAGTCCGCGCTTTGAGCAAACATTAAGGTCTGTTGCGAGATCCTTCATTGACTTCTCGAAGTCACCTGTTGGCTTCTTCTCGAACTTCTCAGACTTGGTTGTATGAATGTTAATGTGCTTTTCAGCACCGTTTGAGTTAAGGAATTCACGGGAAATATTAACGATAACATTACCCTTCCAGCTCATTGTAAGGTAAGGCTTTTCAGTTACCTTTGCAACAACTGTAGCCTCGAGGTTTTCTTTGTTGGCAAGTTCAATGAACTTATCAACGTCCTTAGGCTCAACTACAACAGCCATTCTTTCCTGAGATTCGGAAATAGCAAGCTCTGTACCGTCAAGGCCTTCATATTTCTTTGGAACAGCATCAAGTGAAATCTCAAGACCATCAGCAAGTTCGCCGATTGCAACAGATACACCGCCGGCACCAAAGTCGTTGCAGCGCTTAATAAGTTTTGAAGCAACAGGATCACTGAAGAGTCTCTGGAGCTTTCTTTCTTCAGGAGCATTACCCTTCTGAACTTCAGCGCCACAAGTCTCAAGAGAGCTTAAGTTGTGGGACTTTGAAGAACCTGTAGCACCGCCACAGCCGTCACGGCCTGTGCGGCCACCGAGAAGAATAACGATATCGCCCGGATCAGGTCTTTCACGACGTACATTCTCTGCAGGAGCGGCAGCTATTACAGCACCGATTTCCATACGCTTTGCAGCGTAGCCGTCATGATAAAGTTCATCAACGATGCCTGTAGCAAGACCAATCTGGTTACCATATGATGAGTAACCGTTAGCAGCTGTAGTAACAAGCTTTCTCTGAGGAAGCTTACCTTCGATTGTCTCTGAAAGAGGCTTGAGAGGGTCAGCTGCGCCTGTTACACGCATAGCACCGTAAACGTAAGATCTGCCTGAAAGCGGGTCACGGATTGCACCGCCGATACATGTAGCGGCACCACCGAATGGTTCGATTTCTGTTGGATGGTTGTGTGTTTCATTCTTGAAGAGAAGAAGCCACTCCTCATCCTTACCGTCATGACCGATTGTCATCTTAACTGTGCAGGCATTGATTTCTTCAGACTCATCAAGCTTCTGAAGCTTACCCTGCTTTTTAAGTACCTTTGCAGCAAGTGTACCGATATCCATGAGGTTAACAGGCTTTGTGCGGCCAAGAGCCTCACGGTCTGCAATGTACTGCTTATATGCGTCATTGATGAATTCATCATCAAATTCAACGCTGTCGATTGTTGTGAGGAAAGTTGTATGACGGCAATGGTCAGACCAGTATGTGTCGATCATACGAACTTCTGTGATAGTAGGATCTCTGTCTTCAGACTTGAAATAGCTCTGAAGGAACTCAATGTCGTTGAGGTCCATTGCAAGACCCTTTTCAGCAACGAAGTCAGCGAGCTGCTCGCGGCTGAGAGCGTTGAAGCCTGTAAGAGTCTCAACTGTCTCAGGAAGTTCCATTGGGATATCAAGTGTCTCAGGAAGTTCAAGAGATGCAAGTCTTGCTTCAACAGGGTTGATTACATACTTTTTAATCTCGTCGAGTTCAGCGTCAGATACGTCTCCGCCAATTAGATAAACCTTTGCTGATTTTACAAGAGGTCTGTCCCCCTTTGTGCTGAGCTGAATGCATTCCTCTGCAGAGGATGCTCTCTGATCGAACTGGCCCGGAAGGAATTCAACAGCGAAAACCTTGTTGTCACCCGGCTCAAGGTCATAGCTTACGTTATCAAGCTGTGGCTCTGAGAAGATTGTCTTGCAAGCATAATCAAATGTATCTTTATCAAGCTTTTCAGCGTCATATCTGTTGATGATTCTAACGTCTGAAACGCTCTTAATATCAAGAAGATGATTGATATCATTCTTAAGTGCCTTCGCCTCATAGCTGAGCTCAGGCTTTTTTTCTACGTATACTCTGAATACCAAAGTATTGTCCTCCCTTACTTAAGTGCTTTAAGAGCTTTCTGACCAATGTCATGTCTGTAGAAAGCATTGCCAAAGCTGATTGTGTCAACTGCTTCATAGGACTTTGCAATTGCTTCTTCAAGTGTTGGAGCAATACGTGTTACGCCAAGAACACGACCGCCATTTGTAAGAAGCTTTCCATCGTCTGAAAGCTTTGCACCGGCAACAAAGATGCCTGTGCGGTCTTCAGGAAGAGTCATTTCATAGCCCTTTTCGTAAGCTACAGGATAACCTTCGGAAGCCATAACAACACATGCTGCAGATTCATCTGCAAATTCTACTTCAACTTCGCTGAGAGTCTCATCTGATACTGCCTTCATGATTGTGAAGAGATCGGACTTGAGAAGTGGAAGAACAACCTGAGTTTCAGGATCACCGAAACGACAGTTGTATTCGATTACCTTTGGACCATCCTTTGTGAGCATAAGTCCGAAGTAAAGGCAGCCTTTGAATGTTCTGCCTTCAGCATTCATTGCATTGATTGTAGGAAGGAAAATCTTCTCCATGCACTCTGCTGCAATGTCAGCTGTGTAGTAAGGGTTTGGTGCAATTGTACCCATGCCGCCTGTGTTAAGGCCTTCATCGTTATCAAGAGCACGCTTATGGTCCATAGAAGAAACCATAGGAACTACAACCTTACCGTCTGTAAATGAAAGAACTGATACTTCAGGACCTTCAAGGAATTCCTCAACAACTATCTTTGTACCGCTGTTGCCGAACTTCTTGTTGAGCATCATTTCTTTAATTGCATCGATAGCCTCTTCCCTTGTCATAGCGATGATAACGCCCTTGCCGAGAGCAAGACCGTCAGCTTTGATAACTGTAGGGATTGGAGCTGTCTCCATGTATGCGAGAGCCTTTTCGGCATCTTCAAATACTTCATACTGAGCTGTTGGGATATTGTACTTCTTCATGAGGTTCTTTGAGAAAATCTTGGAACCTTCGATGATAGCAGCCTTAGCTTCAGGACCGAAGCAAGGAATGCCAACTTCAAGAAGTGCATCTACGCAGCCGAGAACGAGAGGATCGTCCGGAGCCACAACAGCAAAATCAATTGCATTTTCCTTTGCAAATTTAACGATGTTTTCAATATCGGTTGCACCGATGCTGACGCAGGTTGCGTCAGCTGCAATGCCGCCGTTGCCCGGAAGGGCAAATATTTCAGTTACATCTTTATTTTCTTTAATCTTTGAGATGATGGCATGCTCTCTTCCGCCGCCACCTACTACCATAACTTTCATATTGGACCTCCTGCTGTCAGATATTAATTAGTGATGGAAAAGACGCATTCCTGTGAATGCCATTGCCATACCATATTCGTCAGCCTTCTCGATTACGAGGTCATCTCTGATTGAGCCGCCAGGTTCAGCAACATAAGTTACGCCGCTCTTTACTGCTCTCTCAAGGCTGTCTGAGAATGGGAAGAATGCATCTGAACCAAGAGCTACGCCCTTCTTAGTTGCAAGGTACTCAGCCTTGTCTTCTGCAGTAAGAGGTGCAGGCTGTTCTGTGAAGTACTTCTGCCAGTTACCTTCTGCACAAACATCTTCTTCATTCTGGTTGATATAACCATCAATTACGTTGTCGCGTTCAGGACGTCCAAGTGTTGGCTTGAAAGGAAGATTAAGAACCTTGTCACACTGACGAAGGAACCATGTATCTGCCTTTGAACCTGCAAGACGTACGCAGTGAACACGTGACTGCTGACCGGCACCAACACCGATAGCCTGTCCATCTACAGCAAAGCAAACTGAGTTTGACTGAGTGTACTTAAGAGTAATGAGAGAAACGATAAGATCGCGAACAGCTGATTCAGGCATATCCTTGTTAGCTGTTACAACATTCTTGAGAAGGTCAGCGTCAATCTTGAAGTTGTTTCTGCCCTGCTCAAATGTAATACCGAATACCTGCTTTGTTTCCTGAACTGCAGGAACATAATCAGGATCAATCTTTACGATATTGTAGTTGCCCTTTTTCTTTGTCTTGAGAATTTCAAGAGCTTCAGGTTCATAGCCTGGAGCAATGATACCGTCTGATACTTCATGCTGGATGAGCTTTGCTGTTGCAACATCACAAACATCTGAAAGAGCTACCCAGTCGCCGAAGGAGCAAAGTCTGTCTGTACCACGAGCACGTGCATATGCACAAGCGAGTGGTGAATCGTCAAGACCTTCAACATCTTCTACAAAGCAAGCCTTTTTAAGAGTGTCGGAAAGTGGAAGACCAACTGCAGCAGATGTAGGGCTTACGTGCTTGAAAGATGTTACTGCAGGAAGGCCAAGAGCTTCCTTGAGTTCCTTTACAAGCTGCCATGAGTTGAATGCGTCAAGGAAATTGATATAACCCGGACGTCCGCTAAGGATTTCAATTGGAAGGTCGGAACCGTCAGCCATGTAAATCTTTGATGGTTTCTGGTTAGGATTACAACCGTATTTGAGTTCGAATTCTGTCATTTGGGCACCTCTTATTTGTTCTTGTTAATCATTCTGTTTTCTACTTCGCCTGTTTCAAGGTCAATGTAGCGAACATAAATGAAAATCTTATTGTTGTCATCAAGATTGTTCCAGATATCTGAAAGGAACTCATCGATGTCATTTGGAATGCTTACTCTTTCAGGCTCACCCTGGAAAGTAGGAATAGGATTGCCGTTTGTAACATAAGTGTGGATGAAATGTCCGAGACCGGCAATTGGCTCGTAGCTGTAAGTGAAGCGGTTGCATACTGTTCCTTCTGCATCGCCACTCTTAAGGATGCTCATCTGATATTTGAAGTCGCCATCCATATGAAGGATACCTGAAATACGAGGAGTCCAGTTTGGACCGTCAGGCTCGAAGCATCTTGTATCGAGAGCCTTTTCAAATGTGCTGCCCTCTTCAAGGAACTCATAAATTGTCTGAGTCTGGTCACCATTAGTTACGATGGTGTCCTTGCCTGATACTTTGATTGGTGAATAAATGATGAGTGATGGGTCCTCAACCTTTGACTCATCAAATGGATAAATGATTACTTCTGAACCGTTTTCAACGAAAACTCTGTTACGGCTGTTTTCGCTGCGGCCCATGATGAAATAAGCAATTGCTGCCTTTTTGGCATCTTCTGTCTTACCGATTACGATGCCGCGTCCAACATATTCGTTACCTTTAATGGTTTCACCCATTGTTTTTACTTCATAAATATTCATGCGTTTTTCTCCTTAACAATCTCACTGCAGACGAGTTCGGTAGCTTTTGGAAGAAGAATCCATTCTGCCTGTTCCATTACACGTCTTTGAAGTACCTCAGGGGTATCTCCGTCTTCGACATATACTGCCTTCTGGTAGATAATCTGTCCGCCATCCGGGATTTCATTTACGAAATGAACGGTTGCGCCTGTTACTTTGACACCGTACTTGAGTGCTTCCTCATGTACCTTCATGCCATAGTAGCCTTTGCCACAAAAACTAGGAATAAGCGCTGGATGAACGTTGATGATTCGGTTCGGATACTTTGATGTAAAGCCCGGACCGAGTATAGAAAGGAAACCGGCAAGAACTATGAAGTCGATATCATATTCTGAAAGAACTTCACAGAGCTTAGCCTCATATGCTTCCTGAGAATCAAAATCTTTTCTCTGAACAGCTACGGCAGGAATATTGGCATTCTCAGCTCTTGTCATGGCATATGTGCCTTCCTTGCTGGAAATGACAACTTTAATCTCGCCACTCTTGATGATGCCACTGTTCTGAGCATCAATGAGAGCCTGAAGATTGGTGCCGCCGCCTGATACAAATACTGCGATATTAGCTTTTAGCATAATACGATTTTCTCCTCGCCCTTTTCGATGGTTCCGATAACATATGCATCTTCACCATTTGCCTTGAGAATCTCAAGAGCCTTGTCTGCCTCAGCAGCAGGAACTACAACTGACATACCTACACCCATGTTATAAGTGTTGAACATGTCATGTTCTGAGATATTGCCTGTCTCCTGGAGAAGCTTGAAGATTGGAAGTACGCGAACAGCGGACTTGTCAATCTTTGCGCACATTCCGTCAGGAATTGAGCGTGGAATGTTTTCATAGAAGCCACCGCCTGTGATATGAGAGATGGCAGATACATTTACCTCTTCAAGAAGAGCAAGAATTGGTTTTACGTAAATTTTGGTTGGCTCAAGAAGAGCTTCGCCGAGAGACTTGCCGCCGAGAGCCTCGAGAGGAGTCCTTATGTCGGCATTCTCAATGTCGAATACCTTACGGACAAGTGAGAAACCGTTTGAATGAACGCCGCTTGAAGGAAGGCCGATGATAACGTCGCCCTCTTTCATTGTTGTGTTGTCAAGAATCTTGTCCTTGTCAACTACACCTACAGCGAAACCTGCAAGGTCATATTCGTCTTCAGGATAGAAACCTGGCATTTCTGCTGTTTCACCGCCTGAAAGAGCTGCGCCTGACATTACGCAGCCATCTGCTACACCTGAAACGATATCTGCGATCTTTTCAGGAACGTTCTTGCCACATGCAATGTAGTCAAGGAAAACGAGTGGCTTTGCACCAACGCAGATGATGTCATTTACACACATTGCAACACAGTCGATACCAACTGTGTCATGCTTATCCATGAGGAAAGCAATCTTAAGCTTTGTACCTACGCCATCGGTACCGCTGCAAAGAACAGGCTTTGTAATACCTGTAAGATCAAGTTCAAAGAGACCGCCAAAGCCGCCTATTCCTGAAAGTACTCCATCTGTTAAAGTTCTGGAAACATGCTGTTTCATGAGCTCAACTGCTTTGTAACCTGCAGTAATATCTACTCCGGCTTTAGCATAAGCTTCTGACATTGATTTAGGCATTTAATTGTCCTCCTCATTATTATCACTGATTTTTTGTTCGAATTTGCTCTTGAGTCCGGCCTGTGGAACCTCGGTTGCATAAGAACCTGTAAAGCAGGCATCGCAATAAGCGCATGAATGCTTTTCAGGAGCGAGACACTTAAGACCTTCAAGGCTGAGATAACCAAGAGAGTCAGCGCCAATAATCTCGGCAATCTCCTCTACTGTATGGTTGGCTGCAATAAGGTTGTCCTTACTGTCGATGTCTACGCCATAGAAGCATGGGTCTGTGAAAGGCGGTGCCGTAATTCTCATATGAACTTCTTTGGCACCTGCGTCTCTGATCATTTTTACAGTTCTGGCACTTGTTGTACCGCGGACAATGGAGTCATCAATTACGACTACTCTCTTGCCTTCGATAACACTGCGAACCGGATTGAGCTTTATGTTAACCTTATTTTCCCTGGATGCCTGTCCCGGGTTAATAAAGGTTCTGCCAATGTATTTGTTTTTGATGAATCCGATACTGTTTGGAATACCGGACTCTCTTGAGAAGCCGATGGCAGCTGCGAGACCGGAGTCAGGAACGCCAATAACAATGTCGGCATCTACAGGATGTTCTTTTGCAAGCATCTCACCTGCTCTGATTCTTGCCTCATGAACGGTGGTTCCGTCGATGATTGAGTCAGGTCTTGCAAAATAAATGTATTCAAAGATACAAAGTTTATCAGGAGCCTTATCACAATGGTCTGTGATTGAACGAGGTCCGTTCTGCGCACAACTCTTGTCAAAGACAAGAATTTCACCCGGACGGACATCGCGTATGAGCTTCGCTCCTACTGCGTCGAGAGCACAGCTCTCAGAAGCGACAATGTAAGTTCCATCTTCTCTGACACCGTAGCAAAGAGGTCTGAATCCATTCTCATCTCTTGCCGCAATAAGCTTTGAAGGTGAAGAAATCACAAGAGAATACGCGCCTTTGATTTTGTACATTGCTGAGCTTACGGCATCTTCAATTGACTTTGATGTGATTCTTTCCTTGATGATCATATGTGGAATGATTTCAGAATCACTTGTTGTACGGAAGATTGAACCTGTGAGTTCAAGTGCTGTACGAAGGTCGTAGGAATTAACAAGGTTGCCGTTATGTGCAACAGAAAGGCTACCCTTGATATGCTTGATTGTGATTGGCTGGGCATTGATTTTTGAATCGTTGCCTGTTGTACCATAGCGACAATGTGCAACGGAAATATTACCTGTACCAAGGTCGGCCATAACCTGTGGTGTGAAAATATCGCCTACAAGACCTACGTCTGTATAGGTGCGGAAAATTCCGTCATCGTTTACTACGATACCTGCGCTTTCCTGTCCTCTATGCCGGAGAGCATAAAGTCCATAGTAAGCAAGAGACGCAACGTCACGGTTTTTCTCTGGAGAGAAGGCACCGAAAACGCCACATTCCTCATGTAAGTTGCTCATTATTTTTGTCTCCCGAATAAGTATTTGCTAAAAGCTGATTATCAGTCAGCGTATTTTTCTGCGAGTGCTGCATCCTTTTTGAGAACTGCTTCTGCGGCAGCTGCTCTGTCTGCATTAAGTTTGTCTGCAAGTTCGCTGTCGGAAACAGCAAGAATCTGGATTGCAAGAAGAGCTGCATTCTTTGCGCCATCAATTGCAACAGTTGCAACAGGAATACCTGATGGCATCTGAACTGTCGAAAGAAGAGAATCAAGTCCATCCATTGTGGAACTCTTAACAGGAATGCCGATTACAGGAAGTGTTGTGTTGGCAGCAATTGCGCCTGCAAGATGCGCTGCCTTACCTGCAGCAGCAATGATGACACCAAAGTCATTCTCTCTTGCTTTCTTTGTAAACTCGGCTGCCTGTACAGGTGTTCTGTGAGCAGAATAAACGTGTACTTCTGTAGGCACTCCGAACTCTTTCAGTGTATCAATAGCCTTGGAAACAACAGGAAGGTCGCTGTCAGAGCCCATGATAACTGCTACTTTTTTCATGAAAAAAATCCCCCTTATAAAACACTAAAGGCAGTCCCACGTCAGACGCAGGACTGCAGACAATTTTAAGTTATTTAACCCGAACAGACCGGATTAGCAAACAGGAACAATCCAGCCCTTGGTATCTTCAATTGTACCCCACTGAATACCTGTGAGAGTATCGTAGAGTTTCTGAGTAAGCTCGCCGATTTCGCCGTTACCGATGTTGGCAACCTGATCCTTCCACTTGAGTTCCTTTACAGGAGAAACAACTGCAGCTGTACCGCAGCCGAATACTTCCTCAAGCTTACCTTCTTCGGCAGCCTTCATGATGTCAGCAATTGCAAGCTTGTCTTCGATTACTTCGTAACCCCAGTCTTTGCAGAGTTCAATGATTGAACGGCGTGTTACGCCCGGAAGAACTGTGCCAACACAAGGAGCTGTGTAAATCTTTCCGTCGATCTTGAAGAGGATGTTCATCGCACCAACTTCTTCAACGTACTTCTTCTCTACGCCGTCAAGCCAGAGAACCTGAGCGTAGCCCTGCTTCTCAGCTTCGTTACCGGCTTTGATAGATGCAGCGTAGTTACCGCCACACTTTGTGAAGCCTGTAAGACCAGGAGCAGCACGGATATATTCATCTTCAACATAGATGCGAACAGGGTTGATACCTTCAGCATAGTAAGCACCTGATGGTGAAGCAATAATGCAGAATGTGTATGTCTTGGATGCATGTACACCAAGAGTAACATCAGTTGCAAATGTGAAAGGACGAAGGTAAAGAGATGTTCCTTCAGAATGTGGAACCCAGTCCTTCTCCACTTCTACGAGAGCCTTAACAGCCTGGATGTAGTCTTCAACAGGAATCTGCGGGATGCAGAGACGTTCAGCAGAATCGTTCATACGGTTTGCATTGCAGTCAGGACGGAAGAGCTGAATCTTGCCATCAGCTGTTCTGTAAGCCTTCATACCCTCGAAAATTTCCTGAGCATAGTGGAAAACTACACAAGCAGGATCAAGCACGAAAGGAGCGTAAGGTTTAATCTCAGCGTCATGCCAGCCAATGCCTTCTGTGTACTGCATTGTGAACATGTGATCTGTGAAGCGCTGACCGAAACCGAGTTTGCTTTCGTCTGTTGGCTTCTCCTTCAATGTTGTAGCTTTTGTGATTTTGATTTCCATAGGAAATGCCCCCGTTTTATTACATTAAAAAATAATATAGAAATTTTAGGTCAAGACCCTTTAATTGTCAAGGCATTCAGCCACTTTTTGGACCATTAAAACCTTGTGAAATTACTGACTTTCCAAAGCGTTTTCTGAGGTCATCGATTGTAGACTCGATTGTTTCCTGCTGTTCGTTGCTTTGAGACAATTCTTCCGAGAAAAGAGACATC
>X77_Onager__coassemble_14_pt1 | contig 23485 bp, 21 predicted proteins | sample X77_Onager__metabat2_low_PE_001 | metagenome-assembled genome bin X77_Onager
TCTGACATGTCGGCAATGATTGTGCCTGTCTCAACCTCGCGGATGATGGTACCTACAGGAACCTTGATGATAAGGTCCTCACCCTTCTTACCGCTGCAGCGGTTTCCGCGTCCGTCGCCACCATTCGGTGCCTTGTATTTTCTTTTATATCTAAAGTCGGAGAGGGTTGCGAGAGATGTATCCACCTTAAAAACGATGTTACCTCCGCGACCGCCGTCGCCGCCGTCAGGTCCGCCTGAGGCAACATATTTCTCACGATGGAAGGCAACTGCGCCGTTGCCGCCGTTGCCGGCTTTTACTGATATTTTGGCGATATCAACAAACATGATTTTCCTCCTCTTATATATACATATAAATAGTCATCTTGTGGAATTATACTTGCCCTAAAACTTCATGTCAAATTATGTTACAATGTTCTAAGATTCAGTAAAGAAGGTAAGCTTATGAAAATACTCATGCCGGAATACAACACACTCACAAAAGGCGACATCGACATGTCTGTCTTTGAGTCCTTTGGCGACCTCGTTATAATGGACCAGGCTTCCAGAGAAGAACTCAAGGCAGAAATCAGAAATGCCGACGTTCTCTTTGTAAACAAGACAAAGGTGGATGAGGAACTCCTCGCATGCGCCGAAAAGCTCCGCTACATCGGCGAATGCGCTACAGGCTTCAACAACATTGACCTTGAAGCCTGCAAAAAGCGTGGCATCCGCGTCACCAACGTTCCGACTTATTCCACCAGTTCTGTTGCTCAGCAGACCTTTGCATTTATTCTCGAGTACTATAACAAGGTTGCGGATTTCTCCGACTTCTGCATGGAAGGCGGATGGGTAAGCTCACCTTATTTCTCCAATTTCAAATATGACATGTTTGAACTCGAAGGCGTTACCATCGGTCTCATCGGTTACGGCCTCATAGCGCAGAGTGTGGCAAAGATAGCCAATGCATTTGGCATGAATGTACTTGCCTACAAGCGCAGTGCCGCTGTCGGCACCACATCTGAGGACGGTCTCGCTCACTTCGTGAGCCTCGACGATCTTGTCGGCTCCGCCGACATCGTTTCAGTGCACTGCCCACTCAATGACCAGTCGCAGGGTATGTGCGACTCTTCATTCTTTGCAAGAATGAAGGACGGTGCCATGTTTATCAACACGGCCCGTGGTCCTATCGTTGACGAGCTTGCACTGAAAGAAGCTCTCGAGTCCGGCAAGCTCGGCTTCGCCGCGCTCGATGTACTCGAGGTTGAGCCTATGTCCCCTTCCTGCCCACTTCTCGGTGTTAAGAACCTGATTATCACACCACACGTTGCATGGGCACCATTTGAAACCCGCACTCGTCTCGTAGAAATCGTAGCCGATAACTACAAGTCATTCGCAGCTGGAGAGCCTAAAAATGTTATTGCCTGATAACACATCAGCAGTTACAATATAATAGCTCTGTGGAGACGTATCGAAGTGGTCATAACGGGGCTGACTCGAAATCAGTTAGGGAGAAATCCCCCATGGGTTCGAATCCCATCGTCTCCGCCAGAAAAAAGCTCAGGACTTTCGTCCTGAGCTTTTTTTATTTGTAATAATGTTCCGCGTGGTATTTGAAAAGACCCTGAAGCATGGATGTTATGTTGCTGGTTGAAACCGTCGCGCCGGATACGGCGTCGGCATTCACGCCGGCAACCTGGGTGCCGTAGCCACCCCATGCGTCAATGTCTGCCTTTGTGTCATAGACAAGGCTTTGAACGAAATTTGCATCCATATACTCCTCGGTGTACTCCGAGATGTAATGATTCGGGTTGCTGTCGCCGTAAAGGCCTCTGTTCTGCCCAAATGTAATGGCACGGATAGCAAACTCCTCGGCCGTCGGCTTATTGTTGAGAAGTTCAACATAGCAGACCGAATAATAGTTTGCACTCGGGTCGCGGCAGGTACATGAGGAAAATGCCACCTGATACTCCGTAAATGTGGAGTTGGCCTGTTCAAAGAGGATCACCGCAGTGTATTCCTCCTGCGTGCCACCGGACGCAAAATGCGTGTATTTAAATGTAGGAAATTCCGACGTCTGTGCCTTTTGCGGCTTGCCCGCACAGGCACTGAGCATGCTGATAAGCAGTATCGGAATCAGTATCTTTTTTATTTTCGTTACATTCATGATTACTTCTTATGAAGATGGCTGAAATCAAGGTATGCGTAGTCGGCACGCCATGTGGCAAGAATATTGTCATCAGCTGCATCTTCAGGGTATACGACAAGTTCGAGAGTGTTCTCGCCTTTGTATTCCCAGTTTCCCCCTACATTGTAAACTTTGCTTTCATCCCAACCGAGGTAGAGAAGAAGGGTTTTCATCATCCCAGCATAACCGCCGCCTCCACACATGAGGAAGATGGCCTTATCCTTCGGGAACAGTTCTTCGAGAATCATCATTGATTCCCTGTAATTCTCTTCCACGCCGGCAATGGTGCCATCCGCGTTCCAGTTTACAGTGAAGAGATTGTCTCCGGCATATGCATTGGCAACAGGCAATGCACCGAGTGTCGCAATGTACGGATAAGGTACAACTTTAAAGCCCTCTATTGTCTTGCTGAGGTCGGCATCGCCGCCGATTGACGCATAATCGGCCGGGTCGAAAAGCATGCGCACGTCGCGGTAAGCGACGTCGTCTCGACCGAGATATTCGTCGATGGTATTCATGTTGATGTTCTTATCAACGCCAAATTGACTGTCCGTATCAACGACAGGTGCGGGCAGCGGCTTTAGGCCGCTGTCCTGTTTTGTCGTTGTTTTGCCGCAGGCGCTCATAAGCATCAGCACGGCGATTAATAAAGGTAATATCTTTTTCATTTTTATCACGCTGTGAAGAATTCAACTACAAGCTTAGAATAATCCTTTGCAGATGTTGACTGGCAAGGAGCAATCCAGACTGTTCCGTTCTCGCCTGTTTCCTTATCCTTTTCGATAGCAACGAGTGTGTAATCGCTGTTAACGTATTCAGGACTGAGCTCTGTTGTGTAACCATCATTTGCAACTACAACAACCTTTGTAGCGCCGCTGATCCAGAGCGCCTGCATAACATCTTTAAGCTTATAACCTGTATATGTAGCTGTCTGTGTCTCGCCATCCTTGTTAACAGTGTTTACGTCAACCTTGTAAATCTTGAGACCTTCAAAGTTTGCATTGCTTACATCCTGACCGTTAACTCTGAAGTGGAATTCACCAAACTGAACCTTGTCAGTTTTGTCCATCATTTCAGGAAGAGTACCGTCTGCAGGTGTTGCAGCAGGAGCTGCTTCTCCGCCGGCATTTACTGTAGCGTTATCAAGAGCAATGGCAACAACGCCCTTGTTGTAATTACCTGTTGTCTTGTTTGAACAAGGAGCAAACCATGGGCCGTCCTTCATCTGTTCGCCGTCTCTGCTGATGGCGATGAGGGTATCAGGTTTTAAAGCCTCTTCTGCAGGAACTTCTACTTCGTATCCGTCGCTTGCAATAGCCTTAAGAGTCTTGAACTCGCCTGCTTTTGCAACATCAAGTACATCCTTGAGAGAGAAGCCAATGTAGATGTTGGTTGACTCTGTACCTGCGCTGTTTGTGGAAACAGCAGGAACCTCATAAACAGGATACTCTGCGAGATCCTTATCTGTTACCTGTGTACCATTTACGTCGAGTGAAAAAGCAGGAATTGTAACGCCTACTGCCTCTTTAAGTCCGTTGCCTTCATCCGCTTTTTTACCATTGTTGCAGGCAGCAAGGGTAAATGTAAGGATGACTGCAAGGATTAATGATAATAATCTTTTCAGTTTCATATTATTTCTCCTCATTATTTATTAAAAATGCTCTCGTCAACATTGATGTTGATGTCTCCTGAGCCCGGAATAGTTACAACTATTTTGTTGAAATACTTTACTGATGCGCCCTGTACATTCTCAACAATTACACGAACAGGTCCGCCCATATTTCCTGCGAGGCCTGTGTAGCCTTCATGGTTTTCGCTGTCTACACAAGGAACGCCATTGACCGCATAGCAGATGATTACCGGCTTGCGATCGCCGTTTGCATCTATGACACCATTTTCAAGTCCGTCCATGTAAACTGCACTGAGAAGGTCATTCTTATAACCATCGTCTGCACATACAGTAACTGATACAGGATTGCTGATGTCTGCCTGTCCGCCAACAATAAGGTTTACAAACTTCCAGAGGTCAATACCCTCACATGTGCCAATCTCAAGTACGGAATAGTCTTCGCGTACAACAAGGTTAGTGAGGCTTTCAAGCTGAGCTGCTGTAAGTTCATATTCCCACTCGTGGTCATCATTTTTTATGACAACGCTCATCTTGTAGTCAAGGAACTCACTGTAAACATCGCTCATGGAATGACCCCATGTTGTAACCTCATTTGCCGAAACTTCAATAGCCACGACGTTCTTTACACAGTAAGCCTGGTTTACATCATTCTTATCTTCCATTGGAACGATAAGTTTAAGCGGACCGCCATCCTCTTCCATGAGAGGACGTCCGGCATTTGATTCTCCGTTAACATCTCCCGTACCATATGCAAGCATTGCACATACAGGCTTCTTGTCCGGAGAAACATAGTTTTTGTAATTCTGTCCCTTGAGCTTTCCAAGAGAAACAGTAACCGCTGAGCCATCTGCAGCATAAACTGTAACATCACCGGCATAGTTCAATATGCCAAGTTCTGCAAAGAGATCGTAAACAGGAATACCGCGGAAGCGCTGTTCTGTCATCTCTCCCTTACCATTAAGGATGCTGTAGTCAAATGTCTTAGCCTGAATCTGACGGCTCTCAAGGTCAGCTACGCTAAATGTGCCTTCCTGTTCAAGTCCCGGTCCAAAGAAATGAACCGTGTTACCTGCAAGTCTTACAGAGTCACCGCTAAGATGAGCATATGAGTCAGGTTCAATATCAACTGTAACAGAAGTGATATTGTCGAGCTTAAATGCATCATTTGACTTCTTGTCTGTAGAAGGAACTACAAGCATAAGAGGTCCGCCGCAGTTATCAACCTTGTACTCGTCAGGGTCATCCTTTGAATAAGGATTAAGGCTTAAGGCCTTGACATATCCGTCAGAGTTTTTGTTCTCAACGAGTGGTGTACCATTCTTTGAGTATGCAAGCATTGCATGAAGTCCGCTCTTGCCTGTCTTGCTGTTAAAGCCTTCTGTGAAGAGCTGATCAAGAGTAACTGTCTTGCTCTCTTTACCATTTGAGAATGTTACTTTACCGACTGTACCCGGAACACCGATTACCTTCATAAGGTAATACTCAAGGTCTATGCCTTCATAAATATCTGATTTGCCATCAATGTTATAAAGGGCTTTCACTTTGGCTGCAGCCTTCTGATTACCTGCAACATTTTCACCATAAATCTGGTCTTCAATGTCACCGACAGTCATCGATCTCTCAATGAGTCTCTGTCCCTGCTCATTGTTTACAAAGATGCCGAGGTTTGTACCTGCAAGTCTCTGAAGAGAAGTATTGTCAGTATATTTGTGTGTGTTATAAAGCACGTCATCTCCGGCAATAATTTCACTGAGATACTGTACCTGGTTTGAACCATTTGCATGGTTATACTGTGTTTTGCCAAATACGACTCTCATCGGGCCGCCGTTATTGGCAAGACCTGAGAGATATCCTTTGTCGGCATTGGTAATGGTATATGGGTAGTTGTTTACGCCATATGCCAGAAGTACCGGATAACCGGTGTTAACAAGATCCTCGTTTGTAGGAACATAGGTTCCGTCATTATTGTCCGAAGCATTCTTGTTATAGTATCCGAATGCATCCGGATAAGAAAGTGCTTCAGCTGAGAAGGACTCGGAAGATGGTCGTCCGTCGGCAGCGTTGAAGCTTACAACGGTTGTACGCGCAGCAGCCTTTCCCATGTCTTCGACAGAATCCATGCCAAGGTAGCAGAGAAGCTTATAAAGGTCTAAGCCTTCATATTTGTTAACATACCAGTACGCATTATTGGCCAGACTGTATTCTGCGGAATAACCCATACCATCTTTTTTAGGGTTACCCTTTTTATCAGTCTTAACGAGATCTTCCAGTTGTTTTACCGTCATGTTGATCTCGCTGCCAAGTGCTTTACCACGGAAGGTTATAAGGTAGTCCGTATAGTCCGGATTGTTATATGCCTTGTCTTTTGCCGTGGTATGTTTAAACCCGGGTTCTTCCTCCTCGCATACATATATGTATGCGACGTTGGAGAACTTTCTGTACTTTACATCACTCTTTACGTCTTTTAAGTCATAAACAAGTTTCAGACATCCGTCATCGTTTTTGAGTTTTCTGACATAACCGTCAGAATGCTCCCCTTTAGTCTTTGCATCAAAAACGAACGGAGCAATCTGTTCCTGTTTAGTGTCTCCCACACCATAGGCTATGAGTACGGGACGTCCCGAATCATGAGCAGCCTTGATGTCTTTAAGACTCAGTTCCGAAACAGTCTCCCTGTTACTGTTCTTTAACTGAACCTTGTATGCTTTATCGGTAAGAAAAATACCATTGTCCCCATCTGACATTGAATAAAGCATGTAATAAAGATCCATACCCTCGTAAACTTTATAACCGCTTCTGTCTTTATAGCACCCTCTATAAAGTCCTGCGTTTTTGTTTTCAAGTTCACGAATGGAAAGCGGTGTGCTTGTAACCACACCCGGACCTTCAACCGTAAGCGTTGCGCCTGTTATAGCATCAATGTTATAAGGCATCTGCTTACTCTTTGTTATTCCGCCATTGTTTATATGTTTGTAAGCGGAAGTCGCAAAGTCAATTTTGGAGTTGTCTATGTCAACTCCTTTTGGACCAAATAGAAAAAGGAATACACAACAGGCAGCCACCACTCCGGCTATTATGATCCCTATTCTGGTTCCCTTTTTCACATGGTTTACCTCCTTTTTTAAGATACTCGCCTGTGCTAAACAATCAGTCCCTTTTGTCCAGCATAGTTTGCCTTATAATTATACATATTTCACAAAAGAAGCGCTACAAAAAGGCAATAACACTATTATATGTGTGCAAGATATATCACATATTGTGTTTTTATATACTTTGTAGCAGTACAACAGTCCGCTAAAAAAGCTCAGGACTTTCGTCCTGAGCTTTTTGTTTTTATTTTTCATTCAGTTCATAGGTGGATAATTCAATATTCAGATCATATGTTTTTGTTGTTCCATCAGGAGTTTTGATAATCAGTTCAGTGCTTCCCTTTTTCTTAAAGTCGGCATGAACAACACATGAATCTGACCAGTCTGGTTTTATGATGGATACATCACCGTATTTATCATCCGCCAAAGAAACCTGGTACTCACTAGTGATATCTTTTCCGTCAACAGAGCTTAATAAATCTGCAGGATATCTCAACGGATTCATGACTGTCATAACGGTTAACACAATAATAATCAAGGCACTTACGACTGTACCTGTTATTATTATTTTTTTGTCTTCGAATACCACATTAGGATAAAGGAGCATCATTACAGCGCAAAATACAACTGTCAGTATAAAGTACGGATAACAGAAAGTGAAATCCAATAAATAATGCTTATAGCTGCTCGCAGTAAGTATGATCATAGGGAGCAGAATGAGATAGCCCCACCATTTATCTTTTTTCATATAATATCCAATGTAGCCCATCGGAAAGCACAGTAATGTAAATATAAACCAGCGCTTATAATACTGGAATATACCCCAGCCCAGAGCACTAAAAGGTACTTGCAGCAAATATACAAGTGGCTGACTGATCAAAAAGAACACAAAACATTTTAACGCTGAATCCATGTTTGATTTTGCGTTCATGATGATAAAGATACCAAATAGTATCCACACTTCAAGTGTCTCAGCCATCGTATGCAGTGAAGTATACTTAAACTGCGGGAATATACATACCAAAGCAGTAAATATACCGGCCACTATTGCAAATATCAGAAGCTTCGGCCAGGTTAAATTTATACCACCAAATAATTTTTTTATTTTTTCCATATAACCTCATCCTTTTTATTTCCCAAAGTCATGCTCATTATACACTTTAGACAAAAGCCATTCTACCTTTTTGAGGAAATACTATTATATGTGTATAAAAGCGAATACAATTAGTGTTTTTATATATCGTGCGACAATACATCAATCTGATTTTAGACAAAACAAAACGGCACGAGCGTACGTTTCGTGCCGTTTGTTTCATTAGGTAGGTCTACCTTATTGATATATGTGAAGCTTAAGGATTGGGCATGACCTTAAGCGACACGACTTGTTCTGTCAAACTCTGCAAGGTAACGTTCTGCCTTGTCTGTGTTTGACTCGTTAAGCTTTGCAGCCTGGCGACGAGCATATGCAGCAGCATTTGCTCTGCGCTCTTTTTCATTGTAAGTAAGTTCTGCTGTCTTGTGCATAATCTTCTCTGTTCCCGGATTGGTTGGGATGCGAGCTGCTTTAAGACTGCGACGTTCAGCTATTGTAAGTTTTACAGCCTTAACGAAAGCACGTTCAAAGGCTGCTACCTTTGATTCATTCATGAAACCCCAGATAAGGAGAACTGATGCGATTAATTCGAAAAATACCTTAATTGCGAAATGAGCTGTCATAATCTATACCTCCGATGTTCGGTCCCTTCCGAACATTTGTTTTGTTTGTTGTAATTTCATTATACCCTCACCCGAACAAAAGTCAACACAAATGTTCGAAGAAATTTTTATGTGTCCTTTTTTACGGACTGTTACCCTTTGAAACAATTTGTAATTGGCAAATTTATACATTATATATTAGAATATAGTGTGATTAATTAATGAATCGAGGCGAACATCATGGCATATGAGAATTTGTGTATGAACTGCATGAAGGACAAAGGAAGTTCTTCCCAGTGCCCACACTGTCATTTCAACAATGACACTCTGCAGCTGGCTCCATTTCTCCCTATGAGAACAATTGTTGGAGATCACTACCTTATAGGTGCTGTCATTGACTCCAACGGAGACGGTACAACATACATGGCTCTCGACACCAGAACAAACACTCCTGTTGAAATCAGAGAATTTCTTCCGGATGCAATTGTCCGCAGAGATGAGAACACAAACGAACTGGTTGTAAGACCGGGTAACTATGAACGCTACACCTCAATGCTCACAAGCTTTGAAGACCTCTGGAGAAGACTCTCCAGAATGAGTGGTCTCTCTGCTTTAATTCAGGTTGAAGAGGTATTTGAGGCAAACCAGACAGCTTATGCCGTTTGCGAACACGTTGAAGGCGTTCAGTCACTCAGAGACTATCTCCTTTCAACAAAGGAAGGTTATCTCAGCTGGAAAGATGCCCGCATCTTATTCATGCCTGTTCTCAGTACTCTTTCCAATCTTCATCAGGCAGGTATCATTCACCGCGGAATCTCACCTGCAAACCTTTACATTTATCCGGGCAGAAAGCTCAAGCTTTCCGGTTTCAGTATTCCGGAGTGCCGTACAGTAAACGGCGGTCTTGCAACAGAGGTTTATCCGGGATACACACCTGTTGAGCAGCTCGGTGTCAATACCTCATGCGGAGCGTGGACAGACATTTATTCCTTTGCAGCAGTTCTTTACAGAGCTCTCATAGGAAAAACTCCGATAGATGCAATGGCAAGACTTCACAATGACGAGATGATGATTCCTGCAAAATTTGCAGAAACACTTCCGGGGTATGTTGTAAATGCCATTGTCAATGCCCTTCAGGTTCTTCCTGAAGACAGAACACGCGACGTAGAACGTTTCAGAACAGAACTTTCATCATCCGTAGTCAGCGAAATGGCATCTGAATATGAATCTGAGCAGAAGGAACTCCGCCGCAGCGCAGCTTACACTCCAGCTCCCGGCAGTCCTCTTGATGACACTCAGGTAATTCCGATCGGAACAAACTACAGAGAACAGCCTCAGTATGAAACTCCAAGATACGAGCCTCCTCATCAGCAGAGAGCTGAAAGACTTTCTTCTGAAGAGCCTGAAAGCTATAACAATGTATACGATGATGAGTATGATTACGAGGACGAGTACGATACCAAAGGTTCAGGCAAGGCAAGCAGGATTATTACAACATCCGTAATTGTTATTCTTGCAATAACACTTCTCGCCTTTGGAATTAACTTCCTTGTAAACGGACGCGGAGGCAACAGGGACAAAACCCTTCTTGATGACTCAAGCGTAGTTGAAGCAGTAGATGTTCCTGACTTTGTCGGAAAACGATACACATCAATCTCAGCAAACAGCTCATATACCGAAGATTTCCGATTCACCGTAAAAGAAGTCTTCAGCGAGGATGTCAACGAAGGCTATGTTATTTCTCAGAGTGTAGACCCGGGCACCAAGGTTGCAAGCGGTACAGAGATCGAACTTACCGTATCAAAGGGTATTCACAGAGAAAAGATACCGGACGTTGAAGGTATGTCATACTCGGAAGCCAAAGCAGAGCTTGAAGGTCTCGGCTTCAAAGTAGAACGAATAGACCGCACAAACATTGCAGGTCTTCATCCGGCAGAGACAGTAGCTTCTCAGTCACCATCCGGTGCTTCCGGCAGAGAGTACATTGTTTCAAATACAACCATCACTCTTCAGGTCTGGACAGACAGAGTTATTACTACAGAAGCAACAACCGAAAGCAGTGAAGAGACAACAACCGGTTCAAATGTGAACCCGTTCGCACCTCTCATTCCGGGTTTGGGAGATAACGGATCTTCAAACGAATGATCAATTAAAAGTTAATCAAAACAAAGAAAGTGCTTAAGATTCCTATCTTAAGCACTTTTTGTTTATTAGAATTTCATAGGAAAATCGCAAAAACTTTGTTAAAAAAACCAACAACAATTAACAATACTTTTGAGTTTTCATACATTATAATGGTAACTAGAGGTGCTACTTTGTGGTGATTTGGCACCTTCCGCGAATTTGAAATTTAATAAGGGAGATGAAAAAGTATGACTAATTTTAAGGGCTATATGGGTAAGGTTCTTAAGATTGATCTCACCAGCAAGACTTTTGGTGAGTTCCCTTGGACTGACGAAGACAGACAGAGAACTGTCGGCGGTAAAATCATGGCTGCAGACATTCTTTTAAAACATGTTCGTCCGGGAATGACTGCTTTTGACGAGGATAACTGGGTTGTTATTTCAACAGGTCCTCTCACAGGTTGCGGTACTCCAAGTACAGCAAGATTCAACATGTCAACCATCTCGCCTCTTACCGGTATTATTACTTCAAGTAATAGCGGTGGCGACTTTGGTATGATGCTCAAGAGATGCGGATACGATGCCGCTGTCATCATGGGTAAATCTGACGTTCCTGTAAGAATCCACATTACTGAGGAAACTGTAGAGTTCATCGATGCTTCAGAGCTTTGGGGCCTCAAAGTAACCGAAACACAGGAGAAGCTTCCTAAGAAGACAGCCAATATTGTTATTGGCCCTGCAGGTGAAAACAAAGTTCTCTATGCTGCTGCTTTCTCAGGTGAACGTGCATTTGGCCGTGGTGGTACAGGTGCCGTTTTAGGTGATAAGAATATTAAGGCTATTACAGCTAAGGGATTCAAACATCCTGAAATTTACGATAAAGAAGAACTTGTTAAGTTCAGCAGAAAATGGGTTAAGAAGATGCTTAACCATCCGGTTTCCGGCAAGCAGGTTCCTCAGCTCGGTACAGCAGGTCTCGTAACAGGCATGCAGTTCCACAGCATTCTTGCTACAAAGAACTTCAGCAAGGGTCAGTATGATAACTTCGAAAAGGTTTCCGGTGAAACTCTCGCTGAAGAAAAGCTCATCAGAAAGAGCGGATGCACAACATGTCCAATTCAGTGCACACGTCGTGTTGATTCTGAATTTGGTGATATTAAAGGTCCTGAGCTTGAAATTCTCGGTCTTCTTGGTCCAAACATTCTTAACGATGACCTCGGTAAGATTATTACATGGAACCATGAAATCGACGAGTGGGGCATGGACACAATCTCCTGCGCAGGTACTATTGCTTTCGCAATGGAACTCCAGGAAAAAGGAATGTTCGATAGCGGTCTTGAATTCGGTAAGATCGACAACATTTCTGAAATGATCGAAAAAATCGCTCTCAGACAGGGCGTTGGCGATGAACTGGCAAATGGTAGCCGTAAGATGTCAGAAAAATTCGGCGGTGAAGAATTTGCTATTCAGGTTAAGGGTATGGAACTTGCTGCTTACGAGCCAAGACACGCTGTTGCACAGGGTCTCGGTTATGCAGTAAGTAACCGTGGCGGTTGCCACCTCAACGCAGGTTACATGGTATACGTTGAAGGTCTCGGTATGGACCTCGACTCACTTAAGACATCTGGTAAAGCTGGCGTAACAGTTATCTTCCAGGATCTTATGGAAGCAGCTTCTGCTTGTGGTTCCTGCCTCTTCACAACTTATTCCGTACTTCCTGCTTTCCTCTTCAAGTATCCTAACTCACCTATCACCAAGGCTGTAGGCTGGGCATTTGGAGCACTCGGTCCTGTTTATCCACTCGTTCAAAGAATCACATTCCTTCTTAAGTTCTATCTTCCATTTGTTTATCATACAAAGGCTGTTGAACTTGCAACAGGTATGAGCTTCAAGGTTGGTGACCTCCTCATGGCTGGTGACCGCGGATACAACATGGAACGTGTTGCAAACATCATTCTTGGCCAGAGAGCCGGTGCAGATACACTTCCTAAGAGACTCACAGACGTAGCTCAAGATCCTTCAAACCCTGCTACAAAGGTTCCTCTTGATGTACTCCTTAAGGATTACTACAAGAACAGAAGATGGGTTGACGGCGTTCCAACAAAGAAGCAGCTTAAATACCTCGGTATCGATGTGCCTCCACATGATGCATATCCATACAACTATTAAGGAGGTATTGAAATGGTAAAAGTTAAAATTTATGCTGTTGTCAGACTCGACACAGGCGTTAAAGAATTTGACTGTTCTGCAAAGAACATCACAGAAGTTATAGATATCCTCAATGAAAAGAGAGCCAAGGGTGCAGATGAAATCAGATGGAAAGATATCATCGTATTCGTAAACGGCGAAAGAATTTCATCACGCAGAGCAAAACTTAATGACGGCGACAAAGTAGATATCATGTCACCTGTTTCAGGCGGTTAAGGAGGTAAAACTATGGCTTATGTAATTAACAAATCAATCTGTATTGATTGCCAGGCTTGCCATTTTGCCTGTCCTTTCGATGTTCCTGTAGAGAACTTCCCTGCAGGCTGCTATGACATCCCTAAAGACAAGTGTAGAGACTGTGGCGAATGCGTAGACATCTGCCCTGTAGGAGCTATCTCACCTGCACCTGGCATGAAGATGCGTGCAAAGGTAGAAATCATTACAGATAATTGTATCGGTTGTACAGCTTGTGCCCGTGCCTGCCCAACAGGAGCAATCACAGGTACAGTAAAGAACCCACACGTTATTGATCAGAATAAATGTATCAAGTGCGGAGAATGCGCAACAAAATGTAAAAAATCAGCTGTTAAGATCACTTACGTTGATTAATACAAAAAAATGAGCTCCGGACCAGACGGTCCGGAGCTTTTCTTTTGCCGTTATGCTTTCATAACGGCTTCTTTCATCTGTTTTACATATTCGCCGACATAAGGGGCTGCATCTTTTCCATATTTCTCAACAAGCTTTACTATGGCTGAACCGACAATAGCGCCGTCTGCCTTGGCAGCCATCTTTTCTGCCTGCTCAGGAGTTGAAATACCGAAGCCGATTGCGCAAGGAATATTCGTATTGGCCTTAACCTTTGCTGCAAGGGCTCCCACGTCTGTTGTAATCTCTGTTCTGACACCGGTTACACCGAGAGAAGAAACGATGTATACGAAGCCTGAGGCATCCTTTGCAATCATGCCGATTCTGTCATCTGATGTCGGAGCAATGAGTGAAACAAGGTCAACGTCGTACTTCTTGCAGATGTCGTCAAACTCCCCTTTTTCCTCATATGGGATATCAGGAAGAATAAGTCCGTCTATGCCTATCTCCTTGCATGTGGAGATGAAACGATCGGCACCATATGAATAAACAACATTGGCGTAAGTCATGAATACCATTGGTACTGTGACGTCACGGCGAAGGTCTCTTACGAGATCAAAAATTCTGTCTGTTGTTGTACCTGCTGCAAGGGCTCTGATGTTAGCGCCCTGGATAACCGGACCTTCTGCTGTAGGGTCAGAAAAAGGAACACCGAGTTCAATGAGGTCGGCACCGTTCTTTGCCATTTCGCGAACTATTTTTGCGGTTGTTTCGAGGTCAGGGTCACCACAGGTTACGAAAGGTATGAATGCCTTTCCGTTTTCGAAAGCTTTTGCGATATTGCTCATTCTGAGATGTCCTCCCCTCTGTAGCGTGCAATTGCTGCACAGTCCTTATCTCCTCGTCCGGAGATGTTGATTACCATAATCTGATCCTTGTCCATTGAAGGCGCAATCTTCATGGCATGAGCCACAGCGTGCGCTGATTCAATAGCAGGAATAATACCTTCTGTTCTTGCGAGGTATTCGAAAGCTTCAACTGCTTCATCGTCTGTTACAGGAACATATTCTGCACGTCCGATATCGTTGAGCCATGCATGCTCAGGGCCGATGCCCGGATAGTCAAGACCTGCTGAGATAGAATAAACCGGAGCAATCTGGCCGTACTCGTCCTGGCAGAAGTATGACTTCATACCATGGAAGATACCGAGCTTACCTGTAGCAATTGTTGCAGCAGTCTCAAATGTATCAACACCGCGACCTGCTGCTTCGCAGCCGATAAGGCGCACGCCTTCATCTTCGATGAAGTTGTAGAATGCGCCGATTGCATTGGAGCCGCCGCCAACGCAGGCGAGCACCGCGTCAGGCAGTCTGCCCTCTTTTTCAAGAATCTGTTCCTTGATTTCCTTTGAAATAACAGCCTGGAAATCGCGAACGATTGTAGGGAAAGGATGAGGTCCCATTACGGATCCGAGGCAGTAATGTGTGTCATCTATGCGGTTGGTCCACTCTCTCATAGCCTCAGATACGGCATCCTTAAGAGTTGCTGTACCTGAAGTTACAGGAATAACTTCGGCTCCCATAAGTCTCATTCTGTAAACGTTGAGTGCCTGGCGTTTTGTGTCCTCTTCGCCCATGAACACTACGCATTCCATACCCATGAGGGCAGCTGCCGTAGCGGTTGCAACGCCGTGCTGGCCGGCTCCGGTCTCGGCGATGAGTCTTGTCTTGCCCATCTTCTTTGCAAGAAGAGCCTGACCAAGTACATTGTTTATCTTGTGGGCACCTGTGTGGTTAAGATCTTCTCTCTTGAGATAAATCTTGCATCCGCCAAGGTCCTTAGTCATTTTTTCTGCGTAATAAAGGCGGCTTGGTCTGCCTGCATACTCATTGAAAAGTTCTGTGAGTTCCCTGTTGAATTTAGGGTCATTTTTATAATGGTTATACGCTTCTTCAAGTTCTATAACGGCATTCATCAGTGTCTCAGGGATGTACTGACCGCCGTGTGTACCGAAGCGTCCTTTTGATTCAGCCATGATTTTCACTCCTTTATTTTTCGCTATCGCGAACAGCCTTTAAAAAGGCCGACATTGTCTCAAAATCTTTTAATCCATCTTTTTCTATGCCACTGCTGACATCGACGGCATAAGGGTGTGTCTGTTCGATAGCAGAAGCCACGTTGTAATCATAAAGCCCACCGGCAAGGAAGAAGTCTCTTCCAACATTGCTAAGGAGCGACCAGTCGAAGTTTTCTCCTGTTCCCTTTCCGTTGTCGAGAAGAATAAAGTCGGCACTTGAACTTTTTGCCTCTTCGACGTCTTCGGGTGTCCTTACCTTGAAAGCCTTAATGATTTCTTTGTCTGTTTCCTTTCGAAGTTCGGCGATAAAATCGTCATTTTCACTTCCATGCAGCTGAATGACATCTATGATTCCGCATTTTGCGAGGTCTAAGATAAAATCTTTTTTCGCATCTACGAAGACACCGACAGCTTTAATTGACGGGTCAAGTCCTTCTTTAAGAAGCCTTGCCTGTTCTTTTGTTACGTTACGTTTACTCTTTTCCCAAAAGACGAAGCCGATATAAAGGGGTTTAAGGATATTAACGGCCTCAATGTCTTCAGGTCGGGTAAGTCCGCACATTTTAATTTCGGTTGCCATAGTATTACCTCATTGCAGCTGCACGAAATTCGGATAATTTTGCTGCCTTGTCCCGAGAGCGCATAAGCGCTTCGCCTATAAGGGCAGCATCTGCACCCATGGCGGCGATAGCCGCCACGTCCTCGGCTGAAGCGACCCCGCTTTCAGCCACGTATACCGCACCGGCAGGGATTTTCTCGCGGAGACGCTCGGCGTTGCCGAAGTCTACCGAGAAATCCTTAAGGTTGCGGTTGTTGACTCCGATGATACCGGCGCCCGCTTCCACAGCGGAAGCGATTTCCGCCTCATCGTGAGTCTCAACCAGGGCGCTAAGCCCCAGTTCGTCGCAAAGCGCCAGACCCTTTGCGACCTGTTCTGTTGAAAGAAGAGAGCAAATGAGTAAAACTGCATTTGCGCCCATTACACGAGCCTGATAAATCTGATATTCGTCAATGACGAAGTCCTTCCTGATCATCGGTGTTTTAACCGTCTTGCGAATATCTGTAAAAATCTCATCTGAACCAAGGAACCACTTTGGCTCTGTGAGACAGGACATACAGTCTGCTCCGGCACTTTCATATGCCTTCGCAATATCAAGATAAGGGAAATCCTCAGAGATGATTCCCTTTGACGGAGATGCCTTTTTAACTTCACAAATGAAGCTCATCCCATCCTTTTTCAGTGCATTGTAAAACTTATCTCCCTCTCCTTTTCCGAGGGCTCTGCACTGTTCCCTGAGCTCGTCTAAAGTGACAAGTTTCTTATCGTTTTCAACGCGAACCTTTGCATAGTCCGCGATTGTATTAAGAATGGTAGCCATTATTATTCCTCATTGGAAGCCTTGATGTAGGCCTCGAGAGTTTCAAGTGCCTTTCCGCCGTCTACAAGTTCTGCAGCGTACTTTACGCCGTCTGCGATGCTGTCGCATTTGCCTGCAACATAGAAAGCAACACCTGCATTCATGAGAACTGTGTCTCTCTGAGGACCCTTCTTGCCTGCGAGAATATCGCGTGTGATCTGTGCATTCTCTTCAGGTGAACCACCTACGAGATCTGCCTTTTCGCAGCGCTCGAAGCCAAAGTCCTCAGGCTTAATTGTTACGCGTTCAAATTCGCCATTTCTGTAGATGCTCATAACAGTGTCACAGCTGGATGAAATCTCATCGAGCTTATCCATGCCATATACAACGGCAGCAGCCTTGGCACCGATTTTTGCAAGAACCTGTGCAATGATGTCTACAAGGTATTCATCATAAACACCGAGAACATAGTATGAAGGCTTTGCAGGGTTTGTAAGAGGGCCAAGAATATTGAACACTGTACGGAAGCCAAGTTCACGTCTGATAGCACCTACGTATTTCATTGAAGTGTGATACTTCTGAGCGAAACAGAAGCAGATATTGATCTGTTCGAGAAGGCTTACGCATTTTTCAGGTTCCTGCTGAATGTTTATGCCAAGAGCCTCAAGACAGTCAGCAGCACCTGACTGGCTGGAAGCGGCTCTGTTACCATGCTTTGAAACCTTGACACCGCCTGCTGCGATGATCATTGATGCTGTAGTTGAGATGTTGAAGCTCTTTGCTCCGTCTCCGCCTGTACCAACGATTTCAAGAGTATCCATATCTCCTGTTTCAACAGGAATTGCATGTTCACGCATTGCAGCGGCACAACCGGAAATCTCATCGATTGTCTCAGCCTTAGCTGACTTGGTAGAGAGAGCAGCGAGGAATGCAGCGTTCTGAGTTGCAGTACTTTCACCGCTCATGATTTCATTCATTACTGTATAAGCTTCATCATAAGTTAAGTCTTTAAGTGATACGATTTTTTCAATTGCTTCTTTAATCATTTGTAATCCCTCGCATATTCTATAAAGTTTCTGAGCATTGTTTCTCCTTCGGGAGTCATTATTGATTCCGGATGGAACTGAACTCCGAAGATTGGATATTCACAATGCTGCACTGCCATAATTTCATCATCATCTGTTCTTGCGATGATTTTTAAAGTGTCGGGCATGGTGCCTTCAATCGCTGCAAGCGAATGATACCTTGCCACTTTGACGGTCTCGGCAAGTCCCTTGAACAGCGGGCTTGCAGTGTCCACAAGCGTGTCACTCTGTTTGCCGTGCATAAGCTTTTTCGCGTAGGAAACGGTTGCGCCGAACGCTACGCAGATTGACTGGTGTCCAAGGCATACACCGAGAGTCGGTATTGTCTGTCCAAGAGTCTTTGCAGCCTCTACACATACACCGGCATCCTCCGGATGTCCCGGGCCCGGTGAAATAATGATTGCACTCGGGTTCATAGCCTTAATCTCGTCGATGGTATATGCATCGTTTCTTATAACCTTTATGTCAGGTTCAATGTTTCCAATCATCTGAAAAAGGTTATATGAAAAGCTGTCATAGTTATCAATCAGCACTATCATGATTCCACCTCTTTCGCTGCCTTCAGTGCATTTACAACGGCTGCCGCCTTGTTAATGCACTCGCGGTATTCGTTTTCCGGTACGGAGTCGGCAACTATGCCCGCTCCCGACCTTACGAAAACCTTGCCGTTTTTCTTATAAGCAATTCTGATTGCGATACAGGTATCAAGGTTACCCGTAAAGTCGATATAACCGATTGCCCCTCCATATACGCCTCGCTTGTTATTCTCGAGGTCGTTTATGAGCTGGCAGGCTCTGATTTTCGGGGCACCCGAAAGTGTGCCTGCCGGAAGAATTGCATCGACTGCGTCGAGTGCATCACATTCTTCTCTGATTTCTCCACGTACTGTGGAACCTATATGCATTACATGAGAATAACGGAGTATCTCATGGTAGCTTTCAACTTCAACAGAACCAAACTTACTTATCTTGCCGATATCGTTTCTGCCGAGGTCAACAAGCATATTGTGCTCGGCCAGTTCCTTTTCATCCTGAAGAAGGTCTATCTCAAGTTCTTTGTCTTCCTTCGGTGTCTTGCCGCGAGGACGGGTTCCCGCAAGAGGGAATGTATGAAGTACACCATCTTCCAGCTTTACAAGAGTTTCAGGTGAAGCACCTGCAATCTCAACATCTGTTCCCGAGAAATAGAACATGTAAGGTGAAGGGTTTGTTGTTCTGAGTACTCTGTAGGCATTGAGAAGGCTTCCCTCAAAGTCGGCCTCCAGTCTGTTTGAAAGTACTATCTGGAATATGTCTCCTTCTTTAATATGATTCTTGGCCTTTTCTATCATGCTGCAGTACTCTTCCTCATTGAAGAAAGGCTTCATTTCGGAAAGGAGTCTGCCCGGCTTTTCAGAAACAAACTCACCTTTTGCAATAAGGTTTGCCATCTCTGAAAGTTCGAGTTCTGCTCTGTTGTACTCTTTCTCGAGGTCCTCTTCGAGAGAGATGTTACAGATAAGGATTATCTTCTGTTTGTAATTATCAAAACAGATTACCTTGTCAAAGAGCATCAGGTCGACATCCTGGAAGCATTCAGTGTCATTGGCATCCAGATGAAGAGAAGGTTCTGCATACTTTAAGTAATCATATGAGAAGTAACCTACAAGTCCGCCTGTGAACGACGGGAAGTCCGGAAGTTTCGGACTCTTGTGTTCGTTTATTATCTGTCTTAAATAACTGTTCGGGTCATCAGTATTCACTGTGATGCTGCCTATGTGCATCTCACCGTTAAGGCAGGTTATTTCAAGTGAAGGATTATAACCGAGGAAGGTGTATCTGCCCCACTTTTCGTCACCGCCTACGGACTCAAGCAAATAGCAGTGGTTTGAAACATTTTTGAGAGCCTTAAGGACCTCTATAGGTGTCCTTATATCAGCAAAAAGTTCTGCCTTAACCGGAAGGTTTTTATACTCGCCGGATCTTGCATATTCTTTTGCGACCTCAATACCGGGTTTAATAATCATGTCTTCCTCCAAAATAAAAAAGTCCCTGACAGAGCATCACTCTGTCAGGGACGAAAGATTTTCCGCGGTGCCACCCTGGCTTCTCGGGATAACCCGAGCACTTAACGAGGTACCAACATACCCCTGACAACTAACGTATGCCTTACGTCATGGAATACTCGGAGCGAACTCCTTTGACCATGCCCTCAGCGGCCCATTATGATGAACTGTTTTCCGCCTGCATCTCACCACCGCAGGCTCTCTTTGGGAGCGTGTTTCACCTTTACTTCCGCTTCACAGGTTTTATGTTGAAAAAATTTTACTACTTTAAAGCGATGTAGTCAATACTTATTTTATGGTTTCTATTGCAGCGTTTACATAGTCGATAAGCGGTGCATTCTGTGGCATAACAGCCGCGCCATAATTCTGCGGTTTGAACTTGATATCAAGGATCTTTGTGGATGATGTCTCATAACCCTTAAGGATAGAGATATCAACTGCCATGGCATCTACGTTGCCGTTCTTTAAAGCCTTGTAAATGGTTGGGTAGCTGTCATACTCACTGAAAATCGGAGATACCTTAACGGTGTTCATCATGTCGAGATAAGATATGAAATCCTCTCTTGTTGTGGCATTTCTAGGGATGCCGATATACTTGCCGTCGAGGTCGGAAAGTGAACGGATGTCGCCTGTACCAAGAGAATCGGAGTCAGAGCCGTTGTAGTTAACCATGATACCAATGTAGCTCTTGTAGTAAGGGTCAGAGAGCGCATAAGCCTGCTTTCTGGCATCTGTAATGGTAAATGTAGCCATCATGATGTCAATGGAACCGTCCTGAAGCTTTTCCTCACGGTCTGCAACCGTTACGGGTACAAGCTTCACAAGGCCTTCGGCCTTTACCTCTTCGACTGTCTTGTCGAAGATTTTTGCAGCTGTTGCATATGCGAGGTCTACTTCGAGACCTTCCCATCTGTCTGTGTCACTCTCATACCAGCCGAGGTTTGGAACGTCAGTCTTACAGCCGACAACAAGCTGTCCTCTGGCCTTAATATCTTTTACGATATTTTTATTCACTTCAACTGTCTGTTTATCCTGAGTCGACGGCGAAGCCGGAGACTTCTGAGTGGCGCAGCCCGCAAAGAGCATTACGACAGAAAAGACCAGACACAGAAGTGTGAGTGTTATATTTTTACGCATAATCATGCCTCCACAAGATTAGCTTCCGTTGTGTCGTTGAAGATTTCCTTGTCGAACTCACCGTTCTGCTTTGCAACGATTGTTGTTACAACTGCGTCGCCGGTGATGTTAACTGCTGTTCTGAGCATGTCAAGGATACGGTCGATACCCATGATGAGAGCAATTGCCTCAGTAGGAATACCAACAGATGCAAATACCATGGAGAGAGTTACAAGACCAACGGATGGGATACCTGCAGTACCAATGCTTGCAAGAGTTGCTGTGGCAATTACTGTGAGATAGCCCTTAAGGCCAAGGTCGATACCATATGCCTGAGCAGCAAATACTACTGCTACACCCTGCATGATGGAAGTACCGTCCATGTTGATTGTTGCACCAAGTGGGATTGTGAAAGATGAAATCTTTCTGGAAACACCGATTTTCTCGTCGAGTGTTTCAATGTTAAGAGGAATGGTCGCATTGGATGTTGATGTTGAGAATGCGAATGCCATAACCGGGAAGAACTTCTTTAAGAATCTGATCGGGTTGAGTCTTGTGAATACGAAGAGAAGAAGCATGTAAACAACAAGAAGCTGAACGCCGAGACCGCCTACAACTGAACCCATGTACTTGAGAAGAGGTACAAATGCGTCCATACCGAGGTTTGCGAAAGTTCTTGAAATCATGCAGAATACGCCGATTGGAGCAAACTTCATAACGAGGTTTGTCATTTCCATCATGAGATCGTTCATCTGGTTCATGAAGTTGGCAATGAGTTCTGCACGCTCGCCCATCTTGGCAAGGAGAATACCTACAACAAGGGCGAATAGGATAACCTGAAGCATTGTTCCCTGGGCAAGAGAAGCAAATGGGTTTTCAGGAATGATATTGAGAAGAGTGTCTACCATTGAAGTGTTTTCGGCTGTTGTAACGTCGCCGCGCTCAATGGATGACATATCGAGGCCGATGCCCGGGTCAATGATGTTGGCAACAGTAATAGCTACTGTTACAGCAAGTGCTGTTGTGCAAAGGTAGAACGCAATTGTTTTACCGCCAACCTTACCGAGTGACTTTGTGTCGCCGATAGCTGAAGATCCGCAAACGAGTGAGCAGAATACGAGCGGAACAACGAGCATCTTCATGAGACGGATAAAGCCGTTACCGATAACATAGAAGATACCTTCTACAAAAACTGTATCTCTTACATAGCCTGACGGAATGAAGAGATTGAAGATTACACCGAGGATAAGACCGCCGATGAGGCCGATGAAAATCTGAGTGGTAAGGCCAAGCTTTTTCTTCTCAGTATTTTCATTTCTCTTTTTCATTTTTGCCATTGGTTCTTATTCCTCCTCTTTAAGATAGTTAACGAAGCGCTGCATATCCTCCTGCCATGTTGGCATTTCAAATACGTCTGTCATCTTCATCATAAGGTTATCAAGGAGAGTGGAACTCTTGTCCTCTATGCGGGATGTTGGCTTTACAAGGTCAGGATCGTAGCCATTGAGTTCGAGAACTTTTCTTGCATATTCGTAACGTGAGCATTCGCCTTCGCTTGAAGCATGGAAAATACCATATTCGCCTTCGTCAATGAGAACAGAAATTGCCTTTGCAAGAGCCCATGCACTTGTAGGTGTGCTTATACGGTTCTCGGCAGCAGTGAAGGATTCTCCTTTTGCTGCTCTGTCAAGGCACTTCTTGTAATAGTCAGGATTCTCTGAGCCTGAGCCATAAACCCATGAGCTTCTGATAATGAGGTGCTTAGGGTTAAGTTCTCTTACATAGTTTTCGCCTGCAAGCTTTGACTTTGCATAGATTGATTTAGGCTGTGGAGTATCGAACTCTGAGAAGGAACCTTCTTCAGCGCCGTCAAATACGTCATCTGTTGACATCTGAATGATTCTTGCGCCTATTCTGCGTGAAGCTGTTGCAAGGTTTCTTACACCAAGTGCATTTACCTTGAATGCCTTTACCTTATCTGCTTCACGTTCATCAATTTCACTGATGCTTGCGCAGTTGATGATGATATTTGGACGATAAATGTCAGCTGCCTGCTCTACGGCTTCTGAATCTGTGATATCGACATCAATATCTGTTCCGATGATTTTGTTGCCCGGAATACCTTTGAGTCTGTTGACAAGTTCGCTGCCAAGTCGACCTTTGGCTCCGACAACCCAGATAGTGGTTTTTGCCATGGCAAATCCTCTCCTAACAAAAATTTTCCTATTAAGAAAGCGCTCCTCGAATAGATATTTAAGAAGCGCTTTAGTTCAATGTCGATTATAACACAGATATATTAAAATTTG
>X77_Onager__coassemble_15_pt1 | contig 22724 bp, 20 predicted proteins | sample X77_Onager__metabat2_low_PE_001 | metagenome-assembled genome bin X77_Onager
GTTTGCATCATTAAGGTCAAGACCCATGATTCCCGCAAGATGCCAGGAGATGGCTTCAACTTCGTGGTCAGGGTCGGTTCCGAGGTAGATTTTGTCATAGTTTGGAACTGCGTCTTTGAGTTCCTTGACAAGCTTTTCCTTTCCCTTGATAACCGCATACTTTGGCTCAAAGTTGTTCTTTACGTCAACGTTGAGACGAGCCGCAGGAAGATCGCGGACATGTCCCATGGACGCAGTAACATCATAGTCGTTACCGAGAACCTGCTTAATTGTTTTTGTTTTGGTTGGAGACTCAACAATAATTAGATTTCTAGCCATTTAATTACCGTCCTGTTTAAATTTATATTTTCTGTCTGGCTGCATGTCGAGGTATTCAAAAACCTCCAGCTCGCAGAGAGCCGCAGTAAGTTCCGAGAACTTAAGTCCCAAATCCCTTTTCATGCATAGGTTATATATATCTTCTACGGTTCGCGGAGTCGCATCAAGAACCGCATAAACTTTTCGTGCGTTTCCTGAGAGCGGGTCCGTTACCGGCTTTTTCTCTGTATGAAAAATATGTCTGGCCTTCGACAGCTTCTCGCGGGAATCAAGGAGAAGGATGTTGTCGAAAGTCGGTATGGATGTTGAAAAGTCCTGCGTGAGATCTTTTACGAGGTCTTCCTTTGAGACATTGTCAAAATTTATGGTCGCACCATATACATTAATATACTCACAAATGACATCGTATGCCGAGACCGCCGAAATTGCTCCGTCGGCGAGGAGATCTTCCGCTCCGGCAAAGCGCATGCTGCTGCCCTTCGCGGAAAGAGCGAAAACGTCTCTTCCGAACTCTGCGGCATAAGCCGCTGTTCCCAGAGAACCGCTTTTCTTTCCTGCTTCGATGACTACCGTTCCGACCGTCATACCTGCAATGATTCGGTTGCGCTTCGGGAAGGAGCCTCGCGCCATTACAGTGTCGGGTGGATACTCCGACACGAGCAGGCCGTTGGCTGCTATGACCTCGCGCAGGGATTCGCATTGCCTGAGATATGTATGGTCGTTTATAGCCGTGCCCAGCACGGCGATGGTGCCGGCGCCGGCATTAAGCGCGCCGGTATGAGAGGCGTGATCCACGCCTCTGGCTCCGCCGGAAACTACGGTGAAACCGCAGTTCGACAGGAGCCCGGCCAGGGCTGAAGCTGCCGTGACCGATGTCACCAGCGGTTCTCTCGAACCGATGAGCGCTATCGGCAGAGGTGCCTTCAGCAGGGCCTCGTCCCCGCGACAGTAGAGTGCCGCCGGAAAGGTCGGCACCTCGAGAAGTCGCTCGGGGTAAAGCTCGTCATCGGGAGTCACAATCTTTACGCCGTAAGACATACATCTTTCTATGATGTCTTCGGCCGGCTCCAGAGTCTCTTCACGCAAATGAGCATGCTGTGAAGTGCTGAAGCCTTTAAGTCTGCCTCCGCTTTTTATGGTCTCATACACGAACTCCGGGTCATGCACACCCAAAAGATGAGCGGCATCTCCCAAAGCATTCTGCATCCATATCCAATATTTAGTTTTCTCTGTCATTCGGTTTCACCATTTCCCACATTATGATGGAGGCAGCTGCGCCCGCATTGAGGGACTCTGCTCTGCCAGCCATTCTGATTGTAATTCTCTCATTACAAAGCATAAGTGTGTCTTCGGTGACCCCGTTTGCTTCATTGCCAATAACGACGACTACACCACCTGAGAAGTCTGTCTCGGTGATACTCTTTGCGTCGCTGGCCGGTGTGGAAGCGTAGGTTTTAATTCCGCTTTTCTTAAGCCTTAATAAGGTTTCTGTACTGTTGTCGACTACGATTACAGGTATACGGAGAAGTGCTCCCATTGAAGCTCTGAGAGCCTTTGGACTGTATACGTCGCAGCCGCCGCTTACTAAAAGACCTGTAATACCAAGTGCTTCGGCTGTTCTTGAAATAGCACCAAGATTGGCCGGATCCTGAACGTTTTCGAGCATAATATATGTACCGAATTCGTCCATTTTTTCTATTGTATTACGGTCGGATTGTTTGTCAAGGAGAGGCAGAACGCTGAAAACGCCCTGTGTTTTTTCAGTGTCGGAAAGCTTCTTTGCAACGTCTTCAGAAATAATAAAAGACCTGTCTGAAGCCTCTAAAAGACCTTGGAGTTCAGGGTGTTTCTCCAGCGCCTCTTCGGTTACATATGTTTCTGAGCTTTTAAGGCCGGAACGGACAACATCCATGCAAAGGCGAAGTCCTTCAAGCACGAAAAGTCCTTCTTCATAACGGAACTTTCTGGATGAAATGAGCTTTGATACGTATTTAATTTTCGCGTTAGATGTACTGGTAATACGTTCCATAAGTCCTCCTTAAAAAGTTCGAATAAAAGCAAAAAGCACGCCCGCGCACGTGCGGGCGTGTATTTTATTTACTCTTATTTGTTAAGAGCTGCCTTTGCCTGCTCTGTAAGAGCTGTGAAAGCAGCAGGATCAGAAATAGCGATTTCTGAAAGCATCTTTCTGTTGAGGTCGATGCCAGCCTTCTTGAGGCCGTTCATGAATGTTGAGTAGTTCATGTCGTTAGCCTTGCAAGCAGCAGAGATTCTCTGAATCCACATACGGCGGAAATCTCTCTTCTTCTGCTTTCTTCCGATGTAGGCATAGTTGCCTGACTTCATTACAGCTTCCTTAGCTGTCTTAAAGAGTTTGCTCTTTGAGCCATAGTAGCCCTTAGCGAGTTTTAATGTTTTATTTCTTCTCTTGCGAGTCATCATAGCGCCCTTAATGCGTGCCATTGTTGTGTACCTCCAATAAATTTAGATGTTAGTTACCAGTGTGAAATAAGTCGGCTTATTTGTAAGGAACAAGACGCTTAATCTGCTTCTGGTTTGTCTTGTCGGCAACAACCTGCTGACGAAGATTTCTTTTACGCTTTGTGCTCTTCTTTGTAAGAATGTGAGACTTGTTTGCGTGAGCGATCATTGGCTTACCATTCTTTGACATTTTAAAGCGCTTCTTTGCACCGCTGTGAGTCTTAATTTTAGGCATTTTAAATGTCCTCCTCTTATTTATTGTTTAAGTTTTAAGCTTTTGTTGATTCCTGCTGTGGCTTTTTCTTACCGCCTTTTGCAGGTTTGCTTGTTTTAGCTGCAAGGAACATAAGCATCTGACGGCCTTCAAGCTTTGCAGCCTTTTCAACCGTACCGTATTCTTCGCATACTTCGGCAAATCTTTGCATTGTGTCGAGACCTGCTTCAGGATGAGCCATTTCACGGCCTCTGAAACGGATGGAAACCTTTACCTTGTCTCCTGCTTTCAGGAACTTGATAGCCTGGTTTGCCTTTGTCTCGAAATCGTGCTTGTCAATCTTAAGAGAAAGACGAACTTCCTTAATGTCGATGACATGCTGATTTTTCTTTGCTTCCTTTTCTCGCTTTGTCTGTTCAAAACGATACTTGCCGTAGTCCATGATTTTGCATACAGGCGGCTGGGCCTGTGGAGCAACTTTAACCAGATCAAGGTTTTTCTCTTCTGCAAGCTTTAACGCATCTCTGGAAGACATTACGCCAAGCTGTTCACCGTCAGCAGAAATTACTCGAACTTCTTTATCACGGATTTCTTCGTTGATCTGTGTGGAATTCTTGCTGCTAATACTCAAGCACCTCCAATAGGAAAATAACAAAAAAACACGGGCAGAAATGATTCCGTCCGTGCAATACTCTCTCTTAATTAACGCGCAAAAGCGCGGGATTTTAAGAATATTGACCAGCCCGAGACGATACCCGGCAGGTGAGAACGGTATATGTTCTGCTTTGTTGTGCTAATAATTTAACACCTGACACGTAGTATGTCAAGTGTAATTTTGAAAAGTCTCACCCGTTCACAGGCCCGTGCACACACTAAGATGAACGGGTGAAACCTCTCTATGTCAACCGGAAGTAACTCTATCACAACGGACAGTCACCCTAGTCTGTCCTCCGGGTGTACAGGTAAATAAAGTCAGGCCCCCTTTTGCACTGACCATATCGTCTACCTGACCGGGCTGAAGAGTTTCGATGGAAGCTACTTCATAAGCGTACACGTGTCCCTCCGTGTCCGTGAAAATAACTTCACTACCGGCTGCAAGCGTCTTTAGTTTGCCAAAATGACTGCGGTAATTGTGCGCCGCAATTACCATGTTGTCCTGGTACACCGTTCCGGCATAGCGACACGGCGACTTTTTCAGATTACCATAACTCCATGATTCCATAACGGGTAACGTTATTTTGAGCGTTGGTATCTCCAGCACTCCAACATAACGATTTCCGTCAATTACTACTACCGGCATCTCACGCAGAATATCTTCCTGCGCAGCTGCCTGCCTGTCATGGGGTATCTCTGTGTTTAATCTGACAGCCACTTCTTCCGAGATCCTGTCTGCGGAATAAGAAGACCAGAGATTGTACACAAGTAGGCATAGAGCTGCTGTTATACACAGCAACCCTATTGCGATAAAGAATGTTCCCTTTTTACTTCGGGACTCTTTCATTATTCATACCTCATACGGCGAATCAGGCCAAAAAGAAGGCAAATTGTGCCAACACCCGCAAGTGCGAAAACCTGCCACCAGTTCTGACCTGTGCGAGGGAGTGTCGGATTGCTCTGACCTGAGCTCTGGTTAGTAACATTAACATCCTGAGGTGTTACGTTTGGTGTGTCTTTTGAAGGTGATTCTGACGGTTGCTCTGAAGGGGTATCAGACTTTTCGCCGTCATCCTTTTCACCAAGCATAACTTCGTATTTGTCGGAAACTTTTACATCCCAAACAGCAGACTTTTTTCCGCTGTCAGCAATCTCCCACTGTGGAAGCGAGAGAAGTACCGGGACAGGTGTATAAGTCTTTCCATCGACAACAGATGGATTGCCTATTATTAAGTATACACCCCGATCAAGGTTTTCAAACCTAGCAAAACCGCCAATTTGTGACGTTTTTGTATCAATTTGTTTGTTGTTTTCAAACAGCACTATCGTCTGTAGTGTATCTGCGGCGCTTTCGTCGGAGAAATCGATGTTGTATTCTGCAAATTCTTCGGTCATTGCAAATCCGCCTTTTCCGTCAGGAACGGCAACTTTATAGAGACGAAATTCTGTTCCCTCCAAAGGATACGATACCGCTATTGAACCGGTTGTGTCTTCGGCAAAAGCAGATATCGGGAACACTGTAAACAGGAGCAGTGCCGATATAAGAGCGATAAACCACTTACTCTTCTTTAAATAACTCATCTATTTCCACCTTCTTTGCGTCTGTTTTTCTTTTCTTTATGGTTGTCACAATAAGAATGATTAATAACACTATTATTATTGGTATAGCGAGAAGCGGAGCTACAAGTGTAGGCTCTATCTGCATACCATCTGCCGTTACTCGAGTATTGATGTCGAGATCGTTGTCTATGCGATGTCCTCTGACAAGCAGTCTGTGGGTATTAATACCATAAGGCGTGCAGGTAACCAGAGTAACCAGATCCTGACCTTCTTCTATACCCAGATCGGATATATTTTCAGGTTCTACAATTCTGATCTGATCAACCTCATAGGTTAACGTCTCATCAAGCACTCTGATAATAAATGTATCGCCCTCTACCAGGTCATCAAGATGTGTGAAAAGCTTTGCTGACGGCAATCCTCTATGTCCGGAAATTACCGCATGAGTTCCCTCTCCGCCTACCGGGAGAGAGGAACCTTCCAGATGGCCTACGGCTATCTGGAGCTCTTCGTCATCTGTGCCGTGATAAATCGGCAGAGATACATGCAGCTTGTTAATCTCTATGTATCCCATAATGCCGTTTCCGGCCACATTTAAAGTGCTCTCATAATACTGATGTTCACCGTCTGTCGGATGCCAGCGGTTGTAATTATGCGCTACATTATAATTGTATACTCGGGCATCTTCCAGACACTTCTCATACTGATCGTCTGAAAGACCGGCAACGCTTTCCACGTAGCTGGCTATAGCTCTTGACTGATGGAAACTGTTCCACCAGTTACTGACAGAGGGGTACAGCATTAAGCAAAGTCCTACTAAAAATATGGCTATAAGCGTCACTGACTGCCAGTGTTTTTTCACCATGTTCATAGGCCTCTCCTTAATAGTGTACCCGGCAACGGCACCCTCCCCGAAGGGAGGGTCCGTGTGCCCAGGCCCTGCATTATATTTTAAATATAATCTGCATTTAAATTAGTTTTCCTTAGATGTACGGATCTTAGCTACCATAAGGATACCTGCTGCAAGAACAAGGAGTCCGCCAAGAGCGTAGAAAATTACTGTGCCCATTCCGCCTGTTGTAGGAAGAGTTGCGCCTGTGTAGTTAACTACGTCAGCTGTAAGTGAACCTTCTGTAAGTGCTGCTGTAAGGTCGATTTCACCTGTTGTAGCTGTGCCTGTAAGAGAAGTAAGAATTGTTGTTCTCTCTTCGCCTTCCCATACTGTGTTATGAGAAGCCTTAACTTCGAATGTTACAGGATCCATTGTGTTGTAGCCCTTAGGTGTTACTGTCTCTTCGAGAACATAGATACCATCATCAAGGCCGTTGAATGTGAATGTTGTGCCTGCGTCGTTCTTTACAACTCCTACAGCCTTTGTTGTGCCGTCAGCAAGCTTCTTTGAAAGTGTGAATTCAGCGCCTTCAAGAGCTTCCTTAGCTTCGTCTACCTTGTTGATTACAACTTTGTATGTGAATACGATAACGCTGTCATGAGCTGTTTCGCCTGTTTCGGAAGGCTTACCGTTTTCGTCCTTTGGAGTTGTGTCGTTAGGGTTATTTGCATATTCAAGCCAAGCTTCGTTTACTTCACCATAGTTACCTGTGTGAGCGTCTTCGTTAAGAACTGACTTGTATTCTACTGTGATCTTGGAATCCTTAGTTGCTGATGTTGTCTTAACGTCAGGAATAATAACTTCGAAAGTCTCTGAACCGATGTCTTCTGTAACTACCTTGTAGAGATCCTTTGAAATTTCTGTGCCGTCAACTTTAACTACTACAGAATCCTTCTTAAATGTAAGACCTTCTTCTTCTACGTCATGGAATGCATAGTAGAAGTTGTCATAGTCTGCATAATTTTCAGGAAGAGTACCTGTGAGCTTAAGAGGAACTTCGTCGCCGATGTCATAGTCTGCAGAATCCTGCCAGCCTGTTGTATCGTCCTTGATAGAGTCGTTAGTATCCTGAATCTTCTTGTTCATTGTTGGGATACCGGACTTTCTCTGGATTGTGAGTTCGCCTGTTGCTGCTACAACGTAAAGTGTATATGCATCATTAGAAGCTACGGAACCCTTCTGGTCCTTAATGAGATAGTAACCATCAGCTACTTCGATTGTCTGTGCACCATCGATTGTGTAAGCAGGTGTACCTGCAAGGTTTGCATACTTCTGAATTTCTGCAAGCTTTTCTTTGTCTGATTTAGAATTTACTGCTGTAAGAGCATCAGCTACTGTTCCTTCAACAGCTGCGCCCTGAGTACCGGTACCATTTGCGCCCCACTTGAGGTTTGTGAGGATTCCGTCCGCATAAATGCCGGTAAATATCTGATAAACATCATATTTGTTTGCTGCGTCATTTGATTTAATGTTTGCTGCGAAAGCTGTAACTGTAAGAGTCATGAGCATTGCAAGTGTTACGATTATCGCGCTGAATTTCTGGGTTAAGTTTTTCATGGAATTGTTCTTCCTTTCGTAATATTTTTATCTTTTTTATCTTTTTTTATTTTTTACGAGAAACAAATATCGTGCCTTTACGCCTCCCCTTCCTGCTTTTTTCTTAAGTAGATCATAAGGAGGGCAGATACTGTCATCATCACGCCACCGCTGAATACGATAACAATTGTTCCCTTGCCTCCTGTATGAGGGAGTTCATATCCCACAGGAGCTTCCTGGTTGGAAATAGCTACCTGTGAATAACGTAAAGTGTCGGTATCCGATACAGTCTTGTAAACATAAGATGCTGTGTATCCCGGCACCTCGTTTTCAACAACATAGTAGTAATACTTGTTGCCGTACTGATCGGCTATCGGAAGACCGGAAATCATCTTCATCCACTGGTCTGTGAGACTTCCGGAAATCTGGTTGTCAGAAAGCTGATACCTTGTAGCTCTTGTTCTTACTTCGTCCTGGGAGAGGTCGCCGTAAACACTGTAGTAGAGATCGAAAGTAATCGATGGGACTGTAACCTTTGAAGGTGCAATCTCTTTGCCTTCTGCGTCAATCCAATGTTTCTGAATAAGTATCTGAGCACTTGGTTTCTTCTTGTTGGTAATAAAAAGGTTCTGGTTGTTGGTAACCTTTTCTCCGTTGAATCCACCCGGTGCCTTGGTTGGACTGCTTGAGCCTTCTGAGTACCAGAAGTAATGTGGTGTGCTGTCAAGCTGATATCCGTCAGGGGCAACAACCTCTGTAATGTAGTATGCCGTATCAGCTGTAACAACGAGATTTATCTTTCCGTTAACATCTGTTGTAAGGTCCTTATCAAATACATAACTTGAACCGTTATACTTCCAAAGTTTGAACTTTGCATTGCTGAGATAAGCGCCCTGGTTATCTGCATCAACCTTGTAAATGTTGAAGCCTTCAACTATCGCAGATGCACTGGATTTCTGGTTTCTGACATTTGGAATGGAATATGTTTCTCCTTCATATACCTTGTCTCCGTTTTTGAGAATTACCTTGTTCTTAACCTCGCCGGTTGCGTTGTTGTAATTTGCGGAAACAATTTTATATGTGTATGAAAGAACTATTGGCTGATCATAATCAACGTCTATGGTAAGAGTTCTGTAACTCATGCCGCTCCAGCCTGTATCCTGACCATTTTCAATCTTGCCGTAGGAGTATGAGTAAAGGAATGTGCTAAGAGGTGTTACTCCGTCAGCCTTGTAAATCTTCAATGATCCCGGAACAATTTCAAATGACCATGCCGGATTGTATACGTTGTATTCCAGATTATCGATAATCTGATAATGGGTTTCTCCCGGTCCGAGTATTTCAGCCGGATTAACCTTTACGGTGTAATTAACAAACTCATCTGACTGGTTACCGAATTTTGAAAGTGTCTCTATCGGATTTGTTACTGTCATCGATGTTCCGAATGTTGTAATTTCAACACCCATGCTGTCTCTGATGACAATTTCATTTCTAAAAGTTTCACTGTCACCGGCAGGAATCTCATCAAGAGAGTTTGCTTTAACGCCTAATGAATAAGGAATTGATCTTCCCGCATACATCTGCTGTGGCAGCTTCATAATTACCTGGCCGTCATCAGTGATGGTAACTTCAACGTCTGCTACGTCGCCGTCATAGTACGGGTTCCATCTGACCTTATAAGTATTAGTACCAACAACATTAGGAATGGATGTTATACCGAGCTTGATGCTGTCGATATCTGTTCCCTCAGGAATCTTATCGGCGATAACTACGTCACCCTTAACATCTTCAGGAATTCTAATGTCTGAGTCGTACTTGATTACTCCGTCATTATTCTTAATATCGTCTACTTTCTGCTCACCCTTGTCATTCTTATTGATAACTGCAGGTGTGTAGCTGTTGCCTATGCCAACTGCCGCATCAGGATAAGCTGCGATATAAGTATTAACGTTGTAGCTCTGTGGAGAATCAACATCAGCAAGGCTTGCTGTTGTTGAGTATTTGAATGAAAGAGGAGCTGAAACCGCTTTCTTGGTCTTAACCTTAACTGTTGTTGCGGTAACTCCCGAACCTGAACCGATACCGGTTGCTGCTACTTCCTGTCCATTTACTACTGCATATACTGTGTAGTCATTACCGAGAGTAGACTGTAAGCCCTTAATGTCATTCGCTGTGAAGACATGATCTGCAGATGAATTGGATGTATCCATTACGTATACCCAATCGTTGCCGAGAGCTTCAGGTTCAATGTTTGCGTTCCAGTTCAATGTAAGAGTATTGTCTGCGTTTACTTTCTTGCTGTCAGCTGAACCTGAAACCGGTGAATATGTAGCAGCAAGTGTACTTGTTGCTGAATATGTAGCCGCGTTCTTTGTAAGATTAGCCTTGTTTGAGAATGTATTTGCGCCAATGCTCATTGTCATTGGAACCGAATAACTGATGTTGTATTCTTTGTTGTTGGTGCTTCCGTTTGCACCGTTGAATCTGATATTTGAAACATTGCCGGAACCGGTCTTGTTTAATGTCAAATCTGAACCCGAATAATTGGATGCCTGATTCCAGTTAATCTTAAAATCAGAATCTGTTGCGGTTACTCTGTTGAGATACTGGTCTGTAAGTGTGTAACCTGCAATATCTTTTTTGTCCGGGTTTACGTCGATTGTCCAGTTAACATATCCACCCTTTGCACTGCCGGTAAGAGTAAGATATCTGTTTGAGAACTTACCGCCTGCCTGAGCACTAACCTGACTGTTGCCTGCTTTTGCAGTAGCATTGGATGTTACATAAACTTCGTTGACTGATTCTGTGAAATCGACTGTACGCCTGAGTGTAAATGTAATGATGTATTTGTCGTTTGCATTCATTGCCGGAAGATTCATTGAGAATCCGTTTCCGCTGTTGCTGACATTTACATACTGGTTTGAACCATTCTTGGTCACATTTACATTTCCTGAAAGAGATCCGTTAGTATTTGAAATATTAACGTTTACACCGTTACCGCTTGTTCCCTTCGCAGAAGTAATTGTGAAGGTAATCGGAACGGTTGTCTCTGTCGGCGTTCCGGCTGAGCCGGATATGCTGAGGAGTGAGTCCTGTGTAGGTGTGGTGTTCTCGTTAATCTTCAAGGTAAATGAGTTATTACCGATTCTCGAGCTCGCCTGGTTCTGTCCGTCCGGGACAAGTTTGGATACGCTTGAGTTAAATGCTATCGTACCCTTGATTTCACCGCCTGCCGCATTCTTTGAAACAAAGTTTGAATTAAATACTATTGTTATGAGGCCGCTAGATGAAATTGTGTATGTTCCTGCTTGTGTACCCGCATCATCTCTAACGTTACCGCTTTCGGCATTGTTTATTCCGAAAGGCAACTGATAGTAAATGGTATCGGTCGTACTCGATGAAAGTTTTCCGCCGGGTACTTTATACGTAATCTGGAACTGCAACGCATCACCACGATTAACGGTGTATGATGCACCGCTGCTTATTGTCTGTGTTGAGCCGCCACCAACTTTAATTGTTGAACCTGTAATCCAACCTGAGAAATCATGTCCGTTTCCCATAGTTATAGCGGGCAAGATAAGCATATATGTTGTAATGAACACTACGATTATCGCCGCTATCATAAACATCTTTCGGAAGGGTGTTTTTCTGAAAGAGTTTCCAAATAAAGCTATTGCTCGTGGTTCCTGCACTGTATTCACTCCTTTCTGTAATTTATTTGCAGTTTCTTTATGAAACTTTTCCGAACTCCGTAAGTGGCCATACCTTAAAGACAATCTTTCCAACCAGCTGTTCTTCAGAAACACATCCGATTGTCTTGCTTCGGCTGTCAAGACTTGTCGCTCTGTGGTCTCCCATCACAAAAAGCTTTTCGTCCGGCACCTGATAAGGAAGTGATAAATCACATTCCCCGTATGCTAGCTCGCTTACGTACGGTTCATTTATCGGTTTACCATTGACCATTACGTTTCCGCTTTCATCAATGTCAACCCAGTCACCGCTCTCTGCGATGACACGTTTTACAAGAATCTTGTTGTTATAATAGAAAGAAACTATGTCTCCCTGTTTGAAGTTGCTTCCCTTTACCGATACAACTATGTTTCCTTCTTTTAAAGTCGGTGTCATAGATGTGCCGTAAATCTGTAAAATCGGCAAAAGAAGAGTTGCGATAAGTACCGCAACCGCCGCAACTGTTATAAGAGAGAAGACGGTGTTCTTAACTACCTGTCTGAATCTCACTTTATAACTCTCGTGAGCAAGTTCTTCCTCGAGTTCATCCTGAGTAGGCATAAGCGTTTCATTCATCCGTTTCTGCCTCCTCATTATTAACTTCCCTGTCTTTCAGGGCTTTTACTTCATCAAGGTAAAGATCGGCAGCCTTTTGAGCAGCTTCGAATATTCCGCTAAGCCTTAGTGAAGCTTCTGCAATTGATCCGGCTTCTTTAAGCATCATGTGGTGTTCTGCCTTTTCAGCTTCAAGGCTTTCAATCTCCTGTCTTGCTTTTTTTAGTTCTTTTCGAGTTTCCTCGAGAATCCTTCCCTGCTCAACCAAGAGTTCCAGCAATTCTTTTCTGCTTAAGTTATGTAACTCTTTGGTATCCATAAACTTTCCTCCAAGAACTAAAAAACCGCGCACTTCGAGAGTGAAGTGCACGGTTAATATTTTTAAAAGTAATTTAAGGTTGTTTGCGGGCAGAGGTTTGTTGGGGAGGTAAACCTGCTGCTGTTTTTTGATTCGGAAATCGGGTGTTAGGGGAAGGGAAAGTAACGCAATATGCTGTACGCTACAGTTTTAATGTACAACACAGAAAAATCGAGTTCAATTGTGAAAAATTATAATAAAACGGCAAAACGCTTGTTTTGTTTGCACAAACAGAACAACGGAACAATGTTCCACGCAAATAACCTATGTTATGTTTTTGTGCATGTTGCTTATTTGTTCGTTTTTTTCCGAAACACTGTGTGATATAATTTCATACAGTAAGGTAAAACTTGTAGGGACATGTTTTTAAAACATGTTGATTAATAAGGTGAACAATATGTTTGTTTCCGGCTTAATGACCAAAGTAGACAATAATAAAATATCAGTGAAAAGCCTTCGGCTCGTAGCCGGGCTTGGCGTCGAGGGCGACGCAAAAGCGAAAGGCGGAGAGCGTCAGCTGCTGCTGTGCGACGCGGACAGCTTTGCTGCGTTCTCACAGAACGGCAAAGCGTTATGCGCTCGCAGGTTTATGCCGAACGTGCTAACGGAAGGCATAGAATGGGCAGAGATTGCGGAGGGCACACGGATGCAGCTCGGAAGCAGCGCGATTATAGAGATCACTTCCACATCTAAGAAGTGCTTCCCGCCCGACTGCGAACAGCTCGCGACAGGTGAGACCTGTGAAATAAAGCATGCTACTGCTTCTGCAAAGATACTTCAGTCCGGAGAGATAAAAGAATCGGATTCTATAACAGTAATATAAAAAGGGCGACCGGGAAGGTCGCCCTTTTTCTTAATATCCGTTAAATGTTTTCAAGTAAAACCGCGCGGCATGGAGCTGACTCCGTATCGCCCGTAGCAAGTGGCTGCGCCATAAGATAATACTGACCGCCGTGCTTAAGACCTGATAAATCAAGTCCTTCAAGGATTACTGCACCGGAACTGAGTATGGAACGCTTGAAAGCGGCTTCATCAAAGCCTCCGTGGTTGCTTCCCTCATATCCGATGAGTTTATAACCCAGTTCTGCCAGGTCGTCAGCGGCACCTGCAAAAAACTGATAGTCACCTGCACATCTGATTATTACTCTGTCCGTTACCTGTGGGAAATAAAGCTCAATTTCCCTGCCTGTAAGAGGTCCCGGCGGTACATCTACCACTGTAACAGGACCAACAAAGGTATCAATCGGATAATCACCGATATTGTTCATCTCGTCTTCCTCTTCAAAGATATGAGATGGAGCAAGAACATAGGTGCCGGTCTGGAGACTGGCATAAATGGCGGTTTCGTTGGCATCGTCCCCTGCCTCTATATTCCTGATTTTCTGAAGGCGAGGTTCAACCTTGCCTTCTTCAACCGGTGACGTAAAGATATTGCGTGAGATGTCTATCATTTTCATGGTAAATACTCCTTTTTACGCTTTTGCCTCCTGCTCCACAAGAGCCTGGAAACGTGAACTCTCCGCTGCATCGTTTATTAACTGTCTTACAACAGAATTTGCAATCTTAAATGCTGAACGCTGATAGTCTTTATGTGTCTTCGGCAAAGTCTTGAAGAAATGCTTTGCTATAGCGCTCATTCGCTGATCCTTTGTGAGTTTGACCGGAGTAATATCCGACTCTAATGTCATTTCAGTAAGTTCGCTCTTTTCAACGGTTGTTTCGAAGCTTATTGTCGCAAGGTTACTGCAGCCTGCTTCAACCTGTGCCTTAATACCATCAGAGGAATCATTAAGCTTTACGTGGCAGCCCACTGCGCCAAGCCCGGATGTCACCGGAGCCTCGAAAGGTGCAAGCTTAAAGTCACCAAAAATCATGCCGTCTTTGTATTCGAGATTTGAGTATGAAACGGTTTTCTCACCGTTGTCATCTCTGAAAACTGCCGTACCTTCACTGCTGCTTTTTCTGTTTACCTCAAGAGATTTGCCGTTATCGTCGCCTTCCCTGTAGCCAAAAGCCATGCCGCTGTTCCTGTCATCCTTTATAACAGCGTGGAAAACAACACTTTCATCGCCCTTCTTTACAAGTGCGTCCATTGCGGTAATCTCGTTGTTTCTGTTAACAATAAAATCAAGAGAAACAATTGATACGGAATTATGTTTAATGTAATTGATAATCTGCTTTTCCAATGTACTGATGTAATCATCAAATTTTTCCTTTGTGGAAAATGGCATTTTTTCGCCGAGTGCCTTGCACGCGGCGTTGTAGAACTCATCATCGCCGGTGAGTTCATCCGCCATCGCACCGACAAGTGCGATGACATCTTCCTTGTCAAAGGTTACATTTACACGGTCACCTGTCGCTGTTTTTTCCAGATACTGCATGGTTTCGTTGTCGTCCACACGGAACAGCAGATCATCCGATACCGATTTGTACGCTTTAAGAGCGGCTTTTGAAAAACTCCTGTTAACCTTGCTGTCTCCGAGGCCCAGAATGCGTGTGAGTTTAGAAACTGAAACTGTGTTTTTCCCTTTGCCGGAATTTTTCTGCCAGCCGGTACCAAAAGAAAGATAATTTCTGTATCTTGCGTCAGATGTGAGAAGAATATTTTCGGCAAAAAGCTCCCCTTCGTTATCAACAACGTTAAAGAGGATTTCCTGGTTTCCTCCACCTATGCGCCACTCGGCATTAAAACCAAGGCTATTGAGGTAATGACGCACCACCGTAACCGTATTTGGGCTGTCCAGCTCCCTTTCGAGAGTTTCTGACAATTCTATGTCGACATCACCTGAAGCGGAGTATTTCTGTTCCGATCCAAAAGCGTTTAAAGTCGGTTCAATATTTCTGTATGTGTTTTTTGCATTCTTTGCAAGGACATATTCTGCGTACATTTTGTCGGTTGTAAACCTCTGGGTAAAGTCACGCGTGTTCTTTGCAAATATTAGAGCTATTATCGCAACAACTGCAACCACGATTGCAACAACTGCAATTGTGGTTTTGGTTTTTTTACTTAGTTCGTTGATTCTGCCTGTTTTTACGTATGCCATATCTGCCTCACTGATACGAATATTAAAACAATTTTATCATAGAAAAGACTCGTTTTAAATATGAAACGATATTTCGCCAAACAAATGTTTGCTTTGCCGAACAATACATGCTATACTTATACCGAACATTTGTACACGACAGTGCTAGCTATGGAGGTTAACATGGAAAGCATCAATAAGACACAGGAAAAAATTTACGAGTATCTTCTGGAGCGCTCTCAGCAGAGCCCGGTTCCACCAACAATCAGAGAAATCGGTTCAGCTGTCGGACTTAAGTCCACATCTTCTGTTCAGGCAAACCTTGATGCTCTTGAAAAAGCGGGTTACATTTCCAGAGACCCGAAGCTTAAAAGATCAATAAGACTTAACGTTGGCCCTGCAACATCAGACGTTACTCAGGTTCCTCTCGTAGGTACTGTAACAGCAGGTATGCCTATTCTTGCAGTAGAGCAGATCGAAGGCTACATCCCTTACACCGGCAACGTTTCTTCAGACAAGCCTCTTTTTGCACTGAAGGTTCGCGGCGAAAGTATGATTAATGCCGGCATTCTTGACGGCGACATTATCATAGCCGAAAAAACTCCATATGCCTCAAACGGCGACAAGGTAGTTGCTCTCATCGAAGATGAAGCAACCGTAAAAACCTTCTACAAAGAGAACGGTCATTTCAGACTTCAGCCTGAAAATGATTACATGGACCCGATCATCTGCGATGAACTCCTCATCCTCGGCGTAGTTAAAGCTGTTTTCAGATACTATTAATAATAAAGCAAAAGAAAAAGGCGACCTTTCGGTCGCCTTTTATTTTTATTCTTAGAATTTCATCTTTTCTTCAATGTAAGCAGCAACCTGGTCGATTGGCATACGGATCTGCTCCATTGTATCACGGTCACGAACTGTTACGCAGTTGTCTGCTTCAATTCCCTTTTCAGGATCGCCAACTGTTTCAAAGTCAACAGTGATGCAGTATGGTGTACCGATTTCATCTTCACGTCTGTAGCGCTTACCGATTGAACCTGTCTCATCGAAGTCTACCATGAAGTGCTTTGAAAGTTCATCGTAAATCTCTTCAGCCTTGCCGGAGAGTTTCTTTGAAAGCGGAAGAACAGCAGCCTTGAAAGGCGCAAGAGCAGGATGGAAATGCATTACTGTTCTGATGTCATCGTTGCCGTTCTTATCCTGACCTACCACTTCCTCATCATACGCATCGCAGAGGAATGCAAGAGTTACACGGTCTGCACCAAGTGATGGCTCGATAACGTATGGGATGTAGTGTTCGTTTGTTGTAGGATCGAAATACTCAAGCTTTGTGCCTGAGAAATCAGAATGCTGAGTAAGGTCGTAATCTGTACGGTCTGCAATACCCCAGAGTTCGCCCCAACCGAATGGGAAGAGATATTCAAAGTCTGTTGTTGCCTTTGAATAGAATGAAAGCTCTTCAGGTTCATGGTCACGAAGACGGAGGTTTTCGTCGTGGAGACCAAGGTTAATAAGCCAGTCGTGGCAGAATGTTCTCCAGTACTGGAACCATTCTAGGTCTGTACCAGGCTTGCAGAAGAACTCAAGTTCCATCTGTTCGAATTCACGAATACGGAAAATGAAGTTACCCGGTGTGATTTCGTTTCTGAAAGATTTACCAACCTGAGCAACACCGAAAGGTACTTTCTTTCTTGTTGTTCTGAGGATGTTATTGAAGTTTACGAAGATACCCTGAGCTGTTTCAGGACGGAGGTAAATTGTTGAAGTTGTATCTTCTGTTACACCCTGGAATGTCTTGAACATAAGGTTGAATTCACGGATGTCTGTGAAGTTTGCCTTACCGCATGTTGGGCAGACAATACCCTTATCCTGGATGTACTGAGCCATTTCCTCTTTTGTCATTGCTTCAGCCTTGTCATCAAGACCGTTCTGCTCAACGTAGTCCTCGATGAGCTTATCTGCACGATGACGGGCATGGCATTCTCTACAGTCCATAAGTGGGTCTGAGAAGCTGCCGATATGACCGGAAGCTCTCCAAACTTCAGAGTTCATAAGGATTGCAGAGTCAAGACCTACATTGTACTTGCTTTCCTGTACGAACTTCTTTCTCCATGCGTCTTTAATATTATTTTTAAACTCTACGCCGAGAGGTCCGAAATCCCATGCATTTGCGAGACCGCCATAGATCTCACTGCCCTGATAAACGAAGCCTCTGCCCTTACAGAGAGCTACTATTTTTTCCATGGTTTTTTCATTTGCGTTCATTAAAAAACCTCCATCGAATATGTTGAGAAAGATATTAACCCAAACACCTAAAAAAGTCAATGAATAAGCCACATTCGGGCGAATGCGAATGTGGCTCAAAATAAAATATTCTAATGTTTTTTATGCTTTTGTTGCATAACCATTAATTACATTGTAACGAACACCCTTATAGGTCACTGTTGCAGTGTATCCGAAATCAACAAAACCATCGTGGAGATACCATGTTCCCCACTCGTTGGTGCAGATGCCATTGAAGTTGAAATTTACGCAGCCATTTTCAATGCGCCACCAACCCCACTCATTCTGAGCGATACCGGTGTAGTCGAAGTCAACCTTACCATTGGTGCACTTCCACCAGCCCCATTCGTTCTGGTAAACGCTCTGTGCATCGAAGTTTACTTTGCCGTTTTCGATGCGCCACCAGCCGTACTGGTTCTGAGCGAGTCCGGTGAAATCAAAGTTTACGCAACCGTTTTCAACTCTCCACCAGCCATACTGGTTTTCAGCAACGCCTGTGTAACCAAAGTCTACCTTACCGTCTTTATCGCAGTACCACCAGCCCCACTCATTCTGAGCGATGTTTGGACCGGCAACAACTTTTCCGTTCTGCATCTGATACCATTTGCCATCTGCAGCCCGTCTTACCCAAAGTTCATCAGTGTTTGAATCTTCAGGAACTACAGGGTGATAAGTATTGATGATTTCTGCTCCTACGATATATTCACTTTCTTCTGTCATACCGATATTTTCATCAAATATGAGTAGATTATCGTCTTTTGCATCAAGTGTATTTGCAGGAACTGTAATCTCAAACTTTATGCCATCAGCTGTTCTCTGAAGTTCTTTAATGGTAACGGGACCATATTCGTCATCTTCCGGATAAGCATATTGGAACATTGCATCTAACACATCCATCAACTGCTCGTCAGGTGTGTTTTCAAGAATAGTATCGATGTTTTCGAAATTGTATTTGCTGATAAAGTAAATGCCGCCAATAAGATCATCGACTGTAAGTTTTTCTATGCTATCGCCGACAATCCAGAAAACATATTTGCTTTCTTTTGTAAAATCTACAGGTGTTTTGCACTCATTGTAATATGTATCGCCATATTCCTCTTCTACAAGGCCGGATGTCAGATAGCCATCCTTGTTGTCCATGAGAATTGCAACATGGTCATTTCCCTGCTTTGCCTGATACTGCTGAGCATCACTTGCCATAACGGAAATTGGCACAAGTGAAAGCAACATTATAAGTGCAGTAAGGGCAGCGATAATACGTGAATGCTGTTTTTTCATATAAATCACCTCATCCTATTAATCGTTTGAAACCTCATATTTTAGACGCCAAATTTCAAACTTTTTTCATATTCATAATACAACACAATTTGTCACATGTGTGTGAATTTTATGTAAATAGAAAATTTCTCTAACTTTACACTCCAGGTATTTGCTAATATAATACCTATATTGTTTTTTGAAGGAGGAAAACCGCGTGAAAAGTACAGTTTCAGCCATTGCCACACCTGCAGGCGCAGGCGGCATCGGAATCGTTCGTCTGTCAGGACCTGAGGCCATAGAAATTGCGAAAAAAGTTTTCCGCGCCTCCGGAAATCGTGACATATCAGAAATGCCGGGTTACAGTGCCGCTTTCGGCCATATCATTGAAGCCGACGGAAGCTCTGTGGACCAGGCAATACGTATAATTTATCGCGCCCCGAGAAGCTACACGGGTGAAGATGTAATCGAACTTCAGTGCCATGGCGGCTCGTACCTCATAGGTAAGGTCCTTCGCCTGACCCTGGCCGCAGGCGCCGAGCCTGCCGGCCCCGGCGAGTTCACCAAACGCGCCTTCCTCAACGGCAAGGTCGACCTTGATCAGGCCGAAGCCGTTATGAATATCATCGGCGCACATGGTGAACAGGCTGCAAACGCAGCCTTTAACGCTCTGGAAGGAAACCTCTCCAGAGCAATAAGAGAGAAAGCCGATACATTGATTGCCGCATCCGCACACATGGCTGCCTGGGCAGACTATCCGGAAGAGGACGTGGAGGAGCTTGCTTTTGACGTACTCCTTACACAGTTCAGGGGACTTGTGGCTTCTCTCGAAGAAATGAGAAGCAGATTTGATGCAGGCCAGGCGGTCACCGTTGGCGTAGATACGGCGATTGTCGGACGTCCAAATGTTGGCAAGTCAACTCTTATGAATCTTCTTCTCGGACGAAACAGATCAATAGTAACTTCCGTTGCCGGTACAACGAGAGACGTAATAGAGGAGACCGCTCGCATAGGAAATGTCGTTCTCAGACTTTCAGATACTGCGGGCATTCACGAGTCAGACGACCTTGTAGAGTCCATCGGCATCGAAATGGCTGAGAAAAAGCTCAAGCACGCAAGCCTTGTTCTTGCAGTGTTTGACGTAAACGAACCTCTCGAAGGCTCTGACATAGCCATTCTTGAGGCATGCAGGGAAAAGCACAGCGTTGCAATCGTCAACAAGACAGACCTTGCTGAAGGTGAAACCGTTGAGGCATTCCTCGAGCAGGTTAAGCCTTATGTTTCCAGAGCCGTTGCAATTTCAGCAAAGGAAACCGACTGCTATGAAGCTGTAAAGGAAGTCCTTGAGGCTCTTCTCGGCACAGCAGATTTCGATCCATCTGCCGCAATGCTTGCAAACGAGCGTCAGCTTGCATGTTGCAACAGCGCCATAAGCTGCATTAAAGAAGCCATTGAGGCCATTGAAATGGGTATGACCATGGACGCAGTCAATGTCTGCGTGGACTCAGCCCTCGAACAGCTCTTTGCCTTAACCGGCGAAAAGGTGAGCGACACGGTTATAGACGAAGTATTCGCACGCTTCTGCGTAGGTAAATAAAAAAGGCCACCCAAAAGGGTGGTCTTTTTTTCATTCAAATTGAATTACAAGCTTTTTGTTAAGTCCTTTAGCAATTGCTTCCAGAGTTTTAAGCGTTGGCAAAACATCTCCATTTTCTATTCTACTTATGTTTGACTGTCTGATTCCGGATTTTTCTGCCAGTTCTTTCTGCATCATTTCTTCTTCAATGCGAGCCTTTATCATTGCGCGCATAATTTCATATTCGAGACTGTTTTCATCATGGATTTTTTTAAAATCTTTATTCTTTAACTGTTTTTCAAAATAATCACTGTAATTACTCATTGTTTTCCTTCCTTTCCAGATAATCTTTCATATACTTGCGCGCTTTCTCCATCTCACGGGGAGGAGTTTTATTACTTTTCTTGATAAATCCATTGGTCAAAATAATCTTTTCTCCGTCATAATATTCCTTTCAAGGAATATTTGCAACAATGTTTTCTAATTCAAGGATAAGGAAAAATGTTGTATTTATCGCAAAAACAGCACAAACGGTCATTGTTTTTGTGTGAGTGGCATCAAAAATGTATTTATTTCGTTTTAAATACCGCTCACCTAATCTGAACGGTATTTTCTGTATCCCTTTACACTTAAAAATTTTCCTAATATAATACGTATGACTAATTTAAAGGCGGTATAATCTTGGAATATTTTGCTAAAAGTTATGACGTCGCCGTCATTGGCGCAGGCCATGCCGGCATTGAGGCTGCGCTTGCGGCAGCAAGACTTGGCGTCAGCACGTGCATTTTTACAATTTCTGCAGACTGGGTAGGCAACATGCCTTGCAACCCGGCCATTGGAGGTACGTCCAAAGGCCACCTCGTGCGCGAGATTGATGCTCTCGGGGGAGAGATGGGTATTGCAGCAGACAGAAACCTCATCCAGAGCCGTATGCTGAACCTCGGCAAAGGCCCGGCAGTACATAGCCCAAGAGCGCAGATCGACCGCCGCGATTACTCTGCTTATATGAAACATGTCATTGAAAGCACAGATAACCTTGATTTCCGCCAGGCTGAGATCATTGACTTAAAGCAGCTGGAAGATGGAACCTGGCAGCTCAAGTCCAAGCTTGAAGCTTTGTATACCGCAAAGTCAGTAGTTATCGCAACTGGCACCTTCCTTGGCGGACGCGTATTTGTCGGTGACGTATCTTATGAAAGCGGCCCGGATGGCCTTTTCCCGGCAACCGAACTTTCAAAATCACTTAAAGAACTTGGCGTAAAGACCCGTCGTTTTAAAACCGGAACACCGTCCCGTGTAAACAAACGCAGCCTTCATCTTGATGGCCTCGAGGTACAGCACGGCGATGATAAACTGGTTCGTTTTTCTTATGATGACAGCTTTACACCTGAAAATAAAACCGTTTGCTACATTACTTATACAAACGAGGATACCCACAACATCATCCTCGATAATCTTCACAGATCTCCGCTCTATGGCGGCAAGATAGAAGGCATCGGCCCACGTTACTGCCCAAGTATTGAAGATAAAATCGTCCGTTTCAAAGAAAAGAAGCGCCATCAGATTTTCATCGAACCTTGTGGCCTCAACACCGAAGAAATGTACCTCCAGGGCCTTTCTTCATCACTTCCTGAAGACGTACAGCTTGCGTTCCTCAAGACTATTCCGGGTCTTGAAGATGTAGACGTAATCCGCACAGCTTATGCCATTGAGTACGACTGTGTCGACCCGCTTTCACTCAAGAGTTCTCTTGAGTTTCTGGACTTCCCGGGCCTTTTCGGCGCCGGTCAGTTCAACGGTTCAAGCGGATACGAGGAAGCTGCTGCGCAGGGACTTATCGCAGGCATAAATGCTGCTCTTCATGTAAAAGGGGAGGAGCCATTCATTCTTGACCGCGCAAGTTCTTACATCGGCACACTCATCGATGACCTTGTAACCAAAGGTTGCAACGAACCTTACCGTATGATGACATCACGTTCAGAGTACCGTTTGATCCTTCGCCAGGATAATGCAGATGAAAGACTTATGAAGTACGGACACGACCTCGGTCTTGTTTCCGACGAGAAATATGAGGCTCTCCTGAAGCGCATTGGACTGATAAACGAAGAGATTGAAAGAGCCAAAAAGGTTGTAATATCGCCATCTGCAGAGATTAACGATATGCTTGTTTCACGTGAAACATCTCCGATTGACAGCGGCATGAAACTTGCAGACCTTATAAAGAGACCACAGCTCAACTACGAAGTTCTGAAGCCTTTTGACAAAACCAGACCTGAACTTCCGGTTGA
>X77_Onager__coassemble_16_pt1 | contig 22350 bp, 20 predicted proteins | sample X77_Onager__metabat2_low_PE_001 | metagenome-assembled genome bin X77_Onager
ACTTTGACTTGTGGAGAAATACTCAAGAGGCCGAAGAGGCGCCCCTGCTAAGGGCGTAGGGTGGGCAACTGCCGCGAGGGTTCAAATCCCTCTTTCTCCGCCACAATACCCGTAGCTTAAGCTACGGGTATTTTTTTACACTTTTTACACTTTCTTTTGACTATTATTCTTGGAATAATGTACAATTATCGTAACTAATACATTTTGTGAGGGGTTTTATGAGAGTTCTTATTGTTGAAGACGAAATTCGTCTTGCAGAAGCTTTAGGCGAAATCATGAAAGGCCAGCGCTATGCCGTTGACATCGTTCATGATGGTGAAAGTGCATTTGACTATGCCATGAGCGGGATTTACGACGTTATCATACTCGATGTAATGATTCCTAAAATGGATGGTTTTGAAGTAGTACGCAAGATGCGTGAAAAGAAGAATACTACTCCTGTAATTATGCTTACAGCGAGAGACGATACAGCAGACAAGATTAAAGGCCTCGATGCCGGAGCGGATGACTACCTTACAAAGCCATTTATTCCGGGTGAGCTTCTTGCGCGAGTAAGAGCAATTTCAAGAAGACAAGGCGAAGTAATTATGGACGAATTAGAGTACAATGACATCGTTCTTAATCTTTCCAACCTCACTCTTTCCTGCGAAGACAGATCAATAAACCTTGGTCCTAAAGAATTTGATATCATGCATCTTCTTATGTCCAATCCAAATGTTATTGTTCAGAAAGAGGATATCATTGTAAAGGTATGGGGTACTGAGTCCGATGCTGAGGATAACAATGTTGAAGTATACGTTTCTTTCCTCAGAAAGAAACTTAAGCACCTCAAGTCAACTACACAGATTACAACCATCAGAAAGATGGGCTATCGTATAGAGGTTGAATCCTGATGCTTGAAAAACTGCGAAGAAGATTTGTTCTCGACTCTCTTCTGTATTCAACACTTCTGCTTGTAATTGGCGTATCTCTTCTTACATATGTTTCTTACAGATATGAGAATACTCAGATGAAAGAAACCATGACAAAAGCACTTGCGGGAATCACAGATTATGATTCGGGTTCAAGTATCACATATGCTGATACCGTGCCTTACAACGGTGCAATGCTTGCCGTTGTAACCGATAAGAATAATAACGTTATTACAAAGGCATATACTCATTCGAACCTTAACTATGACGATGAGGATATTCAGAAGCTTGTAAACGAGACTATGAAGCAAAAAGAAAAAAGCGGCATTCTCTCGGTTTACTCGCTCATGTATATGCGCGAACCGTTTAAAGGCGGTTATAAGATTGTTTTTGCCGACAGAACAGCGCTGATAAACAGTATTCAGTTCCAGATGAGACTGTACATTGTATTCGCAATAATGGCGATTCTTATGCTTATGTTCATAGCCGAGTTCATGGCTAAAAAGGCGGTTGCTCCTGTTGCACAGTCCATTAAGGACCAGCAGAGGTTTATAGCAGATGCCTCGCATGAGCTGAAGACTCCGCTAACGGTTATTATGGCAAACCTTGATATCGTAGACTCAACTCCTGATTCTACGGTTGCGGATGTTTCAAAGTGGCTGGAAAACACCAAATCAGAAGCCATGCGTATGCAGAAACTTGTAAATGAGATGCTCTTCCTTGCAAGATCGGACGCAGCCATAAACCAGAACTACGAGTTTGCTCTTATGAATCTTTCGGATGTTGTTGATGAATGTGCACTTTCTTCAGAGGCACTTGCTTTTGAAAGAAAGATTGCTTTCTCAGATGACATAGATGAAGAGGTTCAGATTATAGGCGATGCAGATAAAATCAAGCAGGTCATTATGATACTTCTTGATAATGCCTTTAAGTATGTTAATGAGGGTGGCTCAATTGACATTGCTCTTAAAAGTGGCGGAACAATGATTAAGAGTGCTGTTTTAAGCGTACACAATACAGGCGACGCAATTCCGCCTGAAAAGATTGATCACGTATTTGAACGCTTTTATCGCGTTGACGAATCAAGAGTAAGAGAAAAGGATGGCTACGGCCTTGGCTTATCAATTGCTCAGAATATCGTAGAGAAGCATAGCGGAGAAATCAGCGTTGCTTATTCAAACGAGAATGGAACATGTTTCGAAGTAAGCTTCCCGGCACCTCTTTCTCCAAAGGCACCAATCATTAAAGACCTTTCAGTAGAATCATAAAGATAATAAAAAAGCCGTATCCCGACAAGGGATACGGCTTTTATTATTTGTTTCTGTTTATTTGCTTGCAGCTTTAACGATTGCAGCGAAATCCTGTGGCTTAAGTGATGCGCCACCGATAAGACCGCCGTCAATGTTCTCCTTTGCAAGGAGAGCGTCAGCGTTGCCGGCATTCATTGAACCACCGTACTGAACTACAAACTTTGTTGCAGCTTCTGTTGAGTAGAGTTCTGCGATAAGCCCACGGATATAACCGTTTACTTCATCAGCCTGATCATCAGTGGCAGTCTTGCCTGTGCCGATAGCCCATACAGGCTCATAAGCGATAATGATATTCTCAAGCTCTTCTTCAGAAACGCCCATTAAAGCAATCTTTGTCTGCTTTGAGATTGTTTCGAATGTGATATCTTTTTCTCTTTCGTCGAGAGTCTCGCCAACGCAAAGGATTACCTTAAGACCGTTGTTGAGAGCTGCGCGTACGCGCTGCTGAACTGTTTCGTCTGTCTCGCCGAAATATGTTCTTCTCTCTGAGTGTCCGATTACAACATATTCAACGCCCATTTCCTTGAGCATTGGAGCAGCGATTTCGCCTGTGAAAGCACCGCTTTCAGCCCAGTGAACGTTTTCTGCGCCAACGTGAATGTTAGAACCCTTGGTCTCTTCAAGAGCTACCTGAAGATCAACGAAAGGTACACAGATTACAACATCGCAATCAGCGTCAGCTACGAGAGGCTTGAGGTCGTTAATGAGAACCTTAGCCTCAGCCGGTGTCTTGTTCATTTTCCAGTTACCTGCGATAACTGCTTTACGGAATTCTTTATTCATTTCAAAAACCTCTTTAAAAAGATATTGTTATTAGTCTTTGTCAGCCATTGCCGCAATGCCCGGAAGTTCCTTGCCTTCAAGGAATTCAAGAGAAGCACCGCCACCGGTTGAAATGTGAGTCATCTTGTCACCGAAACCGAGCTGGTTTACAGCAGCTGCTGAGTCACCGCCACCGATTACTGTTACGGCATCAGTGTCAGCCATAGCCTTTGCTACTGCAAGAGTACCTGCTGCAAGGGTAGGGTTCTCGAAAACGCCCATAGGACCATTCCATACAACAGTCTTTGCGTTTGCAATCTCTTCAGCAAAAAGCTTAGCTGATTCTGTACCGATATCAAGACCCATCATATCTGCAGGGATTTCCTCGGAGGAAACAACCTTAACGTCTATAGGAGCATCGATTGGGTTAGGGAAGTCCTTCGCAACTGTTGTATCAACAGGGAGAAGAATCTTAACGCCCTTTTCTTCTGCTACCTTAAGCATCTGAGCACAATAGTCAATCTTTGTTTCATCAACGAGAGATGTGCCGATTTCGAAGCCCTTTGCAGCCTGGAATGTGTATGACATACCGCCGCCGATGATGAGGGTATCAGCCTTGTTAAGGAGATTCTCAATAACAGAGAGCTTGTCGGCAACCTTTGCACCGCCAAGGATTGTAACAAAAGGTCTTGCAGGATCTTCAACTGCCTGGCCGAGATACTTGATTTCTTTTTCAATAAGGTAACCGCTTACTGCTTCTTCAACGTAGTCTACAACGCCTACTGTTGAGCAGTGAGCTCTGTGTGCTGTACCAAATGCATCGTTTACGAAAACGTCTGCAAGAGAGCCGAGTTCTTCAGAGAAAGCAGGCTCGTTCTTTGTTTCTTCACTGCGATAACGTGTGTTTTCAAGGAGAACTACGTCACCGTCATTCATAGCTGCTACAGCAGCCTTTGCATTTTCGCCAACTACGTTTGCATCAGCTGCAAACTTAACAGGCATATCAAGAAGTTCTGCAAGTCTTACAGCAACAGGAGCGAGAGAAAGCTCAGGCTTTGGTTCGCCCTTTGGCTTGCCGAGATGAGAGCAGAGGATAACCTTTCCGCCGTCAGATACAAGCTTTTTTATGGTAGGAAGAGCAGCCACAAGTCTGTTTTCGTCAGTGATTACTCCGTCCTTGAGAGGAACGTTGAAATCGCAACGAACAAGTACTCTTTTGCCCTTAACATTGATGTCTTCAACTGTTTTTTTGTTAAGCTTCATTGTAATCAATCCTTTTTGAAGATTCTGGGTGTTTTACCACTGTTATTATTATAAAACATAATCTGCCCTTGTCAAAATTTTAACATCACAAAAAAGCATCACAAAAGTGATGCTTTTTTAGAACAAATAACTTATAAATTGTCATCTGACCATCTGTAGTTGTGAAGTTCACCTTTACAGAGAAGTTCAGGGTAGTCCCACTGCCTTAATATCTCATACACTCCGATTGCAACCGAGTTTGAAAGATTAAGACTGCGGCATTCATCCATCATTGGAATACGTACACATTTTTCCGGATTCTTAAGGAGAAGTTCCTCGGGAAGACCCTTTGTTTCTTTGCCGAAAAATATGAATGAATTGTCCGGGTAGGAGACATCAGTGTGCCTGTTGAGAGCCTTGGTTGTGAAAAAGAAGAAGTGACCATCTCTGTTCTTTTCGAAAAAGTCGTCAAGGTTCTCATAGAATGTAATATCAAGAAGATGCCAGTAATCAAGACCGGATCTTTTTAAATGCTTGTCGCTGATTTCAAACCCCATAGGTTTAACAATATGAAGACTCGCACCTGTGCATGCGCAGGTGCGAGCTATGTTTCCCGTATTCTGGGGAATTTCAGGTTCAACAAGCACAATGTTCAATTGTGCCATATAATCCCTCTCTTATTTGCTTGTAATGTCCAGTATGTTGTCAATTGTATCGACAATATAAACGGTATCTTTCTGTATGCTCCTGAACTGAGTTCTGACATCGTCAGAAAGACTTTCGTTATCACTGAGCTGAGTTACAAGATCGTTTATTTCAACTATCTTCGGATACATCTTGTGAGAAACGTCTTTAAGGACCATACCTTTCATTTTCTCGCGTGCATAAATTTCAGCTTCGCGCTTTAAGTTACTCTCCAGACGGTCTCTTTCCAGAGCCGTTGAAATCTGAGAAACAAAAGCATCAATACAGTCAAATGTTGTCTTCGAAATCTTCTTGCCGTAGCAGAGTACGCTTATTACACCTATAGTTTTGGTATTGCTTCTTATAGGGATGTATTTGTACTGAGAGTCTGTGAATTCGGTTTCTCCGTAGCCACACTTTGCAGAGTTTCTGAGACACCACTTTTTAGCTTCGTCAGGATCGTCTTTGGAAATATCAAAGAATGCCTCAACTTCGGTATCTGCAAGGTCTGAGAGATTCTCATTTGCGAAATTTATGATGTTCTCGTTTCCATGAACGGAGATAAGACCTTCTGATGCCTTAAACAGCTTTTTGTGGACTGTTGCGTTGGCTTTGGACTCTTTGATACGTCTCTTGAGGTAGGCGTAGATTACGTTGATCACAATCGCAATTGCAAGGAAGATTATGGTTGAGATAATCATACTTTGCTGATGATATTGCGCCGGGTCTACAAACAGCTTCACATCGACATAAGCAAAAAGAATTGATGCTGCGAGTGTCATCATGAAATTGTTTGTTCTGAGAATCATAACCATAACGCCCAGCAGGTAAATGAGTTTAATGCTTTCGTGGTTAAGATGGAATCGGTTCAGCACATATGCCAGAAGGAGAGTTAAACCGAAAATGAAAGCAGAATTCAATATGTCTGCCAGCCATCTTTTGATGCTTGATTCTTTCATGCTTATTTCTCCTTTCTGTCGTAGTATTCTTTTCTGATTCGTCTGTTTTCTCTATGTCTGATGCGAGCATTTTTAATGGAAGAACTTATGTCGAGGTAAGTTCTTGCAGCCGCATAGATGAAAATGTAGATTTCAAGACGCGCAATAATCATTCCGACGTCAATAATCCACAGAGCGACAGCGGGTGTGGACTGGTCTATAATGCCAAACGAAAGACCCGTTGTGCCGAGGGCAGATGTAAATTCAAGCAGTGCATTTTTGAAGTCATATCCGCAAAGAGTAAGAGCAGCGGCACCAATCAACGCTATTGCAAGGTAGAGGAAGAAATATGTAAAGTTCTGTGACTGCATGCCAACAGTAATTTTTTCTTTCTTGCCAAGCTTTGTGATTTCACGTGGCATTACAACACGCTTTGGAATGAGGTTTTCTCTGACATCCCAGTAAACGCCTTTTACGGCTATTGCGAAACGTGATGTCTTGAGACCACCGGCAGTGGAGCCACTCTGTCCGCCGACAACCATCAGAACAAAGTAAATTGGAAGCGCGTAATGCGAGTCCGGAAGGAAGTTGTCAATGGTTGAGAGACCTGTTGTGGTCAGCATTGAAATGATGTGGAAGAATGTTGCATCTATTGTATGAAGGATACTTGGATGAACATAATATGTGAGAGTCATAGTGAACACTATAGGAGTTGCAATTGCAATAAGCACTGCTGAAGTCACAACTTCGTAGTGTGTGAAAAACTCTTTGATTTTTCCTCTGAAAAGGAAAACTGTTGCATTGAAGTTCGTTGCACCAAGTAACATAAGGATCATTGTTGCAATATCGATTGGAATACTGTGATAGTAACCGATACTCTGCGCCCTTGGAGCATAACCTCCGGTTGCAACTGCAGAGATGGAAAAGTTAACGGCATCGAACCAGTCCATACCAAGGATGATATAGGTGATGGTACCGCCAACAATAATTCCGCTGTAAATAAGGATAATGGTTCTTGCGGACTGGAGCGGGCTCGGAGTGAGCCTGTCTATATGGCCTTCTGCAGAGAACATCTGCATTCCGTAGGTTTTGGAAAGCACAGATGTGAGAACCAGGATAAGTCCTACACCGCCAACAAGCTGCTGAATGGTTCGATAAAGCAGAAGCATATGAGTTGAGTTGTCGACGTCGGTAACGGTAAATCCTGTCGTGGTGAATCCGCTTATCGATTCAAAGAATGACTGGGATAATGTATATTCCGCAGAAAGCAGATAAGGAACCGCACCAACGATAACGGCAACTATCCAAATGATTAATACAATTCTTGGTCCTTCAAACTTTTTGAGAGTTGTGACCTTCTGAGACTGCGTAAGAGCCATTATCAGATATCCCGCAAATGTTGATAAAACGCCCGGAATAATGTAGCAGTGGGCCTGATAGGCTTCTTCAGGCCAGAATATCAGCATAAGAAGGGGAGTAAGAATTATTAAACCTAATAGCATAAGCAGATAGCCTATGGCTTTAAGGCTTACAAACAGTCCGCCATGACTGTTATTCTGTTCGTTCATCTATTCGTTACCTCTGATCAGTCTTTTCTTTTGGTAATTGCTGCCATAGCTTTCTTCTGATTCTCAGGAGAAGTCAGAATGAAAAGCTTGTCGTAAGCTTTGATTGTGCTTGTACCTGATGGAACAAGCATATCGGAAGACTTTCTAATAATGCAGCCGATGATGGTATTACTTGGAAGTGCGACATCCATAATTTTCTGGTCTACGCACATGAATTCCGGTTCAACCATAACTTCGCTGATAACAACTTTTTCATCCTCGATTGAGAATGTCTTGATGAGATTCTCGATGGATGTTGCCTGTGTGATGTACTGTGCAACCATATGAGCTGAACTGATAACGTTGGTAACGCCGAGCTGACGGAATACATCAACGTTCTTAGGGTTTGCAACTGTACAAATAACCTTGTTTACGCCGAAGCAGCGTTTGGCATACTGACATATTGCAAGGTTGTCTGCATCTCGGTGGGTGAGTGCTATAAGAACGTCATAGTTCTTAATGCCTGCCTCTTCAAGTACAAAGTACTTTGAAGGGTCACCGCAGAATACAGGGAAGTGATGTGTTGATGAAAGGTAATCACAATACTGCTTATCTTCATTTATGATAAGCAATTTATGCCTTTTTGAGTTAAGTGTGTCGATAAGGAAGTCAGCCTGTGTACGGCCGCCTGCAATAACTATTCTCATTCTGCATCTTCCTCCTCATCTTCATCGTGGCTACCGAACAGACTGTCTTCGAAGTCTGCAACCGAAAGCTTGAAAGGATAGATGCCGTGAATGTTAAAGCCTCTGATGAGCTTTTCCTTGTCAGCATCTTCGAAGCGGACATAAACCTTTGGAACACCGTAGATTCGAGCCGCTACCTGAGCGAGCAGGCTGTTCATGTTATCGTTGCCTGTTGCAGCCACGAAAACAGAAGCTTCCTGAATCTCAGCATATTTTAATGTATCAATGTCGATACCATCGGCCTGAATCTGGATACCGCCAAAGCTCTCCGGGAGCTTGTAAAAAGCTTCCGGGCGGTTATCGATAACAATAACCTGATAACCCCTGTCAGCCATTACGGTAGCAAGGCGGCCGCCCATGCGTCCGCAGCCGATAATGATAACTCGTTCTTTCTTGTTAAAAATCATAAATTTAACATCTCCGTTTTGAGATAGCCTACTACCCCAAAATAATTACGATTATTATAGCACACTAATAAATAAAATAAAGACCTCCCGTATTTGCTCTACGGGAGGTCTAATTATAATCTTTTAGCCAAGTTTTGCAATACTTTCATCAAGAAGTGCAATCTGTGCCTTAATCTTCTCTGCAGATGCTCTGTCTTTTTCAACAACTGCTGCAGGAGCCTTGGCAACGAAGCCAGGGTTGTTGAGCTTTCTTTCGAAGAACTCGAGATCCTTAACGGCCTTTTCACGTTCCTTGAGAAGACGTGCGCGTTCAGCTTCGAAGTCAACAAGCTCGTTCATAGGGATGTAGATCTTTGCATCGGCTGTAACAACATTTACTGCGCCTTCAGCATCAAATGTTCCGCCAACGGTAACATCAGATGCATATGCAAGTCTCTGCATGTATACGGTACCTGTTTTGAAAGTGTCTTCAAATTCGGTGTCGATATGAACAGCAGCCTTCTTTGAAGGAGGAACGTTCATTTCAGCTCGTCTGTTTCTGATTGCTTTAACAGCTGACATGATACGTTCAAACTCGTTTTCCTCAGTTTCGAAGCAGAGAGCCTCTGTGAACTCAGGATAGCTTTCGAGCATGATTGTGTCGCCTTCATGAGGGATAGACTGGAAGATTTCCTCTGTGATGAATGGCATGAATGGGTGGAGGAGCTTTAAGATGTCTGTCATGACATAGATGAGAACAGCCTTTGCTGTTTCAGCTTCCTTGCCGCCCTGCTGAAGTCTGATTTTAGCGATTTCAATGTACCAGTCGCAGAAGAGGTCCCAGATAAAGTCATAGAGCTTTGTTACGGCAACGCCGAGCTCATAGTTGCCAATGTTGATGTTTACTTCTTTTGCAAGAGTGTTGAGCTTTGAAAGAATCCACTTGTCCTCAATTGCAAGGTCGTTTACGTCTGGAACATATGCAGACTTTTCAGAACCGTCGAGATTCATGAGAATGAAACGGGCTGCGTTCCAGATCTTGTTTGCAAAGTTTCTTGCAGCTTCAACCTTCTTCCCGGAATAGCGCATGTCATTTCCCGGACTGTTACCGTTTGCGAGCATGAAACGGAGAGCATCCGCACCATACTGATCAATAACAAGAAGCGGGTCAATGCCGTTGCCGAGAGACTTGGACATCTTGCGTCCCTGCTCGTCTCGAACGATACCGTGAATGAATACGGTATCAAATGGAACTTCACCCATCTGTTCAACAGATGAGAATATCATTCTTGCAACCCAGAAGAAAATGATGTCGTAACCGGTTACAAGAGTGTTGGTAGGGAAGTAGTGACGAAGCTCGTCAGTGTTGTCCGGCCAGCCAAGTGTTGAGAAAGGCCAGAGAGCAGATGAGAACCATGTGTCGAGTGTGTCCTGATCCTGATGAACGTGTTCACTTCCGCAGTGGCAGCATGTTGTAACATCGTCGCGAGATACAGTAATCTCACCACAGTCATCACAGTACCATGCAGGAATACGATGGCCCCACCAGAGCTGACGGGAAATACACCAGTCCTGAATGTTTTCCATCCAGTGGTAGTATGTCTTGTCATAGCGTTCAGGAACAAACTTTGTTTCGCCTTTTCTTACAGCGTCGATTGCAGGCTCTGCAAGAGGCTTCATCTTAACGAACCACTGCTTTGAAACACGAGGTTCAACTACAGTGCCGCAACGATAACATGTACCAACGTTGTGCTTCATTGGCTCAACCTTTACGAGGAAGCCTTCACGCTCAAGTTCTTCAACAAGAGCCTTGCGGCATTCGTAGGTTTCCATGCCAACGTATCTTTCAGGTACATTTTCATTCATATGACCGTCGTCGGTCATAACGTTGATAACAGGAAGGTCATGTCTCAAACCAACCTGGAAGTCATTAGGGTCATGTGCAGGTGTGATTTTTACAACACCTGTTCCGAAGTCCATTTTTACATACTCGTCGGCAACAATCGGAATCTCCTTGTTCATGATAGGGAGAATAAGTGTTTTTCCAACGAGGTGCTGATATCTTTCGTCGTCAGGATGAACGGCTACGGCAGTATCACCGAACATTGTTTCCGGACGGGTTGTTGCAAGTTCAAGATAACCTGAACCATCAGCAAGAGGATAACGAAGATGCCAGAATGAACCATCCTTCTCTTCGTATCCAACTTCTGCGTCTGAAATTGTTGTCTTACAATGAGGACACCAGTTGATCATTCTTTCTCCGCGATAGATGAGATCCTTATCGTAGAGATTGCAGAATACTTCACGTACAGCCTTTGAACAGCCTTCATCAAGTGTGAATCTTTCTCTGTCCCAGTCGCATGAAGAACCAAGCTTCTTAAGCTGTTCTACAATACGGCCGCCGTACTGAGCACGCCATTCCCATGCGCGCTCAAGGAATCCGTCACGTCCGAGATCCTGCTTTGAGATTCCTTCCTTCTTGAGAGCCTCAACAATCTTTGCCTCTGTAGCAATTGAAGCGTGGTCTGTGCCGGGAATCCAGAGAGTATCAAAGCCCTTCATTCTGTGGTAACGAATGAGGACGTCCTGAAGAGTATTATCAAGAGCATGACCCATATGTAACTGACCGGTAATGTTTGGTGGTGGAATTACAATAGTATAGGTCTGCTTGTTTTCGTCGATATTAGCATGAAAGTATTTTCCCTTGAGCCAGAAGTCGTAAATACGGTCTTCAAACTCGGAAGGGTCATATCTTTTAGCCAGTTCTTTATTCATTTAACTGCCTCCTAAATGACCTTTATCCATAGATAAGGTGTATTATACATTTAGAGTGTCTCTTTTTCAAGCGTAGAGCGGGTATCTGTTGACTTCTTATTGGCACAAATTTATAATTCTTTTAGCATTTTTTAAACACGTGATGCATCAGATTTTTTAAGAAAGCGGTGAACCGATGAAGCTTTGTGATGTCATATCAACTCTTTCGTGTGATACGGTCAATCTCGATAGCGGTTTTGAAGTGTCAGACATCGTATACGACTCAAGAAAAGCGGCATCCGACAATGTCTTTGTCTGCATGGTTGGAGCAGAAGTTGATGGCCACAAATATATAAAGGGAGCCTATGAAAAGGGCTGCAGGGCATTCGTCGTTCAGCGCGATCACGCTGACGACCTTGATATTCCGAAAGACGCTGCTGTTGTCATTACAGATAACACCAGAAGCGCTCTTGCAAAGATGTCAGATGTATTCTTCGGACATCCATCGGGCGATATTAAGGTTATCGGTATTACCGGTACAAAAGGCAAAACATCCATTACATATATTATTCAGTCCGTGCTCAATGCCTGCGGTATTGAAACCGGACTTATAGGTACAGCCGGCGCAACCTGGAAGGATAAAAAGGTTGCAACGGTCAATACAACACCTGAATCATATGAAACTCAGAAGCTCCTCAGAGCAATGGCAGACGATGGTGTGAAAGCAGTTGCAATAGAAGTATCTTCTCTCGGTGTCAAATGGCACAGAGTGGAAGATGTTGAATTCTTTTGCGGCGTCTTCACAAACATTTCTCCGGACCATATCGGAGGTCATGAACATGAAAGCTATGAGGAATACTACAGTTTCAAAAAAGCTTTCTTTGACCTCTGCACACAGGCGGTTGCCTGCGGTGACGATCCTGCTTCAAAGGACATGCTTGAAAAGGTTAAAGGCAGAACCATTTTCTATGGCTTCAATGAAGACAATGAACTCTGTGCAAAGAATGCAGTGCCGACCAAGTATGATGACTTTATGGGCATAAAGTTTGAACTTTTCAGAAACGGAAGTCTTGAGGGTTCTCCGGAGATAAGTCTCCCGGGCGTTTTCTCAGCGCAGAATGCACTTGCCACAATCGCTGTATGCGAACTTATGGGTATTTCCTCTGAAGAAGCTTCAAAGGGCCTTCGCAATGTACGTGCTCCGGGAAGAGCGCAGATAGTTTATATGTCAGATGAGTTTGGCATTATCATTGACTATGCTCACAACGGCTTAAGCCTTGAGAGCATAATAGAAACAGTAAAGGCTTATGAGCCAAAAAGAGTTATCTCACTCTTCGGTTCGGTTGGCGACAGAGCTCAGCTCAGACGTGAGGAACTGGGAACAGTTTCGGCAAAAATGTCTGACTTCACAATTATTACAAGTGACGACCCGAACTATGAGGATCCGGATTCCATCTGTGATGAGATAGAGGACTTCTACAAAAAGGCAGGCGGAGACCCGAATGCCTGCATAAAGATTCCCGACAGGGAAGCGGCTGTAAGCTATGCAGTAGCCATGCTCGATAAGGGCGACATGCTTCTCTGCTGCGGCAAAGGTCATGAGAAGTTCATGAAAGTTAAAGGACAGAAGCTTCCGTTTGACGAAGAGGCCATCATAAAAGAGTCTCTGAAGGAACGCGGAATTACACTATAAACTAATCGAAAGAGGGACATATCAAATGTATAATTTCAGAGCGGAAACAGATTATGCCGCTTTTGATAAATTTGTAAGCGATAACAAAGGTCAGTATCAGCAGTGCTCCCTTTGGCCAAAGGTAAAAACAGCCTGGAATCCTTATCTTTATTCCGGCTTTGATGCCAGTGGCGAAATAGTACTTTCCTGTCTTGTTCTCGAAAGAAAACTTCCTCTCGCAGGTAAGCTCTGGTATGTACCATATGGTACTGTTTCAGACATTGCAAATGAGACTCTCCAGGCAGAATTCACTGACTTTATCCGCGGAGAAATGAAAGCTCATAACGCTTTCTGCACAATTATCGACCCACCGGTTCCAATCCGTATTGACGGTGAGCGTGTAGAAGCAGGTCATGATGCTCATAAGCTTCTCACATCTCTTGGCTATGAACTTAACACAGACCTTGATTCTTATACATATAAGCATCCGGTTCAGACAATGATTCCTCTTCGTGATGAAAACGGTGACCTCATTCCTGCCGATAAGATTCTCAAAGGCTGTGAAAAGGGCGTCAGATACTCTGTTAGAGTTGGTCTGTCCCGTGGCCTTGAACATGAGAAGTTCACATATGACGAGATAAAAGACAGACCGGATGTTCTTGAGGATTTCATGTCTGTAATGGGCGATACTTCTGACAGAAACAGCTTTGTAAACAGAGACAGTGAGTACATTATGACACTTATGGGTACACTCGCTGACTATACAGACATTAACCTTGTTTATTACAACAAGGCTCTTGATACAAAACTCCAGAACGAGCGTCTCGAGAAAAAGGCAGAACTCGAAAAGAAACTTGAAACTGCTCCGGAGAAAAAGAAAAAAGGCATTCTCAACGATATCGATGCCATTGACAAGAATACAAAGCAGTATGAACAGCGTATGGAAGAGACAAAGGACATTGCGTCTGATGCACGCATAGTTGTTGCGGGTGGTCTCACTATCCGTTATGGTGGATTTGCTTCCTGCGTATTTGGCGGAACACGCAATATCGTAAGAAACAATACCCGTTCAAGCCACTATCTCAACTACCTTCGTATCTGCGACAGCATTGAAGCAGGCTGCGATTTCCATGACCTCGGATATGTTCTTTGCGACAATCCTGAAACACCTGAGGCAGATGGCGCTCTGGGACCTCTTTCACCTAGAGAGAACTTTGTCGGAATCAACAGCTTCAAGCTCAGCTTCGGTGCAAAATATACCGAGTACATAGGAGAATACATCCTTGTCGGAAACAAGTTCAGATATTTCATTTACAAGGAACTTATGCCATTCGCAAAGCATCTTAAGATGAAACTCGTCTTCATGCTCAGAAAGAAGTCACATGAGAATTCTTGAGTATAAGATTCCTTCCGAGTTTGACGGAATTACGGTTCAGTCATTCCTTCGCGGGGAAAAGGGCTTTTCCGCGAAACTCATAAGAGGACTTAAAAATGTTGAAAACGGAATGTGTCTCAACGGTGAACACATAAGGTCCATCGACCCGATGAAGGCGGGAGATGTACTGACTGTTACCATACCGGACGATCCGCCGGAGTCGGTTCCCGAACCGCCGGATCTCAGCGCCTTCTCTCCGGATGAATATCCGGAGGTGCTTTACGAGGATGAGGACATCCTCGTCGTGACAAAGCCCGGAACGATGGCTGTACATCCATCTCACAACCATCAGGGAGACACTCTTGCAAACCTTGTAAGTTACCATCTCGCAGCAGAAGGAAAGGCAACAACTTTTCGTGCTGTGGGAAGACTTGATAAGGGAACCTCCGGCATAGTAATATGCGCGCTTAATCCTTATGCCGCAGACAGGTTGCAGGCAAATATCGATAAGACATATTACGCCATTGTACTGGGTTCTTTATCTGGTGAAGGCGAAATCTGCGCACCGATTTTCAGACCCGATCCCATCAAAACAATCAGGGTTGTTGACGAGAGAGGCGATTATGCCAGAACATTCTGGAAGTCGCTTAAAACCGGAGAAAAATATTCTTTACTGGAGATACATCTTGAGACAGGCAGAACACATCAGATAAGAGTGCATTTTGCTCATTGCGGAAATCCGCTTATTGGTGACACCATGTACGGACTTCCTCATCCCGCAATCAGGAGACACGCTCTTCATTGCGGCAGGGCCGGGTTTAATCATCCGGTTACCGGTGAACGAATAGAACTGGAAGCCCCTTTTCCGGGGGATATGAGAGAATTCATCAATCATATTTGATTGATGAATTCTTTTTGTTTTCAAGTTGGAAAGCGCAATGACACACATTATAATTTATATGAGACCATGTGTATTTGACAGGACACATGAAAGAAATGAAAAAGTAAAAATAGGAGGAGTCAAAATGGCAGTAACATGCACAGAAAGATACTTTGATTCAACTTGCGGCACAGAAAAAGTCCGTTACCTTACATGGAAAGACGACAGCGTTGAAACTGTAGGTATTTACCTCATTGCTCATGGCGTTTGCGAGCATATCGATCGCTTCCATGGCGTAGCTGATTTCCTTGCTGAACGTGGTTTCGTTGTTTACGGCGAAGATCACCTCGGACATGGTAAGACAGCAGCTACAATCGATAAGATTGGTGAACTTCCTGAAAAGGCCGATATCCATATTGTAGACGACATGCATAAGCTCTATGGCATTGCCAGAGAGGAAGTGCCTGAAGGACCTGTATTCCTTCTTGGCCACTCAATGGGCTCATTTGTTGCAAAGATTTACTCAGGTAAATATCCTGAGACAATCGACGGCGTTGTATATTGCGGAACAGGTGACTTTACAAACCTTCTCAGATACATCAAGAAGCCTTTCGGCCTGCTTGTAAAGCTTATCGGCAGAAACAGAAAGGTTCTTGTATCCAACAACATGCTTACAACATCCTGGCTTTCACGTTCAAAAGAAAACAGAGCAGACTATCTCAAGGATGAACTTATCACCAAGTACTACACACCGGGACTTATTGAAGTGCTTGGTTTCCTTGCTGCTGACTGCGCAGGTGAAAAGTGGGCAAAGACAGTTCCAACTGACATGCCAATCCTCATTGTTTCAGGTACACAGGACATCGTTGGTTTCTGCAAAATCGGTGTAAATGTTACAGAAAAGGCGCTTCGCGAAACAGGTCATAATGACGTTAAGAAGATTTTCTACAAGTCATACAGACATGAAATCCTTAGAGATTACTGCAGGGAAGATGTATACAATGACATCTATGCCTGGACAACTGCAAAAATGAAATAAAACCATAAAAAACCTTTAGCCGGCTTCATTTTGAAGCCGGCTTTTTCTTACCATATGTAGTATCTGTCAGACACAAAAACACAACAGGGGGTTGTTTTAGTTTTTTTGTCAACAAATCGACAAATTTGGTTTTGTTTTTTTGGTACTAAATATATAAAATGACGATTTTCATTTTTGACGTGTTCTTTGTGTGCTGATTTCCTTTAAATTTTACACTCATAATGATATAATAACGTTTGTTTTGGGGCGAAGTGCGCCCATCATTAGTTTTGTATTTTTCATTTACTTAAGATTTTTACTTAGGGGTGTAAATCTTGGATAAATTTGTTATTAATGGCGGAAACAAACTTAATGGCGAAGTAGAAATCAGCGGAGCCAAAAACTCTGTTGTTGGAATCCTTCCGGCTACTCTTCTTGCCGAGGGTGTTTGCGTAATAGAAAATATCCCGGACATCTCCGATGTTCGCTATATGCTTTATATGCTCGATGAAATGGGAGCAAAGGTAAAGCTTATAAACAAGAACACATATGAGATTGATACTACTTTCATCAAGTCAGAATCAGTTCCATATGAACTCACAAAGCACCTGAGAGCTTCTTACTATTTCCTTGGTGCTCTTCTTGGCAGATGCTCCTGCGCAAGAGTAGCTATGCCGGGTGGCTGTGACTTCGGTGGCGTAAGACCGATTGACCAGCACCTCAAAGGCTTTGAAATGCTTGGAGCAAACATTGACCTTGAAGAGAATGCCATCGTATGTGCAAAGGCAGATCATCTTACAGGTAACTCAATTTACATGGACGTTGTTTCTGTTGGCGCAACAATGAATGTAATGCTTGCAGCTGTTAAGGCAAGAGGTCTTACAATCATTGAAAATGCCGCTAAGGAACCACACATCGTTGACCTCGCAAACTTCCTCAACTCAATGGGTGCAGATGTTCGCGGTGCAGGTACAGACGTAATTAAAATTCACGGTGTATCCGAAATGCACGGATGCTCTTATTCCATAATTCCTGACCAGATTGAAGCAGGAACTTATATGGCTGCTGTAGCAGCCTGCGGCGGTAATGTTCTTGTAAAGAATGTTGTTCCAAAGCATCTCGAATCAATCACAGCAAAGCTTGTGGAAGCAGGCGTAGTTGTTGAATCTTATGACGATGCAGTAAGAGTTATTGCTGAAGGCCGTCTTAAGGCATGCAACGTCAAGACAATGCCTCATCCGGGATTCCCGACAGACATGCAGCCACAGATTGCTGCTGCTCTCTGCCTTGCAGAAGGTACAAGCATCGTAACTGAAGGCGTTTGGGACAGCCGCTTTAAGTATACCGATCAGCTTGCAAGAATGGGTGCCCATATTGAAGTTAACGGTAAGCTTGCAGTTGTTCAGGGTGTTGAAGAACTTAAGGGCTGCTCAGTTAAGGCTGATGACCTCAGAGCGGGTGCAGCTATGATAATTGCAGGACTTGCTGCAAAAGGACATACAGAAGTAGAAAACGTAATATTCATCGACAGAGGATATGAAAATGTCGTTGAAAAATTCACTGCTCTTGGCGGTGACATTAAACGAGTTCCTATTACAGACGGTCCATCTGAAGTTCAGTCAGCAGGCTGATAATTACCTGATTATTAGGGGTGTGTGACTCTCACACACCCCTTATCTTTTAAAAGGGGGGAGAACATTGATTACATTCGCAAGCCTTTACTCAGGAAGTTCAGGCAACTCAACGCTCATATATGATGGTTCAGATGCGATTCTCATAGACGTTGGAAAGAACGCGAAACAGACAATGTTGGCCCTCAATGAACTGGATATTGCTCCGGAGAAGCTCAGAGCGGTATTTGTAACACATGAACACTCCGATCACATTGCAGGAATAAGAGTTCTCTGTCAGAGATATGGCATCCCGCTTTTTGCTTCAGGTGGCACACTTGAAGCATTGGAGGACAAGGGTCACCTGAAAGGTGACTTCCCGGTCTATAAGATCAGCGATTATGCCGATGTTGCAGGTTTCCATATTGAATGCTTTCATACATCTCATGATGCTGCAGAAAGCATGGGTTATACTGTTGAAACAGAAAGTGGCAGAAAGCTTGCTCTGGCAACTGACCTTGGCATAATGACAGACGAAGTGAAGTCATCCATTATGGGAAGCAATGCTATTATTCTTGAGTCCAACCACGACCTTAATATGCTTTTCAACGGTCCTTATCCGTATCCTTTGAAACGCAGAATTGCAGGAGACCGCGGTCATCTGTCCAATGATGTCGCTGCCGAGACTGCAAAGGCTCTGGTAGAGAATGGAACTGAGCATATCATCCTGGGACATATAAGTGAGAATAACAATATTCCTGAACTTGCGGTTCAGACGACAACAGGGGAACTTATGACCATTGGAGCAAAGCAGGAGAAGGACTACAGACTGTTCGCAGGAAAACACAATTCAATTGTGAAGGTGGAGGTATAAAAGTGCAAAGTGTTACCATTATCTGCCTTGGCAAACTTAAGGAAAAATACCTTAGAGATGCGCAAAGCGAGTATTCAAAGCGATTGACCGCATTTTGTAAACATAATATAATAGAACTCAGCCCGGATACATTACCTTCCAATCCGTCAGAAGCTGAAATAGCAGCTGCCCTGGAGAATGAAGGAAAGCGAATAATATCCGCAATTCCCAATGGCGCTTATGTCTATGCCATGTGCATAGAAGGTAAGCAGAGGTCATCAGAGGCTCTCAGTCGGGAAATGGCTGACCTTGCGGTAAGAGGCAAGAGTAACATAGTCTTTATTATCGGAAGCTCATACGGACTGTCAGATGCCGTTAAGAACTTTGCAGATGCAAAGCTTTCCATGTCAGAAATGACATTCCCGCATCAGCTGGCTCGTATCATGCTTCTCGAACAGACATACAGAGCTTTTCAAATTATGAATGGTGGAAAATACCATAAATGATACCGGAGGAAATATGATTAGAAGAATTAACTGGCCAATCTTCATTGCATTTATTTTAATTGGTGCCATTCTGGCTGTGGGAGCTTCAAAGGCTGTATTTAAAACAGACAAGCCGGTGACTCCTGAAAAAACAACTATGAGCGAGGACCTTACTTCTGATTTTGAAAGAGTAACAAGTTCTTCAGATGCTGATGATAACAATGAAGTATCATCTGCAACTTCAAAATCATCAACAAAATCAGCAGAAGACGGTTCAGCAACAAGCTCAACAAGAACAAGTTCATCAAAAACAAACACATCAAGAACAAATACATCAAGAACTGCGTCGACAACACGTTCGACAGGTAGCACAACACACTCAACAACCGGATCAACATCTGCAACGCAGACAACACATTCAACAACTCATTCAACTACACATGCAACTGTAACTACAGTACCAGATGTTAGCGGACCGGTTATTGAAGGCTAATTGAGGTGACTCCAAGTGGAAGACATTTTCAGCAATTCAAACCCAAAACCAGAAGAACCTAAGAAAAGCGGACCGGTGCCTGTATACCATCCGGGAGACAATGAACGTATCAAGACATACGAGATTGATCTTTCCAAGTATATGACTCCGGAACCGGAGCTTTCCATAGAATCGGAAACAGTTGACTATGATGATTACTATAATTCAGGTGCCTACAACAATGTAGAGCATGCTGAGCCTGCTGTTCCCGAAACTCCTGTTGAGGTCCCGGTGGCAGAAGAACCGGTATCAACTCTGCCAATCATTGAGATACCAAAATATGAACCTATTCAGTATGGCAGCTATTTTAATGGCCCTGAAGAAGATGTTTCATATGAGGAAGAACCGGTAGAGTATGATGAATCATACAGCGAAGAACCTCTGGGATACGAAAACTATGAGGAAGATGAATTCCTTCCGGCTCTCGAAGATGATGAGGATTATGAGAAAAGCGGAATTTTCAACAACAGAAAATTCATGTCTATGCTTATAGCGTTCCTTGCCATAATTCTTATCGCATTGCTTTCAGTATTCATAGTCCAGTTCGGTGGACTTTGGCACAGCAAAGGTAACACCAATCCGGAAAATACCGTTTCTGTTTCCGATGAATTTGATGCAGACTCCTTCGAGAGAGCAACAGGTTTTGATGATACATCCGATGACGGATTTGTAGAGGACGGAAGCATTACATCTACTTCCACAACAACTACAACAACTACATCAAGCACATCATCAAGCAGTACTTCAAGTACATCTTCTTCAACAACGAAGAAGGGCTCATCTTCATCTTCATCATCTTCTTCAAGTACAAGAACATCCAGCACCAGATCTTCAACCAGCAGAACAGCTACAACAGAATCAACAAGCGCGACATCTGTTATTACTGTTACAGGAGTTGAAGAGGTAGACGACTAAATAAAAAAGCGGAATAGCTATTAGCTATTCCGCTTTTATTTTTAATCGATACTCCAATATTCTTCCATCAGGAAGGAGAACGAGTTGGCTCCGCTTGTAACATATACAGGAGCTTTTGTGAACAGGGCAAGGAGATTACCATCCTTATCAATGGTGGCTCTTATCATAACGCCCTTACAGTTCCAGTGTCCTAAAGGACAATTTGGAGTGTTGATACATTTTGATGATCTGCTGAATGAATCAGGGTCATCATTTTTTATTGTCAGAGTGACAATTTTATTGGTTCCGCTTTTTGCAATGGTAGCTTCTTTTATGTCCGAAGCTTTCAGTGCACATGCATAGTCACATTTCTTTACAGGAAAATGTCTGTCAATTGCAGCGCCTGTATATGTCACTCTTTCGGTATTAGTTCCTTCTCGAAGACCAAAAGCCTGGTACATGGAAGGTATGGTACCTTTAAGTGGTGTTACTACAGTTTTCTTTCGAGTTGCTTTAACACCTGATTCAGTTTTTACACCGTTTGCCGCATTGCTATAAAGATTAAGCGCATAGTCAATGCCGGCTGCAGGATCCTTTTTCTTTGCCTTTTTCCGGGTCTTCTTTTTGTCTTTGACATTTTCCTTCGAGCGGTTTTCTTTTGCGTAATGGGTTCCGTTTACATCGTAGTCCCAGCCTCCGCGTAAGAAACTGATTGAGTCGAAGGTGATATCGGTAGAAACTGCCGCAGCCAGTACAAAAATGAGGGATAAGGCAAGAACAAAGGCTATTACTTTAGTCCATGTACCGGAATTGTTCATTTATCGGTCCTCTGTAATTACCATCTGATTGACCATGACTGCTCAAGCTTGAATGCGAAAGCATCGCTACCCTGTGTAACATATACAGGCATTGAGTAGTAAAGGTTTGTCATCTGGCCCTTGTCGTTGATTGTACCTCTAAGAACTACGCCTTTGCATGTCCATTTGCCGATAGGAATGCTGATTGTTGAAACGCACTTCTTTGAATGGCTGTATGTACCTGCATCGTCGTCTTTTACATAGATTGTAACAACTTTGCTTGAACCATTATCTGTTACAGAAGCAGACTTGATGTCAGCAGCTGTAAGGTTGCATGCATAGCTCTGGTTTTCAACAGGGAACTTGTCCTTGCTGTTGTACTTGTTGTTTGTTCTGCCTGCTTTGAAACCGAAAGATTCATAGAGCGCAGGGATTTCACCGCTGATCTTTGTGATTGTTTCATAATCACAGTTTACAGATGCAGCGCTTGACTTAGCTTTGTTTGCTGCTGATTTGTAAAGTTCGAGAGCTTCAGCGCTTGTGTAAGTCTTCTTTGCTGTAGTCTTCTCTTCCTTTTCAGTTTTATCTTCTTTTTCAGTCTTTTCTTCTTTTTCTTTGTCAGAATCCTTGTCTTTGTCTTCATCTTTATCTTTTTTGTCTGCGTCCTTGTCTTTCTTGTCCGCATCCTTATCTTTCTTAGATGTAGACTTTTCAGCAGAAACAGTAGTCTTGGCTGTATCTGTTGCAGTCTTGTCGTCTGACTTCTAGCATGCTCCAAGAGTGAGAATCATTGTGAGCACAAGAATGAGTGAAAGAACTTTTGCTAATGTTTTTGAAGATTTCATTTTATTTACCTCCTAAAAATGCTTTAAAAACAATTATAATTATACGTTCTTTATTTTTATTAGGCAATAATTATTGATTTTTATTAACAGGTTTTAGATGAGTATGTAT
>X77_Onager__coassemble_17_pt1 | contig 21174 bp, 19 predicted proteins | sample X77_Onager__metabat2_low_PE_001 | metagenome-assembled genome bin X77_Onager
GACGCTGCAGTTGTAACAGTCATGAGTAACATGGGCTTCTTCAAGTTTGCTGAAGAAGCAGGCATTCATTGTGAAAAGACCAAGGTTGGTGACAGATACGTTCTTGAAAACATGAGAGAGAATGGCTATGTTATCGGCGGTGAACAGTCAGGACACGTTATATTCCTTGAATATGCCTCAACAGGCGATGGTGAACTTACAGCAGTTCAGATTCTTAAAGCAATGAAGCAGACAGGAAAGAAACTTTCAGAACTTGCTTCTGTCATGGAAGTTTATCCACAGGTACTTATAAACGTTCGCGTTTCAAACATGGGCAAGGCTCAGTTTGCAGACGATAAGGAAATTGCCATTGCAATTAAAGAGGCAGAAAAGGAACTCGGCGATGAAGGCCGCGTTCTGGTTCGTGTTTCAGGAACAGAACCTCTGGTTCGAGTAATGCTTGAAGGCAAAGATCTTGAACAGATCACAAAGCTTGGCGAAGAGATTGCCGAAGTAGTTCGTGAAAGACTCATCTAAGGAGAAAACATGAGAAATACAAACGATTGGAAGGATTATGAACTTATCGACTCATCAGACGGCGAAAAGCTTGAAAGATGGGGAGATGTAATCCTTATCAGACCGGATCCTCAGGTTATCTGGAAAACTCCAAAGACAAACCCGATGTGGAAAAAGGCCAATGCCCGTTATAAACGAAGCTCAAAAGGCGGCGGACAGTGGGACATTTACAAGCCTTATCCTGAAGAATGGTCTGTAGCTTACAAAGATTTAACTTTCAAAATCAAACCAATGGGCTTTAAACATACGGGTCTTTTCCCTGAACAGGCAGTAAACTGGGATTTCACCAGACAGATTATTCGCGAGTCAGGCAGAGACGACGTAAAAGTTTTAAACCTCTTTGCATATACCGGCGGTGCAACAGTTGCAGCTCTTAAAGAAGGCGCATCTGTGTGTCACGTAGATGCCTCAAAGGGCATGGTTCAGTATGCCAAGGAGAATGCGGCTCTCAGCGGTGTTGCCGATCGCAATGTTCGCTGGCTTGTAGATGACTGTCTCAAGTTTGTTCAGAGAGAGATTCGCCGCGGCAACAAGTATGACATCATCATAATGGACCCGCCATCTTATGGCAGAGGACCGGGTGGAGAAGTCTGGAAGCTTGAAGATACAGTCTATGAACTCATAGAAACCTGTGCAAAGGTCCTTTCAGATGACCCGCTTATGTTCCTTATCAACTCATATACAACAGGTCTTTCACCATCTGTTATGAGTTATATTCTCGGCAGCATTGTATGCCCTGAACATGGAGGAAAGGTTTCATGTGATGAAATCGGTCTTCCGACAACGCAGAATGGCATGTGTCTTCCATGCGGAGCATCAGCCATCTGGACAAAATAGTATTGGAAAGTAGTTTATGAACCCGATTATAAAATTTGACAACGTCAGCTTTTCTTATGATGAGCTTCCCATGCTTGAAGATGGAAGCGTTGATAAGGCAAAAGCGGAAACAATCAAATATGCTATAACCGACTTGAATCTCACAATAGATGAGGGAGAATGTGTGGCGGTGCTTGGACATAACGGTTCCGGCAAGTCAACTCTCGCAAAGCTCTGCAACGGTATCATAGTTCCTGACTTCGGTAAGGTTTACACATTTGGAATTGATACCCACGACGAAGACCGACTTCTGGAACTTCGTCAGAAGGTTGGTATGGTTTTCCAGAATCCTGACAACCAGATTGTTGCGACTATAGTTGAAGAGGATGTTGCCTTCGGCCCTGAGAATCTTGGAGTTCCTCCTGAAGAAATCAGACAGAGGGTAGATGATTCTCTGAAAGCGGTTGATATGTACGAGTATCGTACACATCAGCCTCACAAGCTTTCAGGCGGTCAGAAACAGAGAGTCGCAATTGCAGGCATTCTTGCCATGGCTCCGGAATGCATAGTCTTCGATGAGTCAACTGCAATGCTTGACCCAAGAGGCCGCAAGGAAGTTATGAAGGTAATAGACAGACTTCACAAGGAAATGGGCAAGACAGTGGTTTTCATTACCCATTACATGGAAGAGGCTGTAACCGCTGACAGAGTAGTGGTAATGGACCACGGAAAAGTCATCAAAGACGGAACACCAAAAGAGGTTTTTTCAGACATTGAGTCACTTCGTGCACATGGTCTTGATGTTCCACAGGTTACCGAGCTTTCAGAATTAATGAAGGCAGAGGGAGTAAACCTTGGTGACGGCATTCTTTCAACTGATGACTGTGCAAACGCAATAATTAAAGTTCTGGAGGAGAGACACTGATGGCAATTCTTGAAACTCAGAACTTAACATACAAATATGCGCAGGGAACTCCTTTTGAAGTTACTGCAATAGAAAACATCAATATTTCAATAGACGAGGGCGAACTGGTCGCTGTAATCGGTCATACCGGTTCGGGAAAAAGTACCCTCATCCAGCATTTTAACGGTCTTTTGAGACCTACCGAAGGAAAAATCATAGTAGACGGAACCGATATCTGGGAAAGCAAGAAGACTCTCAGAGACAGCCGCTTTAAAGTAGGTCTGTGCTTCCAGTATCCCGAGTATCAGCTCTTTGAAGAGACAGTCTACAAAGATATAGCTTTCGGACCAAAGAATATGAAACTCTCAGAAGAGGAGATTGACAGGCGCGTTCGCACCGCGGCAGCATTTGTCGGTGTTACCGACGAAATGCTCGAAAAGTCTCCGTTTGATCTTTCGGGAGGAGAAAAGCGACGCGCTGCAATTGCAGGCGTTATGGCCATGGAACCAAAAATTCTTGTTCTCGATGAACCTGCTGCAGGTCTTGACCCGCGAGGCAGAGAACAGGTACTTGAACTTATAAAGAACTACAGAGAAAAGACAGGAAGCACAATTCTTCTTGTTTCTCACAGCATGGAAGATGTTGCGAAGATTGCAACCAAGGTTCTTGTTCTTGGCGATAAAAAAGTTGAAATGTTCGGAACTGTTCCGGAGATTTATAAACACGCAAGCCGACTTGTGGAAATCGGCCTGGATGTTCCGCAGATTACCAAGGTTTTCATTGAACTTAAAAACCGTGGAGTTGACTGCAGAACAGATATTTACAACATCGCTCAGGCAAAGGCGGAACTTAATCGCCTCGGCCTTAAGAGAGAGGCGGTGATTGACTGATGGTAAAAGATATCACCATAGGTCAGTACTTCCCGGGAACATCTCCGGTTCACAAGATGGATCCGAGAATGAAGCTTGTCCTTTCTCTTGTTTACATCGTATTTATATTTGTCGCTAAAAACTTCTGGGCAATGGGCTTTGTGATAGCCACACTCATAGGAATCGTTCTTGTTTCAAAGATTTCCTTCAGGACTATTCTTAAAGGCCTTAAACCGATTCTCTTTATCATTGTTTTTACGGCTGTTTTAAATATGCTTTTCCTTACAACCGGTGAACTGCTTATTTCTTACCGCTTTATCCACATTTATTCAGGCGGTGTTTATACTGCGGCATTCATGGTTGTAAGAATCATGTGTCTCATAATTGCCAGCTCAATGCTGACCTACACAACATCACCAACGCTCATTACAGACGGCATTGAAAGACTTCTTTCACCACTCAAGTTTATGAGGGGCAGTGTTCATAATATTGCAATGATGATGACCATCGCTCTGAGATACATTCCAACACTCATCGATGAGTTTGATAAGATCACCGCAGCACAGAAAGCCAGGGGAGCTGACCTTGAAACAGGCAACCTCCTTGAACGTGCCAAAGCTCTTATTCCTGTATTTATTCCGCTCTTTATTACATCTTTCCGCAGAGCTTATGAACTTGCTTTTGCAATGGAATGCCGCTGTTATCATGGCCACGAGGGAAGAACAAGAATGAGACAGATGAAGCTTGAGAGCAGAGACTATATTGCTCTTGTTTTAATGGTTGCCATCTGTGCGGGAATTATTCTTCTAAACCACTTTTTTGGAAAGCTTATATGAGAAATTTACTTCTTACAATTCGTTATATTGGAACCGGCTATCACGGCTGGCAGGTCCAGGACAATGCCCATACTGTCCAGGAAGTAATGGGAGATGCCGTTGAAGCTATTCTCGGAAAACGTGAGAACGTAACGGGATGCTCGAGGACAGACGCAGGCGTCCATGCAAACATGTATTGCTGTACTGTCAGAACGGAAAACCCTATAACACCTTTCAGACTTATTGCAGGTCTGAATGCTAAACTTCCTGAAGACATTTCAGTTTATGACTGTGTTGAAGTAGATGAGGATTTCCATCCTCGCTACAGCTGTGTTGCCAAGCAATACATTTACAGGGTTTATAACGGAAATGCCAGAAATCCTTTTGAAGAGGACAGGGCTTATTATTTCCATCCTCATCTTGACGAAAAGCTTCTGGACAAAGAGGCTAAAGCCTTTGTCGGCACACATAATTTCACCGCATTTACCAACAGTAAGGAACCGGTGAATGAAAATATCCGAACTGTCAGAAGGGCAGAGGTCAAAAGAGATGGCGATGTAGTTACTTTTCTTTTTGAGGCAGACGGGTTCCTTTACAATATGGTACGCATTATGGCAGGTACACTGATTGCCGTAGGTACCGGCAGGATACCGGAAGGCTCAATAGGCGATATTATCGCCGGAGAAGACAGAAAAGCCGCAGGGCAGACAGCGCCTGCTTGCGGCCTTTATCTCAACAAAGTTTATTATGGAGATGAAAAAGAATGAATTTTAACTTGACTGAAGGTAAGCGTAAGATAATCAGAATCGTCGCTGCAGTTTTACTTGCGGTTATGCTTTTGCTTATCGCACTTTCAGCTTTTGGCGTTACTTCATTCTCATCTATGAAGTCAGATTTCAAGTCGAAGCTAAGTTCCGCAGGCCCGGGTGAAGGCTTCCCGTATCAGGTAAACTCCAGCGACGTTTCCAAGATAGATGTTCTTTCGGATGACGTTTTCATTCTGAAAAAAGATAAGACAATTGTTCTTGACGGTGCAGCAAAAGAGATTAAATCTCTTGACCATACATATGCGACACCTGCCATGTCCATCAAGGGAAACAAGGCTCTTGTTTATGATCGCGGAGGAAATCGCTATCGAATAGAAACCACATCTGATACCCTTTATACCGGTACCACAAAATCAGATGAGAAAATTATCACAGCTGCAGTGGGAGACAAGGGTAACATTGCTCTTGCAACTCTTTCAAATGAGGCTACTTCCAGATTAACAGTAATAAACAGCACCTTTAAAGATGCTGAGTTTATATGGAACTGTGCGGACTATACCATTACATCGGCAGCTCTTTCCGATAATGGTAAATATGCCGCTGTTTCCGTTCTTGGTGCAAAGAATGGCGAGGAGTACTCAAAGGTATTTGTGTTTGACTTCGAATTCTCAGATCCTGTTTCTGAAACAGAATATCCGGGAACAACAATGGTAAGTGTAAATTTTGCCGATAACGATACCGTTGTCGCTGTAGGCAACAACAAGATGGCATACCTTAAGGGTCTCAAGAAAAACAATGAGATCGACTTTGGTACCAGTACATTGGCAGCACTTTCATTTGCACCTACAGGAGAAACAATCGTTGCTCTTGCTGAATACGGCAGTATGAACAACCAGCTCCTTAGAGGCTACTCCAAAGGCGGAAGACAGAGTTTTGAAAAGGAGTACAGTACTTCTATCAAATCAATCTATGCGACTGACGCCAAAATATCTGTTCTTACAGCAGAACAGGTAGATATTTATTCTCTTGGCGGAACATCATTTAAACCAAGAGAAGCCGGAAGTAATGCTATTTCAACATTCATGATAGGTAATAAAACATATGTTTATGAAATGGGCAGTATCTTCAAGGCAGATCGTAAGTAAAAGGTAGAGTGATACAAATCAATGATTATTGATGCAATTCTTTGTTTAATAGTGATTGTGTTTGCACTGGTAGGCTCGAGACGCGGTGCCATAAAGTCCTTTAGGGGTGTGGCATCAATTGGTTTGGCGGGATATCTCGGACTCTATTATTCATACGGGATTTCCAACTACATGTATGACCTGTTTGTTCGTTCTATTGTCATTGATAAGCTGAAGGAAGCAATTTTCAGCGGACGTTCAGATGAAGCGGAATATGTTTATTATGAATATATGAAGTATGCCAGCCAGTATTCACACAAAGCTTCAGACATAGCCGAATATGTAGCGGATACGTATCTTTATGATTTATTCTTTCCGATAACTGAAGTGGTTGTTGGTCTGATAGTTTTTATCCTTGCATTTGTTATGATGGAACTGATACTGCTGCTGCTTACAAGAAACATAAGACGCAATTCAGTAGTAAGAGGCGTTGATTCAATTGCAGGTGCTGTGATTGCCACAATAACAGGCGTACTGTTTATAGTTCTGCTAAGTGATGGAATATACATCTATGCAGACACTTTCGAAAAGACCTCTTCGCCGGAATTTATCCAATGGGTAAAAGAATCCTATATTGTTCAGTGGTCAAATGATTTCACAACAACGAGCAACCTTGTAATTAGAGATTTAATAAGTAAAAAAGCTTAAGGAGAAATAAAAATGAGTAATTTCAGTAATCAGGTAAAAGAGCTTATGGATGGAGCTCTTACTATTCCAAATATCCTTACAGCAATAAGAATTGTGCTTATTCCTGTATTCTTTGTGCTTTACCTTAAGGGAGCCATTACAGCAGCTGTAATCATCGTTATTCTTTCAGGACTTACAGACTTCCTTGACGGCAAAATTGCCAGAAAGTTCAATATGATAAGTAACCTCGGAAAAATTCTTGACCCTATAGCTGATAAACTTACTCAGATTGCGCTTGCCATGGTATTTTTCTTCACATATCACGGCTGCGATGATCCTATACTTTCAAAAGCAAGCTGGCTTTTCTGGCTCTTTGTAATTAAAGAGTTCGCTATGCTTGTTGGTGGATTTATGCTTCTTAACAGAAACATTAAACCTACCGCCGCTATTATGTATGGCAAAGTGGCAACATTTGCCTATTATCTTGTAATGATACTTATACTCATGTTCTCACCATTCTTCGGTGTGTTCTCAAAGTGGGTGGTAATGCCATCCCTGATGATAGTAGTAATGGTATGCATTTCAATTGTACTCACTTTCGTGGCTCTCGGAGCCTATGCACCTGATGCTATTAAGCAGATTAAAGGTTCTTCAAAAGAGGACTAAGGTGCAATCAATCCCATGTAGAAAGGAGCACAAATAATGAAACAGATTCTCTGCTCGAAATGCAAAGAAAACCCTGCAATAGTATTTGTGACTCGCAGCAACGATCCAAATGCCGAGCCGGAAGGCTACTGCATAAAGTGTGCTGCAGAACTTAACATTGGACCTGTCAATCAGATGATGAAGGCTATGGGCGTTTCACCTGATGACCTTGATGGCCTCAGTGACCAGGTAAATGCAATGTTAGGATTTAATCCGGAAGATGATTTTGAAGAGGGCGGAGCTCCTGCAATGCCTGATCTTCAGTCCATGCTCAACAATCTTGGCGGTATGGACATGGGCGAACTCATGAAGAACATGGGCGCCATGAATCTCATGAATCCTGATTCTGATGTTGAAGGCTTTGAAGAGGAACTTGAAGCTCAGGCCGGTGTGGAAACATCTGAAAAAGGTAAGAAAAAAGCCAATGGCTCAAAGGGTAAGAACAAAAAGAGACGTAATCTTTCTCTTTATGCGACAGACCTTACTCAGCGTGCCAGAGACGGTAAGCTTGACCGCATCATAGGACGCGACAAGGAGATAGACCGTGCCATTCATATCCTTTGCAGACGTTCAAAGAACAACCCTTGCCTTATTGGTGAACCGGGTGTAGGTAAAACAGCGATTGCTGAAGGACTTGCTTTGAAAATTGCTTCTGGCGATGTTCCTGCAAAGCTTGCAGACAAAGAGATTCATCTTCTCGACCTCACGGCTCTTGTTGCCGGAACACAGTTCAGAGGACAGTTTGAAAGCAGGGTAAAGGGCCTTATTGACGAAGTTAAAGCTGACGGCAATATTGTTCTCTTTATCGATGAAATCCACAATCTCGTCGGCACAGGCGATTCTGAAGGTACTATGAACGCTGCCAATATCATGAAACCGGCTCTTTCGAGAGGCGAGATTCAGGTAATTGGTGCAACAACCTTCAATGAGTATCGCAAGCACATTGAAAAGGATGCAGCTCTTGAAAGAAGATTCCAGCCTATAAAGGTTGAGGAACCTTCAATTGAAGATACTTACAATATTCTTCTTGGTATAAAGTCATACTATGAAGATTTCCACAGAGTTCAGATTACTGACAACCTTGTTCATCAGGCTGTAGTTCTTTCTGAACGTTACATTACAGACAGATTCCTTCCGGATAAGGCTATTGACCTTCTTGATGAGGCCTGCACAGCAGCAAATCTCAGAAACAAGGCAATCAGCGAATATGAACTTGCCGACAAGACTCTTAACGATATGAAGTCCCGTCTCGGCGAACTTGAAGCTGATACCGAAAATCCGGACTATGAACAGCAGGCAAAGCTCAAATCAGAGATTCTCTCATTTGAAGCAAAGATTCCTGAACTCGAAGAAGCTGCGAAGGACAATCAGGTTCTCGAAAGCGACCTCGGTAAGGTTATCAACCTCTGGACCGGCATTCCTGCATCCAAGATTATTGAGTCAGATCTTAAAAAGCTTGCTCATCTCGAAGATGCACTCAGAGAAAAGGTAAAGGGACAGGATGAGGCTATCGATGCAGTCGCAAAGGCAGTAAAACGCAGCCGTATTCAGATAAGTTCCAGAAGAAGACCTGCTTCGTTCATTTTTGTCGGACCGACAGGTGTCGGTAAGACTGAACTTGTAAAGCAGCTTGCAAACCAGCTTTTCGATACTCCTGAAACTCTTATAAGACTCGATATGTCAGAGTTCATGGAGAAGTTCAGTGTTTCAAGAATTATTGGTTCACCTCCGGGTTATGTTGGCTACGATGAAGCCGGACAGCTCACAGAAAAGGTTAGAAGAAAGCCTTATTCTGTAATCCTGTTCGACGAAATCGAGAAGGCTCATCCGGACGTTATGAATATTCTTCTTCAGATTCTTGATGAAGGAAGAATCAATGATGCTCAGGGCAGAACAGTAAACTTTGAAAATACAGTTATTGTTATGACCTCTAATGCCGGAAGCAGCATTAAAGACACAACAGTAGGCTTTGCAAAGTCAGAGACCGATGCCTCAAGAGAGCATGCTCTTAAGGCTCTTCGCGAATTCTTAAGACCGGAATTCATCGGTCGTGTCGATGAAGTTGTGGCATTCAATTCACTTACAGAAGAAAACTACTGTGAGATTGCACTTCTCATACTTGATGAACTCAGAGAACCTCTTCTCGACAAGGGTATTAAACTCGAGATAGGCGAGGGTGTAGAGAAGCTCATCGTTGGCAAAATGGAGAACACTTCAAGAGGTGCTCGTGAGCTTCGAAACGTTATAAGAAGATGTGTTGAAGACGAAATCGCAGACATCATTATCAGCGCTGAAGGAGCGCCAGTTAAGACCATTTCTGTAAGCTCCGAAGACGGTGAAATAGCTGTTAAAGCTTTATAAAAATAGGTTGACACGCGACGGTGTGTAATGTATAATTACAACCGTCGCAAAAACACGCGGGTGTAGTTCAATGGTAGAATTCCAGCCTTCCAAGCTGGTTACGTGGGTTCGATTCCCATCACCCGCTCCAAAATACGCGCTTGTAGCTCAGCTGGATAGAGCAACTGCCTTCTAAGCAGTGGGTCAGGGGTTCGAGTCCCTTCAGGCGCGCCATTTATATGGTGGACGTAGCTTAGTTGGTTAAAGCGCCAGATTGTGGCTCTGGAGACCGAGGGTTCGACTCCCTCCGCTCACCCCATATTTGAAACCAACCGCCAAACGTTAGTGTAGGCGGTTTTTTTATTGTATAATTTAAGAGCATAGGGGTGTGGCCAAGCGGTTAAGGCAACGGACTTTGACTCCGTCACCGTGGGTTCAAATCCCGCCATCCCTGCCAGACCGTCGCAATTATTTTGCGGCGGCCCTTTTTTTGCCCGAATTCCTTTAAATATAAACGATTTTCTGTTAAAATTAGTTGTTAGTTTATTTTAATAAACTGTATAGAACGAGGAATCAATTATGGATATTAAAGAAGCTATCTTAAAGCTCGCTTCAGCTGCCGGAGTATCCGGTACCGAAGCAGAGGCTGCCGAACTGGCAAAAGCTATGCTCGAGCCATATTGTAAAGAAACATATATTGATTAAAGGGGAACTGTTGTCGGAATAATGGGCTCCGGCAATGCACCTGTATTCCATCTTGATGCTCATATCGATCGCATCGGTCTCATTGTTACAGATGTTGCCGAAAGAGGCTTTGTTAAGTTTGCAAAGTGTGGCGGCATTGACGAACGCACTTTAGCAGGTATGGAAGTTACCATTCTCGGCAAGGAACCTGTTTTTGGTGTTGTTTCATCTATCCCGCCTCATCTCAGCAATGCTTCCGATGAGGGAAAAGCGAAGTCCTGCACAGACCTTGCAATTGACACAGGGCTTAGTGAAGACAAGGCAAAGGAACTCATAAGAAAAGGCGACAGAGCTTACCTTAAGTCTTATCCTTGTGAACTTCTTGGAGGTCTTATGTCGATGGGTGCTCTCGACGACAGAAGCGGTGTTGCCTGCCTTATCAAAGTCGCAGAACTTCTTTCAGAGCTGTCAAACCCTCCGAGTGTTATCTTTACTTTCTCCGTTCTTGAGGAAGTAGGAGGAAAGGGTGCGGCAACAGCATCTTTCGATATGAAACCGGACTGCAGTATTGCAGTTGATGTCAGCTTCGCTCGTACACCGGGCTGCGATAAGTCTGAAACAGCTGAGCTTTCCGCCGGTCCTATGATAGGTTATTCTCCTGTCCTTGACCATGAGCTTTCAGAAAAGCTTGAAAGCATTGCAAAGATAAACGATATTCCTTATCAGAAGGAAATAATGAATTCCAGAACGGGAACACATGCCGATGAACTGGCAGTAAATGCGGGCGGAGTAAAAACCGGTCTCATTTCTATCCCGCTTAAATATATGCATACGCCTGTGGAAGTTATCGACCCTGTAGATGTCGAAAATTCTGCAAAGCTTATTGCACAGTTCATTATGTCGGAAGGAGGCGCCGAGAATGCGTGATAACGGCAGTCTTTTTGAAGACATCAGAGCACTTTGCGAAATTCCGGGCGTTTCCGGAAGAGAAGAAAAAGTTCGTGAATACATTGAGAGCAGAATTCCTGAAGGTGCATTTACAAAGACAGATGCCATTGGAAACCTCTATGTGTTCAAACCGGGAAAACAGAAGTCCCAAAAGACTATCATGGTATGCGCTCACATGGATGAAGTGGGCCTCATCATCACATACATTACCGAGGATGGTTACCTCAAGTTTGATGAACTCGGCGGTATTGATCCGGCTGTTCTCATTGGCAGAACAGTAGTTCTTGAAAGTGGAATTAAGGGCGTTATTGCTCTTAAGCATATTCATCTCTGCAGTGGCAGCGAGTCTTCAAAGATTCCGACCATGAAGGAGATGTACATTGACATAGGCGCAAAGAACCGTGAAGAAGCTGAAAAGTATGCTTCACTCGGCAGCTTTGCAACTTTTCAGTCAGACTATGTTGAGTTTGGCGAAGACAGCATAAAAATGAAGGCTCTCGACGACCGTGTGGGTTGCGCAATCATGCTGAGCCTCATTAATTCCGATATTCCTTTTGACGTTCAGTTTGTTTTCACTGTCCAGGAGGAAGTTGGTGCAAGAGGAGCAAGCGCTGCGGCCTTTAACGTAAGACCACAGATAAGCGTTATTCTTGAAACCACAACTGCAGGCGATATCTGCGGAGTGGAAGGCGAGAAGAGAGCTTGCGTACTCGGAGACGGACCTGTTGTTTCCTACATGGACAGAGGCACCGTTTATGATATGGATCTTTATCGTGCTGCCATGGTTATTGGCAAGAGCGCAGGTATTCCGGTTCAGACCAAAACACTTGTTGCCGGAGGAAACGACTCCAAAGCAGTACAGCGAGAAGCCGGCGGTTCCCGCGTGATCGCAGTATCTGTTCCAACAAGATATCTTCATTCACCGTCATGCGTTCTTACTTCTGCAGACGTTGAAAACACACTGAAACTTGTAACCGAGCTTCTGCCGGTAATTGAAGAGATGGCATGATAACTTTAATCACTGAACTTGACGCAGAATTAAAAGAAGAAATAGTTCGCTTTTGCGAAAAGTCATGCCTTGGTATGAAGGCCGTTGGTCCTATGCTTTCATACGGCACGCAATATGACTTCGTTTTAAACTACGTCAGAAGAGATGAGCAAGGGTTTATAAATGCATTTATTTCCCGCTATTACGGCAGCGTCACTGTTGCCGCAGCCGAGGCTTCAATGTCCGCGAGCGACATTGAAGAACTTGCAGGCTTCCTCTCAGTCACAGGCTACAGCGCCCTGACGGCGCCGCCTGCGATAATGGAAGCCCTCGGCATCGAAGATGCCGAAACCGGCTTTGTCATGACCTATGACAAAGGCGCTGACTGTGTCGCCAATACATTTGACGGCAATGCCACAATACTTGCCAACGATGGATACCGCGAATTCTTTGATGCTATCTGCAGAAACAATCCCGGGTATATTCCATCCGGTTATGAAGACTGGCTCGTGGATATTTCTCACAGAGTCAGACATAACACGGCAGAGATATTTGGCCTTTACAAAGACGAACGTGATGAGTGCATCTCTACAGTTGCGGCTCTGGTGTTTGTCAACAGAACCGTATTCATGGGTGCGGTATCAACAGATCCTCGTTTCAGAGGACAGCACCTTGCGAGTACAATTATCAAATACCTGTGCGACCGTTACAGCGACAGCACAGTTTATCTCATGTGCAAACCGGAAAAGAAGGCTTTCTATTAAAAGCTCGGCATGCACGCAGCAGGAGAGTATTCCGAATACTGCTCCAGTCAAAAATAGATTTGAAAGAGAGACACCATGTTAAACGAAACTTATAAGGCTTTAAAAAGTGGAACAGACATTCGCGGCGTTGCTGTCGATGGCGTTGAAGGACAGCCTGTTCAGATTACCGATGAGATTGCATATCGCATTGGCTTCGGCTACGTGGAATGGCTCACAGAGCACTACAAGCCACAGAATGAGGAAAAGTTCATCATTGGCGTTGGCCATGACTCAAGAATTTCCGCTGACAGACTCAGCGAGAACCTTGTGAAAGGTATTGTTGATGCGGGTGCGGACGTTAAGAACTGCGGACTTGCATCTACTCCTGCAATGTTCATGACAACAGTTAATCTCGGATGCGATGCATCTGTGGAAATCACAGCAAGCCATCATCCGTTCAACAGAAACGGCTTTAAGTTCTTTACCCGCCTTGGCGGCATTGAAGGCTTTGAGGTTGAAGAGATTCTCGAGAAGGCACAGATGAGTGCTCTCATTCCGGCTGAGATTCCGGGTGAGGAGACAGAGGAACTCTTCATGAATGCATACGCTGAAATGCTCAGAGAAATGATCTGCAGGGAAGTTAACGCCGACGACTATACACGTCCTCTCAGAGGTTTCAAAATAGTGGTTGATGCCGGAAACGGTGTAGGCGGATTCTACGCTACAAAGGTTCTTGAGCCCCTCGGTGCAGACGTAACAGGAAGTCAGTTCCTTGATCCGGACGGAATGTTCCCGAACCATGTTCCAAACCCTGAAGACAAGAAGGCAATGGCTTCTATTTCCAATGCGGTTCTTGCGTATGGTGCAGACCTCGGTGTTATCTTTGATACCGACGTTGACCGCGCAGCCTGCGTTGGCCCTACAGGTAAGGAAATCAACAGAAATGCACTTATTGCTCTCGCAGCATGTATTGCTCTTGAAGGAAATGAAGGCGGTACAATCGTTACTGACTCTGTTACTTCATCCGGTCTTAAGGAGTTCATTGAAGTTCAGCTTGGCGGTAAGCACTGTCGCTTTAAGCGCGGATACCGCAATGTTATAGATGAGGCAAAACGTCTTAACCTTGATGAATGCCAGAATGCACCTCTTGCAATAGAGACCTCAGGTCACGCTGCAATGAGAGAAAATTACTTCCTTGATGACGGTGCATATCTTTCTACAAAGATTATTATTAAAGCTGCCAAACTCAGAAAGACAGGCGAGACACTTGAGAGTCTTATTTCAACTCTCGTTGAGCCTAGAGAAGCAGAAGAATACAGAATCAATATTCTTGAGTCTGACTTCAAAGCTTACGGTAATGACATCATTGATGACCTCACCGGTTATATTGCTTCCAAAGAAGGTTATATTACAGCTACAGACAGCGCAGAGGGTATAAGAGCGACAAACCTTGCAGCTGACGGCTGGTTCCTTCTCAGACTTTCCGTTCATGACCCTGTTCTTCCACTCAACATTGAGAGCAACAAGGTTGGCGGAGTAAATGTTATCCTCGATGACCTTAAGGCTTTCTTCGAGAGATATGACAGACTTGATATCAGCTGTTTTTACAGATAATTTATTAGATGGGTGATTACATTGGATCTTAAAGAAATGCTCGAAAAAGTAGCAGCAGGTGAAATTTCAACAGACAGTGCATATGAACAGCTCAAGACTCTTCCTGCGGAAGAGATGGGTTATGCTGTCGTTGATAACCACCGCCAGCTCAGAACCGGTTTTCCGGAAGTGGTATTTTGCCAGAGCAAGAAACCTGAACAGGCTGCTCAGATTTTCAGGAAGATATATGAGGCTAACAACCTTGTGCTTGGAACAAGGGCAACCGTAGAACATTATGAAGCAGTTAAGTCTGTAATTCCGGAAGCAGAATGGCATGAAGATGCTCGCTGCATTACCATAGGCAAGCCTGAAAAGGTAATCGGAAATGTTGCCATCTGCACTGCGGGTACAACAGATATCCCTGTTGCCGAAGAGGCTGCAATTACAGCATATATGTGCGGCGCAGACGTTCATCGTTATTACGATATCGGTGTCAGCGGCATTCACAGACTTCTCAACCGTATTGAGGATATCAGAAAAGCAAATGCCATTGTCACAATAGCCGGAATGGAAGGTGCACTCGCAAGTGTGGTAAGCGGTCTTGTATCTTCTCCTGTAGTAGCCGTACCGACAAGCATAGGCTATGGTGCAAACTTCGGCGGTCTTTCTGCATTGCTTGCAATGCTCAACTCCTGCGCAGCAGGAACAAGCGTTGTTAATATTGATAACGGTTTCGGAGCAGGTTATCTCGCTGCTCAGATTAACAGAATCGGGGAAAAAGAATGAGAACTTTATACCTTGAGTGTAAGTCCGGAATAAGCGGAGACATGACTGTAGCTGCTCTGCTTGATCTTGGTGCTGACAGGGAAAAGCTTCAGAAAGTAATAGATGAAATGGATGTCGGAGCAAAGCTTCACTTCAAGTCTGCGCTCAGAAACGACATCACAGTTTACAACTTCATGGTTGAAATGCCTGATGGCCACATTGATGGCGTATGCGAAGGCCACCATCATCATGACCACGACCACCATGATCACGACCATCACGATCATGACCATGACCATCACGATCACCATCATGACAAATATCATGCTCACAGAAATCTCAACGATGTCTATGCAATCATAGAAACAAGCGGCCTCAATGAAAAGGCTAAGGAAATGTCAAAGAAGATGTTCCGTATTGTTGCTGAAGCGGAGGCGAAAGCACACAATAAGCCAATTGAGGAAGTTCATTTCCATGAAGTCGGTGCAATTGACTCAATCGTAGATATCTGTGCCGTTGCATTTTGTATTGATGACCTCGGTATAGACAGAGTTGTTGTAAGTCCGCTGGCAGAAGGACAGGGTACTGTTAAATGCGCTCACGGCCTGGTTCCTGTTCCTGCTCCTGCAACTGCAGCTATATGTTCAACATACGGCGTTCCGCTCAACTTCACAGAAAATGAAGGGGAGATGGTTACACCTACAGGTGCTGCCATTGTTGCAGCTTATGCTGACGAATTCGGTTCACCTTCCGGTAATTCCGTAATTAAAAAAATCGGATACGGTGCAGGTAAGCGCGAGTTTAAATATGCGGTTAACATGCTCAGAGCCATGCTCATCGAAGAGAACGACAGAAGTGAATATGAAGACAGCATCCTGCTGATTGAAACCAATATTGATGACTGTTCGTCTGAGTGCCTTGGCTACTGTCTCGAGAAGCTTTTTGAAGCAGGCGTTAAGGATGCTTATTTCACTCCAATCTTTATGAAAAAGAACAGACCTGCATATTCTCTCAGCGTAATGTGCAAGGAAGATGTTAAGGATGAAGCACTTAGAATCATCTTTGCCAATACTTCTTCCGTAGGTGCTCGTGTAAGCTCACAGGACCGCGTTATCATGAAAAGAGAAGCAGTTACCGTTGATACACCTTACGGCCCTGTAGAGGGCAAGAAATGTACTTATGGCGATATTGAAAAAGTCACCATAGAGTATGAAAGTGCAAAGAAACTTGCAAATGAAAAGGGTATCAGTATTACAAAGATTTTTGAAAGCAAATAAAAAAAGAGCTTTGGCTTAAAGCCAAAGCTCTTTTTGTCTGTTTAATCATCCAGAAGATATACTCCGGAATTAAGAATAACGATTTCGTTGTCATCAACTCTAACGTATCTTAAAACGCTTTCTTCAAATCTTCTGTAGTCTTCGACCACATATGATTTGAGATTAACTCGTTTAACGTTGTTAGAGTCTTTGCAGGATACGTAGAGATTGTCTCCGTATCTTGAAATAGAAATCGGTCTTCCGAGAGCGGTGGTGTTAATTCCGCCAATTCTAAAATCAACTCGCTCAAGTTTGGTTGAGTACCTTACTATCGCATTCTGATCCGGAACAGCACACCAGATATCTGTTCCGTCAGGTGCACAGCTTCTAAGGGACGAGTCGTGATACTGAAGATCGCCGGTCCATTGTAATGTTCCGGTATGGTCAAATATTCCCATTTCTCCTGTAGGGAATACAACGTTTGTGAAGCCCTTTGGGCTCTCGCAAACAGAGCAGGAGATATAGTCGTTTATCTGACTGATGATTTCAGTATAAGCTCTGCCAAATTTACATTCGGCATAGAAAGCTTTCTTAACCTTCTGGACCACCATAGTTTTCAAATTGTAAAACCAGAATGAAATACGGAGTCTTCCGTCTTCGTCATTCTTTTCCGGCGCCACGATGATAAAACCATCAGGGTGGGTGATAATATCAAGTGGCATATAGTCTAGAATCTGTTTCATTGATGATACACCCAAATATTATAAAGATTAGTCGTGTACAGATGTGTTGTTGTAAACCTGATAGCAGAGAGTCATAAGGCTATCGTTAAGGTGAACGTTCTCAACTGCAAGATTAGGATATTTTTCAGAAATATTGTAATGAGAGAAGTTCCAGAAGCCTCTTATGCCGCAAGATACAAGAGATTCAACTACAGGTTTGGCAGATTCGTAAGGAATGCAGAGAATTGCTACATCTACAGAGTGCTCTTTGCAGAAATCCTCAAGCTCGTCAGAAGAACGAACAGGGATACCATTGATGAGCTGACCTGAAAGAGCTTCATTCTTGTCGAAAACTCCGATAAGATCAAAACCATGCTCTTTAAAGTTTAACTGCATTGCGATTGTGTGACCGAGGTTACCTGCACCGATAAGTACAGTCTTGAAACCTGAATCAACTCCGAGAATTTTTCCTATTTCGTTATAAAGGCTGGCAATGTTATAGCCGTAGCCCTGCTGGCCGAAACCTCCGAAGTTGTTGAGATCCTGGCGAATCTGAGAAGCGGAAAGACCCATTCTCTGCGCAAGTTCTCTACTGGAGATTCTTACTAATCCGTCTTCCTGGAGATATCCGAGGAAACGATAGTATCTCGGCAGTCTTTTTATAACTGAACTAGATACATACTTAGAACCCATTTTAATACTCCTTCTAAAAAATAATAGTTATTTCATTGCCTTAACTGTTGCCATTACGTAGTCACCAAATTCTTTGCATGTTGCGCCATCGGTATTGCCTGTAACAACAACTGTCTTTTCTGTTTCTGTGCAAATCTCCATTGCTTTGTCGAGGAGGTTTGCTTTTTCAACAAGGCCGATATGACGAAGCATCATTTCTGTAGCCTTGAAGATACTTGAAGGGTTTGCATACTCTGCAATTCCTTCTTCAACCATTCTTGGTGCACTGCCGTGGATGGCTTCAAACATTGCATATCTGTCGCCAATGTTTGCGCTGCCTGCTGTGCCGACACCGCCCTGAATCTGAGCAGCTTCATCAGTGATGATGTCACCGTAAAGGTTAGGAAGAACGAATACCCGGAAGTTGCTTCTGATGTCCCTGTTAACAAGGTTTGCAGTCATGATATCGATGTACCAGTCATCTGCAGTGATTTCAGGATAATCCTTTGCAACTTCATGGCAAAGCTCTGTGAACTTGCCATCGGTCTTCTTCATGATGTTTGCCTTGGTTACGATTGCAACGTTTGTCTTGCCGTTCTGACGTGCATAGTCAAAAGCAGCCTTTGCAATACGCTTTGTACCAGGGTTTGTTGTTACCTTGAAGTCAAAAGCGAGCTTCTCAGGAATTTCTACACCCTTGCTGCCAAGAACATATTCGCCTTCGGTATTCTCACGGTAGAACATCCAGTCGATTCCTTCGGATGGAACCTTAACAGGACGAACATTTGCGAAAAGGTCAAGTTCACGTCTGAGAGTAACATTGGCACTTTCCATTGTGCCGCCCTTAGGTGTTGTTGTAGGACCTTTAAGAATAACGTCGCAGGTTTTAAGTTCAGCAAGAACGTCTGCAGGAACAGGTTCGTTCTTTGCAAGTCTGTTTTCGATTGTGAGACCTTCGATTGTCTTAATCTCAACCTTGCCGCTCTCGATTTCCTCGGAGAGGAGGAAGGAGAGAAGGCGCTCAGCTTCTGCTGTGATGATTGGGCCGATGCCGTCACCGCCACATACGCCGATTACGATTTTATCAAGCTTGCTGAAATCAGTTTTGCCTGAGTTAGCTTCCATAGCTTCAGTTCTTTCAAGCTGGCTTTCGAGAAGTGCTCTGAACTGTTCGCAAGCGCTATCAATATAATTCTGCATGATTAGTTCCTTTTCTTTGTATATTGGAGAAGGTCACCGGCTTTGAGGATTTCCTTCTGTCTTTCAGTGAATACACCAACAAGAGTAATGTCGATACCCTTAGTGTTATCACGAAGAATCATTTCGCCCTTGTCAAGACCTTCGAAGATTCCTGAAAGTGAAAGCTCGTCGCCCTGATCGATAAGATCGTAGTCTTCAGGATTCTTGAATGTAAGAGGCATGATGCCGGCATTTATGAGGTTTGCGGCATGAATTCTTGCAAAGCTCTTTGTGATAACAGCCTTGATGCCAAGGTAGAGAGGAGCAAGAGCGGCATGTTCACGAGATGAACCCTGACCGTAGTTTGCACCGCCGATGATGAAGCCCTTTCCTTCTTTCTTGCAGTTCTCGGCAAAGTTTGGATCAACTGCACCGAAGCAGAACTGTGAAATCTTAGGAATGTTTGAACGGAAAGGAAGAACCTTTGCGCCTGCAGGCATGATGTGGTCTGTTGTGATATTGTCTTCAACCTTGAGAATAGCCTTTGCTGTGATTTCATCAGCAAGAACGTTTGAATCAGGGAAAGGCTTGATGTTTGGACCGTAGTAGATTTCAACCTTTTCTGCTTCAGCAGGAGTGAAAGGCTTTTCAATCATGTTGTCGTTAACATCGAACTTCTCAGGCATAACGATATTTAAAGGTTCGCCAAGAGTTCTTGGGTCTGTGAGCTTGCCTGTTAAAGCGGAAGCTGCAGCAACTTCAGGGCTTACAAGGAATACGCCTGCATCCTTTGTGCCTGAACGTCCTTCAAAGTTTCTGTTGAAGGTTCTGAGTGTTACACCCTTTGAGTTAGGTGACTGACCCATGCCGATGCATGGACCGCATGTTGATTCAAGAATACGGGCACCTGCATCGATGATGTCTGTGAGTGCACCGCATTTTGCAAGCATGGAAAGAACCTGCTTTGAACCAGGTGAGATTGCAAGGCTTACGTTTGGAGCAACTGTCTTGCCCTTGAGGATGGCAGCTACCTTGAGCATGTCAGAGAGGGAAGAGTTTGTGCATGAACCGATGCAAACCTGATCAATAGTGATTTCACCGATTTCGGTAACTTTCTTTACGTTATCAGGCATGTGAGGCATAGCTGCGAGAGGCTCGAGTTCTGAAAGGTTGATTTCGATAACCTCGTCGTAAACTGCGTCTTCATCTGAGTCGAGAGGAATCCAGTCTTCTTCACGACCCTGTGCCTTGAGGAATTCTCTTGTTGTTTCGTCTGAAGGGAATACAGATGTTGTTGCGCCAAGTTCTGCACCCATGTTTGTGATTGTAGCTCTGTCAGGAACGCTGAGAGTCTTTACGCCCGGACCATGATACTCGATGATTTTACCTACGCCACCCTTAACGGAGAGGATGCGAAGTACTTCAAGGATGATATCCTTTGCAGCAACATATGGCTGAAGTTCGCCGGTGAGGTGAACCTTGCAGATTTTAGGCATGTTGATGTAATATTCACCGCCGCCCATTGCAACTGCAACGTCAAGTCCGCCTGCACCCATAGCGAGCATGCCGATACCGCCGCCTGTTGGTGTATGGCTGTCAGAACCGATAAGAGTCTTGCCCGGTACACCGAATCTTTCGAGGTTTACCTGATGGCAGATACCGTTACCCGGACGGGAGAAGTAAAGACCTCTCTTGTTTGCAACGCTCTGGATGAACTTGTGGTCATCTGCGTTCTCAAAACCGGACTGTAATGTGTTGTGATCAATGTATGCAACTGAGAGTTCAGTTTTTACTCTGTCAATTCCCATAGCTTCAAGTTCGAGGTAAGCCATTGTACCTGTAGCATCCTGGGTGAGGGTGCGATCGATTCTGAGACCGATTTCTTCCCCAACTTTCATCTCGCCTGAAACGAGGTGATTTTTAATGATTTTCTGGCTTATTGTAAGGCCCATTTAATCACTCCTGATGTTTATTTCGTGTGTGTGATAAACTTGTTTCAAAATTTATCAAAGTTTATTATATATATAGGTATACTATAAGTC
>X77_Onager__coassemble_18_pt1 | contig 20212 bp, 21 predicted proteins | sample X77_Onager__metabat2_low_PE_001 | metagenome-assembled genome bin X77_Onager
GTTCACATGAATATCTTTCAACAAGTTTCAACGGTGGCTCAGATACCGTCACGCATTTATAGGGATCCGGTTTATTATTCCAGTCCTGTGTCTCACCGTCATAAATATCAGTTAAAGTAAAAACGCTCATGCGTGTCTTCCATGACTCGTCTGTACAAATAATCTGCGTTGTACCATCTTTGTACTCAACAATCAGCTCCGCAATCATGCCATACGGATAATCAGGATGTGCCACCCCATTCAATCCAAACCGGCCTTTGTACCATCCATTTCCAAGAAAGACACTGATATCATTCTCTTCTTCCAGCAAAGAAGTCACATCGTAAGTGAAGTATTGTAAATGATCTTTATAGTCTCCAACAAAAGGAGCCAATTTATCGAAGCCTGCCTTTTTTCCGTTAATACGCGCTTCAAAAACGCCCAGACCCGTTATGTATAAACGCGCCCTTTCAATGTCGCAGGCCGTTTTTCCATCCAATTTAAAAGAATTATAAAATTCAGGCGCAGTATTATTGTCAGGTGTGCCAATCCATTTGGCTCCCCAACACTCTTCTCGCTTTCCGGTCTCAAACCATTCCGTCTGACTTGAACCTTTTTCTCCGTTATCTGCTATAACAGAAACACTTATGTAATACCTTTTGCGAGGTTCTAATTTCAGGTCTATTATTTCTCCAGCAGAATCACAATCCGAACCGGTCTTTTTCCAAACCACATTGTTCATATCGGGATCTGTTGCCACAGAAATACTTGTACTGGTAGCCTTTTTTCCAGTCGATTTTCTGACCTTCCACGATAAGACCAATGGATCAAAACCCATGCCCATCGGATGTTCAAATCCATTAATTCTTATTGTATCCACAAACATACAAACTACCTCTTTTTACTGGTTATGTCCCAATTATAGATATACTATTTCCCTACTTCATCATGGCAAATTGGGGAGATATCATAAAAACTTGGTTGGATTAAAAAAACTTGGACAAAAAAACAGCACCCGACAGAATATAACTATATATTCTGCCGAGTGCTTCATTTTATTTTTTTATTTCTCAGGTTTCTGGTCCTCAGGCACATATGCAATGCAATGTGTACCACGACCATTACAGAGTTTATGCTGCTTGTTGTAGCAGACATCGCAAGGGTCTTTCAGACGTTCTTCAAGTTCTGTCTTCCTGGTAGAGTCCCAGGAAAGACCTTCATCATTATCTTTGCTTTTTAACTTTGAAAAAAGCCCCATGTTGCAGACCCCCATTTATCTCTCTGCATTTAATTATACACGCAAAAAGATAAATTTATACGCCTATTTCTGCCAGTTTAAACTCCTGTCCGCCAATAATGGTCTTATTTCTTGAACCACAAGTCGGACAGCGGCCTTCATTGGCCATAACATTGTAAAAAGCTTCGCATTCATCACAGACTGCCTGACCTTTTACAATGTTCATCTTCAGCTCTGCTCCATCAAAAATAGGCCTTCCTTCTATTACTGTCGGAAAGTATTTTGTAAAGAAGATAGGGAGATAACCGGTCAGCTCACCAACTTCCAGAGTAATAAAAGTAATATGGTCAATATTGTTATCTGCCGCTGTCTCCTCTGCGAGGTCTACAGCCTTGGTGAGAACACTAATCTCATGCATGCGATGCACCTTCTTTATGCTTTGATTTTCTTGATGGCAAGTTTCTTAACCTTTCCAACTTCTTCCTTGATTACCTTTGGAACAAGCTTCTCATATGGAACACCCCATACTTCCTGATCTTTGCGGAGATGGATGGCATCAAACTTACACTGAACTGTGCAAAGACCACATCCGATGCAGTAGCCTTCGTCCACCTTTGCGGCACCGCAGCTCAGGCAGCGAGCTGTTTCAGCCTTAACCTGTTCTTCTGTAAATGTAAGTCTTTCATCTGAGAATGTCTTAATCTTGGTTGGATCTTTGCCCGGAACCTGGCGAATACCGCGATCATAGCTTGCGATAACCATATTGTCCTTGTCGATGCTCTTGAAGTTATCTCTGTGAACACGGCCAAGTGTAAGGCTGTGACCAGGCCATACGTATCTGTGAAGGGAATCAGCGCCTTCCTTACCGGCAGCAATAGCTTCAATTGCGAATCTTGGTCCTGTGTATACGTCACCGCCGACAAAGATATCCGGTTCAGCTGTCTGATAAGTCCAGGAGTCAGCTTTTGCTGTGTTGCCACGTCCAAGTTCAACCTTTGTTCCATCGAGAAGGTTGCCCCACTGGATTGACTGACCGATTGCTGAAAGAAGGTATTCAGCATCAAGAGTAATGGTATCGTTCTCGTCATAAGTCGGATTAAACTTACCGTCCTTGCCAAATACGCTGACACATTTTTTGAATACTACGGCCTTAATCTTACCTTCGTCTGCAACGATTTCCTTAGGACCCCATCCGCATTCAACTGTGATGCCTTCTTCAATTGCTTCAAGAACTTCATCTTCAGCTGCAGGCATTGCATCACGAGGTTCAAGGCAGAGCATTGTTACCTTGTCAGCACCATGTCTTACTGCTGTACGAGCTACGTCAACTGCTACGTTACCGCCACCGACAACAACAACATTACCATGGAGTTTATCCTGTGTCTTAAGAGCAACGCCCTTAAGGAAGTCGATGCCTGAAATAACGCCTTCAGCGTCTTCATTGTCAAGACCGAGCTTGCGTCCGCCCTGTGCACCGATTGCAACATAGAATCCCTTATATCCCTCTTCACGAAGTGACTGGATTGTTACGTCCTTACCTACTTCAACGCCACACCTGATTTCTACGCCAAGTGCTTCGATAACTTCAATTTCAGCCTTAACAACGTCTTTTTCAAGACGGAAGTTTGGCATGCCGAGAGTCATCATACCGCCAGGAATTGCTTCCTTTTCAAATACGGTAACATCATGGCCCTTTACAGCGAGGTAGTAAGCGGCGGAAAGGCCTGCAGGACCGGAGCCGATGACTGCAACCTTGTGACCTCTGTTATATTTCTTTTCAGGGATGTATCTTGTCTCAGCTTTAAGGTCAAGGTCTGCAACGAACTTCTTAACCTCATCGATTGCCACAGGAGCATCAATTTCGCCACGAGTACATTCATCTTCGCAGAAGCGTGCACATACGCGTCCACACATTGCAGGGAATGGATTCTCCTTTTTGATGATGGCAAGAGCTTCATCATACTTGCCCTCATTTGCCTTCTTCAGGTAGCCCTGAACGGCAATGTGAGCAGGACAGTTTGTCTTACATGGAGCTGTGCCTGTCTCTTTGACAACATTCTCACGGTCTGTGAGGAATGAATTCTTGTCCCAATACTTTGGTGGCATGAATGCGAAATCATCAGCTGTTGGCTTTGGCTTGATTTCTACCGGCTTATTCTGACAGAGTTTTTCGCCAAGTTTCACAGCGTTTTGTGGGCAGATTTCTACGCATGCGCCACAGGCAACGCAGTTATTGTCATTTACCTCTGCAACATAGTTTGACTTTGAAAGGTTTGGTGAATTGTTATACCAAGATGTCTTAAGAGCCATACAGGTATCCCACTTACAGTTACAGATGAAAAGTGAGAAATCCGGACCATCGATACCGGAAAGCTGATGAACGCAGCCGCGCTCTTCAGCAAGCTTAATGATTCTGTCTGCCTCTTCTCTTGTAATACGTCGAGCTTTACCCGTTCTGATAAGACTTTCAGAATAGTTGCCGAGGTTAATACAATAATCCTCATTAAGGTCTTCCGTGCCCTCGCCTACCATCTCACGAAGCTTGCGGCATTCGCAAGGAACAACGCCGATGGAATCTCCGGCTTTGTCGAGCCAGTAGGAAACTTCTTCATAGCTTGCTTTTCTTGAGTTACCTTCAATTGCAGACTCTACAGGTATTGCTCTCATAAGAGCTGCTCCCATAAATGTAAGTCCCGAAATCTTCTGCTGAAGATCAAGGATGTAGTTAAGAAAAGCAGGTGCCATTTCAGGGAACTTATCAGTCTGCTCTTTTGTCATTACGTTATTTTCAAACGCACCCGGAGCAAATACAGGAAGAACGACCTCATCTTCCTCTCCCGGATTGTTGCAATACTCAAGGAAACCGATACGAACAATACCGTCAACCATTTTTGCGGTATCAACAACAGACATACCCTGGAGTTTTGCGAGTTCTTTCATGCTGTAATGACGTCTGAGTTTCATTTTGAGCATGAAGTCAATCTGTTCATCTGAAAGCTGACGGTTCATGAATATGTATTCCCAGGAATTCTCGTCCGGAAGCGGGTTAAACATATTAACATGAGTAATCAGCTTACAAAGATTCTTTCTTACAGGCTGACCCTTGGTTTCAGCAAAATAAGGTTCAAGACATTTTCTCTCGCCTTCTGTAAGTTCGTGCTTAATCATAAACATAAATTTACGCCTCCCGTTACATTGATAGCCACCTTAATCATATTAGTCAGGCGAAGGTTGTTAAAATCTTCACACTTGCAATTTTGTCTCATTTTGCTACAATTTAGGTGAATTGTCCTATTTCGTTTTTGCAAGGAGTGTCGCTTCATGTCAGAAAGAACCAAGCGTGATATTGTTCTGGGTTTTAATTCACTTATAAAGAAAATGGATTTTGAAGAAATCACAATGGAAAAGATTGCAAAAGAAACCGACGTCAGCAGATCTACCATTTATCGTTATTTCAGCGATAAATATGAAATTATGAATTACAACTATAAAAACATGCTCGACAGCTGTTTTAACATAGACGAAAACGAAACCCTCGAGGATGTGTTTTACGCACTTTTCAAAGACGCTAAAGATAACTGGCAGCCACTTTACAGGATTTTCGAAACCACAGGTGTTAACTCAATAAACACCTTCATTGCCGAATACAGCTACCAGGTTGCACACGACGCCATAGTAAAAAAAACAGGAAGAGAATTCACCCCCGCAGAAGAAATGCAGCTTCATGCATTCTGTGGCGGAGCGAGCTATAACTATGCCAAATGGGTACATGGAGACTACGGCAAGCTTTCAGTTAAGGATGCCGCTCATGCACTATACCAGCTCGTACCTGAGCAATGGCAAGGAAATATATGGTAAAAGAAAAAAGGCCGGAGCAATGCTCCGGCCTTAATATTATTGCGTTATAAACCACCAGATGCCAAGTACCAGTTCAACGACGAATATTGCCGGCATACCGATGACAAAATAATTGTGCTTTGTCTTGTGTCGGAATGTATACATTCCGGCCCAGGAGCCAAGGGCTCCGCCTACAAGCGCAACACCGAAAAGTGTCTTTTCGGGAATGCGCCACTCATGCGCGCGAGCGCGCTTTTTGTCGAGACCCATCAGGGCAAAACCCAGTACATTTATAAATATGAGATAAATGGCAACAGTTGCCACAGGAGATAATTCCATTCCCTCACCTCTCCGGTTTACTGTCACTTATTATACACGAATGAAGGCCGGTGCAAAAGCACCGACCTTCAATTCGTACAAAACCAATTATCATCTATTACTTAAGAATGTCTGAGCGATCAACATATGAGGTATGAAGTATCTCATGTGCCTTATGGCTGTTTGGCTCGCCAAGATATTCCTTGTAAAGCGTCTGAACTGCTTCGTTCTTGTGTGACTTTCTCTTTGGAAGATTCCTGTCCTCCTCATAGAGAGCGGCGCCACGAACAGCAGCTACGTCCATAACCTGATGAACTGCATTCTTCTGTACAGGCTGTCCACCGCCGTTTACGCAACCGCCAGGACAACCCATAACTTCGATGAAGTGATAGTTCTTTTCACCGTTCTTAACAGCGTTGAGAACCTTCTTTGCATTGCCGACACCTGATACAACGCAAACGTTGAGTTCGATATCGCCTACAGTATATGTAGCTTCCTTGATTCCGTCTACGCCACGAACCTCAGTGAATTCGTAGGAGTCATTATCAACGCCTGTGATAACGTCAACGGCTGTTCTGAGAGCAGCTTCCATAACACCACCGGTTGCACCGAAGATAACAGCTGCACCTGTGCCCTCGCCGAGAGGATCGTCATAGTCGCTTTCAGGAAGGTTATCAAATACGAGACCTGCACGCTTAATAAGCTTTGCAAGTTCGCGAGTTGAAAGAGCATAGTCTACATCAGGAACGCCTGCTGCAGACTGGTCGTCTCTCTTAACTTCAAATTTCTTGGCTACGCAAGGCATGATTGAAACAGAAACGATATCCTTAGGGTCAATGCCGTTTCTTTCAGCCCACCATGTCTTGACTACAGCACCAAACATCTGCTGAGGAGATTTGCATGTGGAAAGGTTAGGAATAAAGTCAGGGAAGAAGTGCTCGCAGTACTTGATCCATCCAGGTGAGCAGGATGTGATAAGAGGAAGGGTTCCACCGTTCTGGAATCTGTCGAGGAACTCTGTTGCTTCTTCCATGATTGTAAGGTCAGCAGAGAAGTTTGTATCAAATACCTTGTCAAATCCAAGTCTCTTAAGAGCTGTAACCATCTTGCCCTTTGCATTTGTTCCAACAGGATGACCAAATGCTTCAGCGAGAGCAACACGAGTTGCAGGAGCTGTCTGAACAACTACTGTCTTGGTTGGGTCATTGAGAGCTGCAAGAACATCATCTGTCTGATCCTTTTCGCGAAGTGCGCCTGTAGGACAAGCTACGATACACTGGCCGCAGTTGATACATGCAACGTTATTGAGCTTGCTTTCAAAAGCACAACCAACTTCTGTGTCAAAACCACGGTTGTTAGCACCGATAACGCCTGTCTGAGACTTACAGGCAGCTACGCAGCGACGGCAAAGTACGCACTTTGAGTTGTCGCGAATGATAGATGGTGAAGAGCTGTCAACGCATGTTTCTGTCTTAGAGCCTTCATATTTATTGAGTGTGTCGATACCATAAGCGGTAGCGAGATCCTGAAGTTCGCAGTTACCTGATCTGTCGCATGAAAGACATGAGCAGTTATGATTTGACATAATAAGTTCAACTGTCTTTTTACGAGACTTAACAGCTCTTTCTGTGTTTGTGTAGATTTCCATGCCTTCGTTAACAGGCATTACGCATGATGCAACAAGAGTTCTTGCGCCCTTTACTTCTACCATGCAGACACGGCATGCGCCGATTTCGTTTTTACCTTTCATGTGGCAGAGAGTAGGAATTTCAATTCCGAGCTCACGAGCTGCCTCAAGGATTGTATAGTTAGCTGGTACTGTAAGAGGAGTACCATTGATAGTAATGTTTACTGTATTCATGTGTACTTTCCTCCCTTATTCTTTAACAATTGCTTTGAAGTTACAGTTATCAATACAAGCGCCGCACTTAATACATTTTGTTGTGTCGATAACATGTGGATTCTTAACTGTTCCGCTGATTGCTCCAACAGGGCAGTTTCTTGCACACTTTGTACATCCCTTACATTTATCTTCAACGATTCTGAATGTAAGGAGATTCTTACATACGCCTGCAGGACACTTCTTGTCTACAACGTGAGCTTCATATTCACTTCTGAACTTCTTAAGTGTTGAAAGAACAGGGTTTGGCGCTGTCTGACCAAGACCGCAGAGTGAGTTGTCTTTAATGTAAGCCGCGAGTGACTCAAGTTCGTCAAGGTCTTCGAGTGTACCTTCGCCTCTTGTAATCTTATCAAGGATTTCAAGAAGACGTCTTGTACCGATACGGCAAGGTGTACATTTACCGCAGGATTCATCTACTGTGAATTCGAGGAAGAACTTTGCGATATCAACCATACATGTGTCTTCGTCCATTACGATAAGTCCGCCTGAGCCCATCATTGAACCGATTGCAATAAGGTTGTCATAGTCGATTGGAACGTCCATCTCTGCTGCAGGGATACATCCGCCGGATGGACCACCTGTCTGAGCAGCCTTAAACTTCTTACCGTTTGGAATACCGCCACCGATATCTTCGATTATAGTTCTGAGAGTTGTACCCATTGGTACTTCTACAAGACCTGTGTTCTTAATCTTACCGCCGAGTGCAAATACCTTTGTACCCTTGGACTTTTCTGTACCCATGCTTGCGAACCATTCTGCGCCATTAAGAATGATCTGAGCAACGTTTGCATAGGTTTCAACGTTATTAAGGATTGTTGGTACGCCAAAGAGGCCCTTAACTGCAGGGAATGGTGGACGTGGTCTTGGTTCACCGCGCATACCTTCGATTGAGTTCATAAGAGCTGTTTCTTCACCACATACGAATGCACCGGCACCAAGTCTGATACCAATATCGAAGCTGAAGTCTGTGCCGAAGATGTTGTCACCGAGGAGGCCATATTCACGAGCCTGAGCGATAGCAATCTCAAGACGCTTAACAGCGATAGGATACTCAGCACGAACATAAATGTAACCCTGGTTTGCTCCGATTGCATAACCAGCAATAGCCATAGCTTCAAGTACGGCATGTGGGTCACCTTCAAGAACTGAACGGTCCATGAATGCACCCGGGTCACCTTCGTCTGCGTTACAGCATACGTACTTCTGCTCAGCTTCATTTGCTGCAGCAAATGACCACTTTCTACCTGTAGGGAAACCTGCGCCGCCGCGTCCGCGAAGGCCTGATGCAAGGATTTCATCGATTACCTGCTGTGGTGTCATCTCGGTAAGAGCCTTACCGAGAGCTCTGTAGCCGTCCATTGCAATGTATTCATCAATCTCTTCAGGGTTGATATCACCGCAGTTACGAAGAGCTACACGATGCTGAGCCTTGTAGAAATCTGTGTCGTTAAGAGAAATCTTTGTTTCATCTTCGATTGCAGCCTTTGTTTCTTCGCTGATGTCCTTGTACTGAAGGCGTTCAACGATACGACCTTTAAGAAGATGTTCTGATACGATTTCAGCAACATCTTCAGGTGTTACTCTTGAATAAAATGTTCCGTCCGGATAAATAATTACAACCGGACCCTTTTCGCAAAGGCCAAAGCAGCCAGTCTGAACGAGTTTAACTTCTTCAGCAAGTCCATTTGCTGCAATCTCTTTTGCAAATGCCTCCTGAATAAGTTTTGAGCCTGAAGAAGTACATCCTGTACCACCACAGACAAGAACCTGTGCTCTAAACATTAGTACCCCTCCCTCTTACTTTCTGTATGCACCTATGGTGTATTCTGTTACAACATTTCCACCCTTAAGGTGTTCTTCAACGATACGCTTTGCCTTATCGGCATCAAGCTTTACGTAAGTTACCTTTTCTTTGCCTGACTCGTATACTTCAGCAACAGGCTCATACTGGCAAATACCAATACAGCCTGTCTGAGTAACCTTTACTGTCTCAGCAAGGCCTTCTCCTGCTACATTTTCAACAAATGACTGAAGTACAGGACGAGCACCTGCTGCAATACCGCAGGTAGCCATACCTACTACTACACGAACATCTCCGGTGTCTTCACGAAGAGCAAGATCATTCTTCATTCTGTTTCTGATCTGCTCAAGTTCTGCCAAAGATTTCATCTTTATCAACCCTTTCAGTTTTATTTCCGATTAATTGTTTATTGATTCATATTCCTCATTGAGCGACGCGGTCATCCAGCCAATGATTTCCGGGCTGTCCAGCGGAACCTCACTGCCAAGAACAGCTCTTATTTCTCTCGTATCAAGGCTTACCGTTCCCTTTGGTGCCACATGTCTGAAATCCCAGTCGATTTCAGGTGAACCGCTGATGAGAATGGTTATCGTTGATACGATATCGCCAAGCTCAATAAAGTCGATGTGGTTCTTATAAAAATCTGCCTTTATAACCGTTCCATGTTCACTTGATTCATCACACTCTCTGACTGACTGAATCTCAGGATGACCGCCGGTCATCTCTGCTTCCATCTTAAGAAGAGGAATTCCAAGCCCCACGTCTCTGGTTGTTCTTGTGGTATAAAACGGATCAATGACTTTTGCGACCGTTTCCTCCGTCATTCCACAGCCATTGTCTTTAATGCTGATTTCAAGAATCTCCTCTGTTTCGCTAATGGTAATCTCTATGAGACTTGCACCGGCTACAACAGAGTTTTTAGCCACATCAAGAATATTCAGTGATAGCTCTTTCATATCAGGCCTCCAAGCTATCAAAAATATAATTTCTGATCTCTTCTGCACTCGAAAGATCTTCAGGCACTTCAAAGAAATGCTTGGCATCTTTGATCCAGTTGAGATAATGAGCATCTGAACCATACATGAGTTTTAAGCCATTAAGGTTCTCATGTTTTGCAAGATATTCATCGATGTTTGAAAAGTCATTGAATTCTGCCTGTTTAAAACCCGGTTCTTCAGGGAAGGTTCCGAGAATGGCAATTACACCATTTGATTCTCTGTCTACATGTGCCGGATAGCATATGCCTCCAAAGCTTTTAATTAAAGGCAGTGACTCGTCAATGGTTATGTCAGTCGCATTCGTCAGGAAATGCGGTTCTGTCGATACAACGTTGTCTTCACTGTCCATGATCAGTTGGTCGCCGAAGATATCGACTCTATTATCAATAAGATTCCTATGCTTCTGCAGTTCGCGGTCAAATTCGAGTGCTCCGTCCAGTGTCCTGAACAGGCACACAACGTGGATATCTTCTGCTGTCGTAAGTTCCATTCCCGGAATCGGTACAAGATCGTATCGCTCACAGGCATCGAAAAAAGCCGGACAGTTTCTGGCACTGTTGTGGTCTGTAAGAGCAACTGCATGAAGTCCCGCGAGTTTTGACATGCCGGCGATGTTATTCGGCGTCATGTCATTGTCACCGCACGGTGACAGGCAGGAATGCATGTGGAAGTCATAATATATTTTTTTCATGTTAATAGTTGAGATAAAATACCCGCTATCTCATAAGCGGTCTTTTCTGTTGACAGAATATTGATGCCTTTGGCATCAGCCGCCTCAACGACTTTGTCGTCAAGCGTTACTCCCTCGGCAAGAATAACTGCCGAAGCGTCAACAAGAGTAGCAACTGCGATGACATTGATGTTGGACATTATGGTCACCCAAAGATTCCCGGCCTCTGCTCTACCCATAACCCAGCTAAGCAGATCGCCCATGTAAACACCGTCTATTTCCTTATTTTCATCAGGAAGGGTTATTACATTGAACTTCAGGTTTTCATTCAGTTCTTTTACTGTCATTATCAGTCACCTTTTTCAGAAAAAGCTTGTTCATATGCCTCCCGCACAAGGCAGGCAGAATACTGTGTTTTTCCTCTTACAATATCTTCTGCAAAGGCTCTGCAGGTAGGAGCTCCACATGATCCGCAGTCAATGCCCGGAAGCGTATCTCTTATTTTTCTTATTTCCGCCATCATTCTCATTGATTCACCAATGCTTGAGCTTAATCGGTTCATAGGCTCATAGGTTGGGAATTCATCAAAGAAATATTCCGGTGGAACAATATTCGCATCTTTTTCCTCAGGGGAATTAGAGGCAATTGGTAAGTATTTTCTCAGCGACAAAAGTCGCGCTTTTGCGATAAATGGATTTTCAACTGACATTACGCCGCCTACGCAACCGCCCGGGCAAGCGTTCAGTTCTACGAAGTCAATAGATGGGAAATTGCCGTTTTCAAGCTGTTCGAGAACTGCAATGACATTATCAATGCCATCTGCCGCAAGGTATTTATCCATAAACAGGCCGGAAGATTCCCCGCCGGACTGCGCCCAGATAATACCTATTTTTCCCGAATCAGATAAAGGAAGCGGTATTCTGTCTCGCTTCATTACTGAAAGCAACTGGAAGTAAATATCGCTTATGGAAAGTACTTCATCTACCTGGCTTTCATATGAACCAAATCCGTTCTTGACATAGCTGGCCTTGGCAGGACAAGGAGAAATAAAGAAGGTCTTTATTTCTTTCGGATTTAAGTCCGGATGCTCTTTAAGAGCTCTTTCCTTCGCAAGTCTTGCAGCAACTTCCATTGGAGGAAGCATTGGAACGATATGGTCCACAAGAGTCGGAAACCTCAGTGATATGAGTCTTGTTATTACAGGACACGCTGAACTGATTACAGGTTTCTTGATGCCATCGAAGTTGAGATACCTTCTGGTATAGGCGGTTACCAGCTCTGCAGCCTTCGCTACTTCAAATACATCGTCGAATCCGATATCAAGGAGTCCCTGAAGAACATAGTTGACATCATCTAATTCTTCGAACTGTCCATAAAGAGTAGGTGCAGGTAGAGCTATCTTCCATTTGCAGCCTTTAATTTCATTCAGTTTGTCATAAACTGCCTTTTTGGCATTGTTCGGACAGACGCGAATGCACTGACCACAGTCAATACACCTGTATGAGTTTATTGTGGCTATGCCGTTAATTACTCTTATTGCCTCTGTCGGACAATGCTTGATGCAGGTTGTACATCCTGTACACTTGTTCTTATCAAGTGTTACGGAGTGGTTATACTCATCCATGTTAATACCCTTTAAAAGAAAACATTCATCGTAATTGTTGTGCCAACACCTACAGTTGTATCAACATCCATACTGTCTGTGTAGCGCTTCATATTCGGTAAGCCCATACCAGCTCCAAATCCAAGTGCCCTGATTGTATCCGGCGCAGTAGAGAAACCTTCCTGCATGGCAAGGTCGATATTCTCTATTCCGGGACCGTTATCTGCAAGTATTATCTCGATATGGTCTTCATAAATGTTCACGTCGGCATCACCGCCGTTTGCATGAATAACCATATTAATTTCGCCTTCATACATTGCAATAGACACTTTTCTTATTACTTCGGAGCTGAGTCCAATCTCTTGAAGAGTTTTCTTTACCTGAACCGATGCCCTGCCGGCTGATGTAAAGTCCTCACCGTCTACATCAAAATGCAGATTAAGAGAGTCAGACATTATCGGAACCTCCTTTAAGATCGCTGGCATAAAGAATGCCACTGGTCTCATACTGTGTCTTCACTGTTGAGAGAAGAACAATGCCACTGTCTTTTGCAAGGTCAATCATATGCTCTGACGGAACCTTGCCTCTGGTAAATACGATGCAAACCATATCCATCATCTCGGCTGTTCTAATAACCTGAGGATTGACAAGACCTGTAATGAGCACTGCCTGATCCTTTACGATGGCAAGCACGTCACTCATCATGTCGCTGGCAAAAGCTGAATAAACATGTTTCCCAAGGTTTTCCTCGCAGCAAAAGATTTTTGCATCGAGCAATTCCTGAATTCCGGAAATTTTCATATATTATGCCTCTTTGTACTTCTCCAGAATGCCATCGAGATCATCAACAGTAAGGCGACCATAAACGTCATCATTGATCATCATTACCGGTGCAAGACCACAGGCACCAACACATCTGCATGCTTCAAGTGAGAACTTGCCATCAGGAGTACACTCACCTGCGCCAATTCCAAGTTTCTCCTGAAGAGCGTCAAAGATATCTCCCGATCCCTTAACGTAACAGGCTGTACCAAGACAGACAGAAACGTTGTACTCACCCTTTGGAGAGAGGTTGAACATTGAATAGAAGGTAGCAACGCCGTATACTTCCTCAACGGAAATATCAAGACCGTTCGCTATCATCTGCTGAACTTCTACAGGCAAGTAGCCGTAGATGTTCTGTGCTTCCTGCATGATAGGCATAAGGCAGCCTTTTTCGTCCTTAAGCCTTGCAATCACTTCAAGAAGCTGGGCTTCCTGCTCAGGTGTTCCTGAGAAAGGAATTGCACTAATCTTCTTTTTCATAAAAATCTATCCTTTCCAATGCAAAATGCATTAATTACCCAAATAAAAAAGTTTGCGTGCAAACAGACTTGATTAAATATTTAATGGTTCGACAAAAAAGCCGGACCGATTTCAAGTGAAATCGGTCGGTCCAAATTAATAAATATTAAAAATCTGGTACCAATTAAATACTTAATCAAATATGTTCGAACACCTTCGCAAATACGGCAGGCTGATTCGTTTCCTAAAACAACCCATTGGCCAGAAAACCCATACGGTTCAGTGGCTCGGTATCACGCAAACTCCATGATTAAAATATTATGTTTCCGGATTGTCTTATGCGTTATATGTAAAACACAAACAACCCTTAAATCCATACTAGACCGATAAACACTTATTGTCAATCAAAAAAATTGAAAAATAAACACTTTTTGTTAATTGGTATTTTTCGTTATATTTATAACAAAAATCGACGATAAACTAAAATTGTTTTTCGGCTATTTGACACTCGAAATACAATCTGTTTTAGCCTATAATAATATCGAACAGCTTTAATGAAAGGAGACAGCAGAAATGAATGAATGGTATAAGGATTTGACAGTTTATCAGATATGGTGCCGCTCATTTAAGGACGGTAATGGAGACGGTATTGGCGACCTCTATGGCGTACTGGAGGAACTTGATTACATTAAATCGCTTGGCGTTGATGCCATCTGGTTCTCCCCTATTTATCCTTCCCCAAACGCAGACTACGGATATGACATATCTGACTACAGAGATATTCACCCTGACTTTGGTGATTTAGACCTCTTTAAGAAAGTTCTGGATGAGGCTCACAAGCGTGGCATGAAGGTTATCATGGACCTCGTTGTTAACCACTCCTCCGATGAACACTACTGGTTTAAAGAGGGTCTCAAGTCCAAAGACAACCCTTATCACGACTACTATTTCTGGAGAGACGGAAAAGGCGGAGATTCCAAAGGCGGAAAGAACCCTCCAAACAACTGGCTTTCCATTTTCGAAGGCGGAGCATGGGAATACAACAAGGACCTTGACCAGTTCTATCTCCATGCTTTTGCAAAGAAGCAGCCGGACCTTAACATGGACAATCCAAAGGTTCGTGAAGAAGTAAAAGACATCATGCGCTTCTGGCTCGACATGGGTGTCGACGGTTTCCGTGAGGACGTTATTACCTTTATTTCAAAAAGAGAAGGTCTCCCGAACGGATTCCCTATTCCTATCGCATGCGGCATAGAACACTACAACAAGGGACCTCACATCCACGAGTACGTTGATGAATTCAGAAAAGATGTCATCGACAAATACGACTGCTTTGTTGTAGCAGAATCCCCTATGACCAATGCGAAAGATGCCATCAACTTCACGGCCGGCCCGAATAAGGCTTTCGACATGATGATCAACTTCGAGCATATGAATGCCGACTGTTTCATGACAGATACAATTCACCTGCCTTTCTCACTTAAGAAACTCAAGAAGGCTCTTTCAAGCTGGCAGACAAAGCTTGCAAAAGCAGGTGCATGGAATGCACTTTACATTGAAAACCATGACCATCCGCGAGTAATCAGCAGGTACGGTTCCGAAAAATACTGGAAAGAATCAGGAAAAATGCTCGCTACCATGGCATATATGATGAGTGGAACCCCGTTCATTTATCAGGGCCAGGAACTCGGTATGCTCAATAACCACTTAAAGCATGTTTCCGATTTCAAGGACGTAGTAACGTTTAATAATCAGAAGCTCTTTAAAAAACTCGGTCTCGGTTGGGTATACCTCTGGGTAGCCAACAAAACCAGCCGCGAAAATTCCAGAACTCCTGTTCAGTGGAGTGACGCAGAATATGCCGGATTCTCAACAGAAGAGCCTTGGTTTGGTGTAAACAAGAACTATAAGACAATAAACCGCGATGCTGAAGAGAAAGATCCCGATTCCATTCTTAATTACTATAGAGTGTTATTCAAGGTCAGAAAATCTGACAGCATTTTCACTTACGGCTCTTATAAGGAACACTATAAGAACAGTCGCAAAATTTACTGCTACGAGCGCGAGCTCGAAGGCAGGCGAGCACTTGTTGTATGCTCCTTCAGCAAGAGGAAGGTTACATTTAAGGCTCCAAAAGGATGGAAGCTTGATAGCGGCAATATTGTTCTTTGTAATTACAATGACAGAAAAGAAAAAACAGCCGAAGAAAAAGAGATTGTTCTTCGCCCGTATGAAACTGTCGTATACCTAGAAAAATAAGGAAAAATAGCATAAAATAAACATTGCATTTTAGCTTTATTAATGGTAATATAATTCACTGTAACAACAAGAGGGAGGTGCAATCATGCCTAACATTAAGTCAGCTAAGAAACGTGTACTCGTTAATAACACAAAGGCTCAGAGAAACAAGTCTACAAAGTCTGCTCTCAAGACAGCTATCAAAAAAGCTAACCTTGCTATTGAAACAAACGCAGACAACAAGGAAGAACTTGTAAGAGTAGCTATCAAGAAGATTGATCAGGCTGCTGCTAAGAACATCATCCACAAGAACAATGCAGCTCGTAAAAAGTCAGCTCTTGCTTCAAAGCTTGCTAAGTAATCTGAGACATTGCAATAGTTTTTGATGAAATAAGTAAGGACTATAGGTTTTACCTATAGTCCTTTTTTCATTCTGCTTTTCTGTTTAGGTCGACGTTGCCCGAAATACCCGGAACCTGACCTTTGCTGGTATATTGCCAGTAGTCATAGTTCCCTTCGTAATTCGGTCTGGTTCCCGTCCTGTACTCTGCAAGCCATACCGAGATATTCGCCTTTTCAATGGCAGCGACATCCAGATGTGTTCTGAGATAATATGCATTCGCATATACGCCGGGTTTATACCCGGCCTTTTTTATTGTTCTGGCGAAGGCCAGAACAATTGCAGTACGTTCTTTCTTTGAAAGACCGTCTGCCCTTCCCTTTCCGCCTGTGCCGGTATCTTCAATGTCGATAAATATCGGCAGCTTCAGTTTGTGACCTCTGGCACATCTTATGGCATACTTTGCCTCTTTAATGGCTTCCTTTTCATTAGTCGCCTGAGAATAAAAATAAATACCGGTATCCATGTCATAATAACGTGCCATGAATATATTCCTTGAAAACCTTCTGTCCTTTATGATTTCCCCGGTTTTGTAATCACCCGCTCCGCAACGAAGTATGGTGAAGGAAACTCCGTCATTATAAACCTCGCCCCAGTCCACCTTTCCATTGTGGTGAGACAGATCGACGCCGTAATTATAATGTTTATTCTCCCCCCTGAAGAATGAGGCCATAAGAATGGCTACCAGCATTACTGCCAGTAGCCTTGTTATAAAGTCAATGTACTTCTTATGCCGCCTGTAAAACTTCTTCAGAGTTCGTTTTACTTTAGCTTTGTTCATGTCTTATTTAATGTTCTCCGGATAAAGGCCCTGTTCAACCAGCTTTTTGAACTCTTCACGGACAGGGATGGTATCTTCCTTATAAGTTATACCAAACCACTTGTCTGAAGTAGGAAGAACGGCAACAGATGCCTTGTTCTCTTTGATGAGGTTACCAATGATAATCGGGATAAGATATTCTGCTGTGGTATCGTCAGCATCGAGGCCCTGGAGGAACTCTGAGAATCCCTTTTCAAGGTAATCGATGAAGTCTGCAGGAAGTCCCCACATATTCATTGATACTGCAGTATCGTCATCATATGTCTTAATGCCGGTTTCTGTTCTTACAGCAGCATGACCATCGATTTTTTCAATGAGCTTTGTCTCTACTATCTCTGTGAGGTAGCCATCCTTCTCTTTGCAAACGCCACGGGTTACTGTACCGTTATCAGAAAGAGTGTTCTTAAGCATAAAGCCTGCCATGCAGAGATTAAATTTATCTGTAGTTGCGCCCTTACCTGAAGCAAGGAAGTCATGAATCTGTACGAAGCATTCCTTGCCATAGTAGTCATCGGCATTGATGATAGCGAATGGCTCATTCACAAGGCCCTTGCAGGAAAGAACCGCATGTCCTGTTCCCCAAGGTTTTGTTCTGCTGCCCACTTCGAAGCCTTCAGGAATATCAGTAAGTTCCTGATAAGCATAAGCCACTTCTATTTTCTTTTCTATACGGCTTCCTATGACCTCTTTAAAGTCAGCGGCAATATCGTTTCTGATTACGAAAACGATCTTGTCAAAGCCTGCCTCAATAGCATCATGTATGGAATAGTCTATGATGATTTCACCGCTTGGTCCAACCGGTTCCATCTGCTTTATGCCGGTTCCAAATCTGCTGCCAATACCTGCAGCCATGATTACGAGTGTTGTCTTCATATTAATCTCCTATTAAAGAAGCATTACTTCTTTTTATTTTTTATTGTAGCCTCATACTTTTCTACAGCTTCATCTATAGGTCCGTCAAACATCAGTTTACCTGACTTGATAAAGATGCCCCTGCTGCAGAACTGCTTAGCTGTAGCAGAACTGTGAGTTACAAGAAGAAGTGTAATGTTGTCGTCGGCCATAAGCTGACGAATCTTTGCAAGACACTTGTTTTTGAATTTCTTGTCGCCTACAGAAAGAGCCTCGTCGACGATGAGAATTTCAGGATTAACATTTGCATTGATTGCAAAGCCAAGACGAGCCTTCATACCGCTGGAATATGAGCGGACCGGCTGATCGATGTATTCACCGATATCTGCGAACTCTATGATGTCGTCTTCCAATGCACTGATTTCTTCTTTTGTAAGTCCTAAAGTTGTTCCTCGAAGGTAAATGTTTTCACGTCCGGTCATTTCTGCTTCGAAACCTGCAGTAAGTTCAAGTAAAGCGGAAACACGTCCGTTTACAGTGATTTCGCCTTCTGTAGGGAAGCAAACTCCGGTAATCATTTTAAGAATGGTTGACTTGCCGGCACCGTTGCCGCCGACAAGGGCAACTGCCTCACCCGGTTCAACCGAAAATGTGATGTCATTTACGGCATCTTTGGTTTTAACTTTAATATTCTTGAGGAAGATTGCAGCCAGTTTCTGTCTGTTGCTGGAATAAAGCTTATAGCGCTTTGAAACATGTTCAAACTTAATAATTGGTTCAGCCATAGTCTACCTCCTTACAATACGTCCGGCATCTCTTTACGGAGTTTTCTGTAACTCCAGAGACCGAGAAGGAACATAAGAATAAGTTCGGCAAGATAAACAGCCAGGCGAACAGGATGTTCCCAGAACCAGCCTGTGCCCATATAAGCTTCTCTATAGCCGTGAACAATGTATGTGATAGGGTTAAGCTTAAGGATTGCGGCAAGTGTTGCATTGCCGAGATCATCTACTTCATAGAAAATGCCGGAAATCCAGAGAAGTGCAAATGTAAATGAATGCACAAGATTGGAGAAGTCCTGGCTTATAGCTGAAATAGGTCCTGCAAAAAGAGACCAAGATGTAAGGAAGCAGAATGAAAGGAATGTATAGAAGAATATCTGCAGGTTATAAAGAGTCGGTGCATGACCCATGCAGAGAGAAATGACATAAATTACGAGCAGGAGCAACGCATTGGTAATGAGATTGGAAATGCTCATAAATGTAGGAATCGTTGAAACCGGATAATGAATCTTGGTTATAAGGTAACGATACTTTCTCATGCAATCTGTGCCGCGGTTCAGCATGTCGCTGATGTAAAACCAAGGAACCATGCCGAAAACGAGCCATAGGAAATATGGATAGTCTCCATGAGGGCGGCCGCTTCTGAGACCGATGCTCATGGCAAACCAGTATATGATGATTGTAACAACAGGTTTAATAATAGCCCAGGACCAGCCAAGAGCTGAGCCTCTATAGGTTCTTCCGAGGTCTGATCGCGCCATTTTTAAAGTCTGTTCGAAATAGTCTTTATGTTCATGAATTATTTCAGAAAAAATATTCATAAAACCCTCCCGACCAGTACTGATAATCGAGTATAAACTCACAGGATATTTTACCATTTTCACCCCTATATATCAAATAAATAAACCTTTAACATCTTTTAAGTAAAATTTAGTTACCCGTCGTATATTTAAGTCAAGCCGGACGGGTCAAGAGCCAATTCCCGGACGGCAATGAAGAATGGGATTAATTGTCCCACTCATTTTTCACTCATTTTCTCCTATTCAAAGCAAAAAGCAGAGGTCCCCCGCCTCTGCTTTTGCTTTTGCTATAACACGTATCAGATAAAGTTGTGCTTTTTGACGAAACAACCAATCAAAAACTCACTTTTGTTGCATAATCTTACAAATATCGAAAAAAACCTATAAATAAGCCATTTCTTAAGATTACTTTAAGAAATAACAAGTATTATGTAAACAAGCTTGAAGGGCCTAGTCACCCCTTCCTTATAAGCTTAATGAATTGGGTTACCAAACCCTACTCACTTTTTCATTTCATTTTCTCCTATTTTAAGGCAGGCCGGATGTTCCCCCATCCGGCCTGAATCCTTTCTTAGGGAAGGCCTTAAAAAACAAAGCCCCGACATAAAATGTCGGGGCTTTGTTTTTTATCTGAAATATTCTATAAACGGTTTTACATCTGTTCTTTTAAGCTTTGAACGCGATCTCCCA
>X77_Onager__coassemble_19_pt1 | contig 20013 bp, 17 predicted proteins | sample X77_Onager__metabat2_low_PE_001 | metagenome-assembled genome bin X77_Onager
CCAGCAGATGGAAAGCTACATGGCTGCTGCTATCGGCGTAACACCGGACAGACCTATCCTTATTGACCGTTTCCTCAACCACGCTCTCGAGTGTGAGGCTGATGCCATCGCAGACGGAACTCATGCTTTCGTTCCTGCTGTAATGGAACACATCGAACTTGCAGGTGTTCACTCAGGTGACTCTGCCTGCATTCTTCCATCAGTTCACATCACTCCGGAAAATGTTGAGACAATCAAAGAATACACACGCAAGATTGCAGAAGAAATGCATGTACGCGGACTTATGAACATGCAGTATGCAATCGAGAACGGAACAGTATATGTTCTTGAGGCAAACCCTCGTGCATCCCGTACAGTTCCACTTGTTTCAAAGGTTTGTAACATCAGAATGGTTCCTCTCGCAACAGAGATTGTTACAGCTGAACTTACAGGACGTCCTAGTCCTGTACCTGAACTCCATGAGATGGATATTCCAAACTATGGCGTTAAGGAAGCTGCATTCCCATTCAACATGTTCCCTGAAGTAGACCCTGTTCTTGGACCTGAAATGCGTTCAACAGGTGAAGTTCTCGGACTTAGCCCATCTTACGGTGAAGCATTCTTCAAGGCTCAGGAAGCTATTCAGTCCAAGCTTCCGACAGAGGGTGCTGTACTTATTTCCGTTAAGGATTCTGACAAGCCTGAGGTTGTTGATGTTGCCAGATTGCTCAGCGAAGACGGCTTCAAGGTTTATGCTACAGGAAGCACATGCGACCTTCTCCAGAAGGAAGGCATCCCTGCTGAAAAGGTACTCAAGCTTTATGAGGGCCGACCAAACATCAATGACATGATTACAAATGGCGATATCCAGCTCATCATCAACTCACCAATCGGCAAAGATGGTGCACATGATGACAGCTATCTCCGTAAAGCTGCCATCAAGGCAAAGGTTCCTTACGTTACAACTCTTGCAGCAGCAATCGCTACAGCAGAGGGTATTCACTACGTAAAGACCAACAAAGAGGCTGCAACAAAGTCACTTCAGGAGATTCACGCTGAAATTAAGCCACTTTAAGCCAAATCTATCTAGTCAATCAGAAAAAATTGAGTATAATATGAATACGGCGTCAAAAGAAGCTTTTGGCGCCGTTATTTCTAAAAGAAAAAGGAGTTTTCTTAATGCAGGAAGAAAAACTCATTGTCCTTGATTTCGGCGGACAGTACAACCAGCTTGTAGCTCGCCGAGTTCGTGAGTGCAATGTTTATTGCGAAATATATTCCTACAAGACCCCTCTGGAAAAGATAAAAGAGATGAACCCAAAGGGAATCATTCTTACCGGTGGTCCTAACAGCTGCTATGAAGATGGCGCTCCTACCTACACAGAAGAACTTTTCAAGCTTGGCATTCCGATTCTCGGGCTCTGCTATGGTGCCCAGCTTATGATGCATGTTCTCGGCGGTAAGGTAGAGAAAGCACCGGTTAGAGAATATGGAAAAACCAATACATTTATCGATGGCTCAAAGGATGCTCTCTTTGCAGGCGTACCTGAAGAAACAATCGTATGGATGAGCCATTTTGACTATATCTCAAATGTTGCTCCGGGCTTTGAAATCATTGCTCATACTAATGACTGCCCGGTTGCTGCAGCTGCCAATGCAACTGAAAACCTTTATGCCATCCAGTTCCATCCTGAAGTACTTCATACAGAGTATGGCAAAACTATTCTTAATAATTTTGTACGTAACATCTGTGATACTGCAGGCGACTGGACAATGGATTCCTTCGTGGAAGAGTCCATCAAGGCTATCAGAGAAAAGGTTGGCGACGGTAAAGTCCTCCTCGCTCTTTCAGGCGGTGTTGACTCATCTGTTGCTGCAGGTCTTCTTTCAAAGGCTATTGGTAAGCAGCTTACCTGCGTATTCGTTGACCACGGTCTTCTCAGAAAGAACGAAGGTGACGAAGTAGAGGCCGTATTTGGTGAAGGCGGCCAGTTTGACCTCAACTTCATCCGCGTAAATGCTCAGGAGAGATATTACAGTAAGCTTGCAGGTGTAACAGAGCCTGAAGCAAAACGTAAGATAATAGGCGAAGAATTTATTCGCGTTTTTGAAGAAGAAGCAAAGAAAATCGGAGCTGTAGACTTCCTCGCACAGGGTACAATCTACCCTGACGTTGTAGAATCAGGTCTCGGCGGAGAATCAGCAGTAATCAAGTCACACCACAACGTTGGCGGTCTTCCTGATTATGTTGATTTCAAAGAAATCATTGAGCCTCTTCGCGACCTCTTCAAGGATGAGGTTCGCAAGGCCGGCCTTGAACTCGGCATTCCGGAAAACCTTGTTTTCCGTCAGCCATTCCCGGGTCCGGGACTTGGTATCCGTATCATCGGAGAAGTAACAGCTGAAAAAGTTCGTATCGTTCAGGATGCCGACTACATTTATAGAGAAGAAGTAGCAAAGTATGGTCTTTCCAAACTTCCTGACCAGTATTTTGCAGCCCTCACAAATATGCGTTCCGTAGGCGTAATGGGAGACGAGCGTACATATGATTACGCAGTTGCTCTCAGAGCTGTTGAAACAGTTGACTTTATGACAGCTGAAGCATCAGCTCTTCCATTTGATCTGCTCCAGACAGTAATGAGCAGAATCATCAATGAGGTTAAGGGCGTAAACCGCGTTGTTTATGACATCACCTCAAAGCCACCTGGAACAGTAGAATTCGAATGATCGGAGGACAGAACAATGGCACGTAATATTATTACTATTAACAGACAGAGCGGTAGCGGCGGAGCTTATATCGGTGCTCGCGTTGCAGAAGAACTTGGTATCACATGCTATAATCAGCAGTTACTTGATATGGCACTAAAAGAAGGCGATTTGAATATCGCAGAGCATGCCAATGTTTTCAAAGCTTCTGATGAGAAGAGACCAAACCTTGCTTTTTATCGTCTTTACTCTGAAGGCAATGAAAATGTTCAGGAGCAGGTTCCTGCTTCAGATGCAGTTTTCGAACTTCAGGAAAAACTCATGCGTGATATCGCACAGAAGGAAGATGCAGTAATTATCGGCCGTTGCGGTAACTGGGTTCTCAAAGATGAAGATGTAGACAAACTTTCAATTTACCTTGTTGCTCCTCTTGAGTACAGAATCAAGAGAATCATGGCAAACAGTGAGATGACTGAACACGAAGCAAAGCGCTTTATAACAAAGAAGGACAAGCAGAGAGCTGACTATTATTACTACATGACTAAACAGCATTGGAACGATTATGAGCATTATGATTTAGTCATTAATGTAGCTGAATTCGGTGAAGAACGCACCATCAGTTTACTTTGCGATTATTTCCGCAACTGCTTATAAAAAACACCAGACCGTAGCCGATAGGCTACGGTCTTTTCTATTTTTGTATTTTTAGTGCTCTTAGCACTAAAAACGGACAAAACGCTTTAAGTTGTCGTTTTTTGCAGCATACCGCACATATACAATATATGTAGTGATGTGTTTCAAAAGGAGGCTTACAATGAAAAGGGTTAGAAAGCTATTGGCTGTTTTAATGGCATTGACAATGTTTATCTCGGTATTTGCAGTATCAATGACATCATTTGCTGCAACGACAAAGAATGTAAAGCAGTATAAGGTTTATACTGCTTTTGGCGATAGTATTCCTGCAGGATACGCGCAACCGACTTATGCCGGTAACAGCAGAGATAACCTTACTCAGCCACTTTCCAAAGGCAGCTATGTAAGCTTGGTTGGTAAATATGTTGGAGCGGAAACCATAAACTGCTGTGCAAGACTTGGCGAAAGAACACATGAGTTCCGCCACGTTCTCGACCCTTCATATCCAACAGACGTTATAAGCCAGCGCTACCTTCCCAAGAAGGAGGTAAACGGTGAGAGAATTATAGACGAAGAAGCCTGTGCAAAGCTTAGAGCGGGCTATATCAAGCTTATAAAGCAGTCAGATCTCATTACTCTCAACTATGGTGGTAATGACAGTGGTCAGCCTCTTATGTATATTAAGGATCTCCTTACATGGAACGTGGGTATGGCTGAAGATGCTCTAGACGGAGATACTACACTTGCTGAGTTCGTTGACATTGTTAAGAACAGCTCTGAAAACAGTGCAAAGATGCTTGAGTGCGTAAAGTGCCTTCTTAAGGCACAGAATGACTTCAATGAAAACTTTGACTACATTGTAAAGTTCATTCATAAGGTTAACCCTAAAGCTACAATCGTTGCAGTAGGTCTTATCAATCCTCTTTCGGCACTGGACATTGAAACTCCTCAGGGAGAAATCAATATTGGTCATTTCCTCAATATCATCAATGACGCAAATAACAGGTACATGAAGTCAGAATCTCCTTACAGAGATTACTATACTTTTGTAAATGTACAGGGCATTGATACCTTTATGTCTGAGATAAATACAGATGAGTTCATGCTTGATCCTCATCCAACTCCATCCGGACATAAGGAATATGCGCGAAGAATAATTGCGCAGCTTCCAACCAGATAAATCTAATAAAAGAGCTCAACTGCAAGGCTGCAGTTGAGCTTTTCTTTTTTTACAATATCTTGTGTTTGACGGCAGAAGAGACCCGTTATATAATGCCTATAACGTACATTGATAATAGAATACGTATACATGTGTGATAAAGAATGCATTGTTCTTCTTTCTAGCGCCAGACCCTAAGGGTTGACGAGGTGAAGGGTTATCGAAAATTCGGCGGATGCCCTTCCGTGCAATTCCGGCGCGAGACTCATTGGCAAATATGCGGGTAACTGCAAAACAAATACAATGGGACGGAAACAGTAAAACAATTATCTTTTTTACATACAGAGAGAGGACAATTATTTATGTGTGGAATTATAGGTTACATCGGTAACGATGCTAACGAGAGCATCCTTGATGGTCTCGAACTTTTGGAATACCGCGGATACGACAGTGCCGGACTTGCAATCAGAAATGAGAATTCCGGCGATGTTGAAGTATACAAGTGCAAAGGCAGAGTAAAAGATCTTCGTGAAAAAGTACCGGCAGCAAAAGATACATTTTGCGTAGGTATCGGTCATACAAGATGGGCTACTCACGGCGGCGTATGCGATGAAAATGCTCATCCGCATCGCGTAGGCAAGGTAACACTTGTTCACAACGGTATCATTGAAAACTATGCTGAATTAACTGCTGAATATCACCTTGCAGGACACCTTGTTTCTGAGACAGACACAGAGGTTGCCGCAGCTCTCCTTGCTCATTTCTATGAGGGAGACCCATACCAGGCAATTTATAAGACTGTTTCAAAGCTTCATGGTACATATGCTCTTGTAATTATGTTTGATGACATTCCGGATACTATTTTTGCCATCCGCAATGTCAGCCCGATTGTTGTAAGCAAAGACAAAGATCAGCTTATGCTTGCATCAGACCCGACTGCAATTTATCAGTTTGCAAACAGATTCTTTGTACTTGAAGAAGGCTGTGTTCTCAGAGCTACAAAAGATGACCTTGTAATCACAGATCCTAAGGGAACAAGAATCAACCCTGAGTATCAGATTGTTGACTGGGACACTACAACAGCAGGTAAAGCCGGTCATCCATTCTATATGGAAAAGGAAATCTTTGAACAGCCTGAAGCAATCCGTCGTCTTCTTGATACCTATGTTGATGGTAACGAAATCAACCTCGGTTATGAAGGAAAAATCGACGCTATGCTTGCTGACTTCGACAGAGTTTGTATCGTCGCTTGCGGTACAGCTTTACATGCAGGCATGGTAGGTGCTTCACTTCTTAAAAAGTGGGCAAAGGTTCCTGTAGAAACAGAGATGGCATCTGAATTTATTTATTCCGATGCTGTTCTTTCAGAAAAGACTTTATTCATTGCAGTTTCTCAGTCCGGTGAAACAGTTGACACAATGGAGGCTTTGAAAAAGGCAAAGGCAGATGGTGCTGCAACAGTCGCTGTCCTCAATGTCAGAGGCTCCTCAATCTCCAGACAGGCAGATTACTCACTGTTTACAGATGCCGGCCCTGAAATCGCAGTAGCAAGCACAAAGGCTTACACTACCCAGCTTCTTGTTTTCTACCTTCTTGCACTTAAAACTGCAGAGATAAAGGGAACTATCAGCGAGGACGAAAAGCTTAAGGCTTTAGAGAGTCTCAAAATGGTTCCTGACGCAATTCAGGAAGTTATTGAAAACAAGCACGCAATTCATCTTGCTGCAAACAACGTTCTGACAGCAGAGCATCTCTTCATGATTGGCAGAGGCCTTGATTACCTTTCAATTCTTGAAGGCTCACTTAAACTTAAAGAAATTTCTTATATTCACTCTGAGGCTTATGCCGCAGGTGAACTTAAACACGGAACAATCGCTCTAATCACAGATGGAACACCGGTAATAGCTGCAGCAACACAGACAGCTCTTCTTTCAAAGGAACTTTCCAATGTTAAAGAAGTTCGCGCAAGAGGTGCCAATGTTGTTGTTCTTACCAAGAAGGAAGTTCTTGGCGAATTACCTGCTGAATATGCAAGCATAGGCCTCCCGAATCTTCCGGATGAGTTTATGACTTTCCCTGAAGTAACTGCACTCCAGCTCTTTGCATATTTCGTTTCATCTGACAAGGGACTTGACGTTGACAAGCCAAGAAACCTTGCGAAGGTTGTAACCGTAGAGTAATAGTGTAAAGACACTTGGACAATGTGAAACACATATGTAACGGCGGGCTCGAATTTTTTCGGGCCCGCCTTGTTTTTTAAGTTGTAACTTAGGCTTGATATGCTAAAATGTTTTTGCAAAAGCTACATTTTGCTCATGGAGGTAAGGTCAATGGGAAATGCGACCTCAAAAGGCGCAGCAGCTTTGCTGTTTGGCGCAATGGCAACAGTGGGAACTCTTGTTGTTCCACATCTTTCTAAAAAGGCTACAGAAAAAGTTTATAAAGCAGAGAATAAACGCAAGGTCAGTGAGATTGACTTTGACGATATGGGACCTGAGATAGTCCGTAAAACAAAAGAAGGAGATGAAGGCTGATGGAACTTAATACTGAAAAGTTTGCGGCTGATTGCGTAGAAGCCATTAATTCCAACATCAACAGTCTCAAAACACTTAATATTATCGTTGTCGGAAAGACCGGCGCCGGAAAAAGCACACTCATCAACAGCGTGTTCCGCGAAGATCTTGCCGTAACAGGTATGGGTAAGCCCGTTACAACTCATATGAGCAGGATTTCCAAGGAAGGCTTCCCTGTAAACATATATGACACCCGTGGATTTGAACTTGGCAGAGATGCCCAGATTCAGGTAAGAAATGAAATCATGGATACCATAAAGGCGGGTATCCGTTCAAAAGATATTAATCAGCAGATTCACTGCATCTGGTATTGCGTTAATACCGCAACCAACCGCATTGAACCTGAAGAGATGGACTGGCTCAGAGAATTCTCAAAGGAGAATAAGATCACCAATGTACCGGTTATTATTGTTCTCACTCAGTCTTTCTCAAAGAAGAATTCAAAGGCTCTCCGTCAGATGATTCTTGACGAGAAGCTCGACATCATTCAGGTGGTCCCTGTTCTTGCAGAAGACTATGAGATTGACGAGGATTACATTGCAAAGGCTTATGGCCTTGATGTTCTCATCCAGGTTATGACAGAGGCTTTGCCTGATGAACTTCTTCATACTCTTATGAATACCCAGCGTGCATCGTTGGACCTGAAGAGATACTACGCTCGCTCCGCAGTAGCTGCGGCTACATCGGCAGCATTTGGCGAAGGCTTTGTTCCGATTCCATTTGCTGACAGCGCATTGCTCATTCCGACCCAGGTGGCAATGATAGGCTCAATCACAGCGATTTTCGGCCTTAGAGTTGACCGTAGTATTCTTATAGCTTTCGTTTCATCAATGCTTGGAGCGGGCGGTGCCACAGTGGCAGGTAAAGCCATTGTTTCCAATGTATTCAAATTCATTCCGGGTGCCGGCAGCCTGCTCGGCGGCACCATTACAGGCAGCACAGCTGCAATTATCACCTCTGCCCTTGGCGAGGCGTACATTGCGCTTATGGAGGCACTCTGGCTTGGCGAAGTAAACAGCGCAGAACTTCAGACAAAAGAGGGTCGCGACAAGCTCAAGGAAATGATTGCAGAAAGACTTAAGAACAGAAAGACAGACACTTCTTCAGTTGAGGGCACAGCTCTTTCTGATATCGTTAATCTTCCGGGCAACATAAAGCTCCCTGAGAATGTTAACCTTCCTGATGCAAGAAAGATTGCAAAGAATGTGTCAGATGTCATAAGCTCAGGCGTAAAAACAGCCGTTGAGTCAGAAAGCTTTGACGATTTTAAAAACAAAGTTCTTCCAAAGGACAGCAAGATTTCAAAGGCAATTGAAGTTTACAAGATTCTCAGTTCTGAAGAAGAGAAATAATTTAAACAGAAACAGGAAACCTATAAAACCCATAATTGTTAAATTTCAAACTAATTTAATATTTTGCTGTTACACTGATAGCGATAATAAATTAGGGAGGCAACACAAATGAACAATTATCCAACTATTTTTGTTCACGGCTTTATAGGCTGGGGCGCAGAAGACGGTCTCAATGACAGCCTTTGCTATTTTGGCGTTAAAACCGGGCTTCTTGAACATTTAAGAAAACAGGGCTTTGAGGTTTACAATCCTTCACTTGGCCCTTTCAGCAGCGCCTGGGACAGAGCATGTGAACTCTATGCAAAGATTTATGGCGGAACAGTAGACTACGGAAAAGTACATTCAGAAAAATACGGACATGAGCGTTTTGGCAGAACCTATCCGGGACTTATTAAGGACTGGGGCGAAAAGGGCGACCATGAAAAGATTAATCTTATAGGTCACTCATTTGGCGGTCCTACAATTCGCGTGTTTGACTATCTTCTTGAGTATGGTAATGAAGAGGAGAGAGAGGGAACACCTGAAGACGAACTGTCACCTCTTTTCAAGGGCGGACAGGGACATAAGGTTCATACCGTCAATACTCTTTCCGGCGTTAACAACGGTACTACCTACAACGCTTTCCACGGTGTGCTCGTAAATAAACTCATGGTACTCTATGTGCTTTATTTTGTAGTGCTTCTTGGAAACAGCAAACTCATGGACAAGTATGATTTCCATCTCGACCATTGGGGACTTATGAAAGACCCTAAGAAGGTTAAGATCAAGAGATTAAGACTTCCGACAACACAGTGGCCAACAATTTTCCGTTTCATGAACAACGAACTGGACAATGTCGGATTTGAACTTGGCCCATATGCAATGGAAAAGATTAACAGACAGATTCATGCACATGAAGGCACATATTATTTTGCTTACAGAGCATGCAGAACCCATAAGACACTTCTTGGCTTCCAGATGCCAAACAGTGATATGAATCTTTTCTGCAAAGAGGCTGCAGTAGTAAGCGGACATTTCATTAGCCCTAAGCTTCGCGCATATGGTATTGGACGTGAATGGCTTCCAAATGATGGCTATGTTAATACCATCGGTACAGCTGCTCCACTTACAGAGAAATCCATTGAGTGGACTCCTGAGACAAAAGTTGAAAAAGGCGTATGGTACAATATGCCGGTTGCCGAGAAAGACCACGTTTCGTGGAACGGTCTCGGTGAAAGCAAAGAAGATCTCTTTGCTTTCTATGACGAGCTTCTTGGAAGCTTCAGAAAAATGTAAAATAAAAAAGCTCCGCTTAAAGCGGAGCTTTTATTTTTTGCTTATTTTTGCATCAGACAACTGCAAAGAACTTAATAATAAAGATTGCAGAGATGAGGTATGTGAGCCAGTGTACCTCTTTAGCCTTACCTGTGAAGAGCTTGATAAGAGTGAAGCAGATCATGCCAAGACCGATACCGTGACCGATAGAACCTGTGAAAGGCATTACAACAAGCATGATTGAGATAGGAGCAAGCTGTGCGATGTCACTCCAGTCAACCTTCTTGAGGCCACCGAGCATAAGGATACCAACATAGATGAGAGCAGCGCCTGTTGCAGCACCCGGAATGATTGCTGCGATAGGAGCAATGAAGATACAGGCAAGGAAGAGAAGGCCTGTAGTGATTGCTGTGAGACCTGTTCTGCCGCCTGCGGCAACGCCGGCACCTGACTCAACAAATGTTGTAACAGTAGATGTACCAGTAAGAGAACCGGCAACAGTACCGATAGCGTCTGAAAGCATAGCTTCCTTCATCTGAGGCATCTTGCCGTTTTCGTCGAGCATGTCAGCCTTGTCTGCTGTACCTACAAGAGTACCGATAGTATCAAACATATCGATGATGCAGAAAGAGATGACAAGAGTAATTGCTGTGAACCAGCCAATAGAGATAAATGTCTGGAAGTTGAGTTTAAACAATGTTGTCGCAGCCATATCGCCGAATTGTGGAAGGAAAGATGCGCCTGCAACTGATGCGAATGGGTTTGTGTGAAGGAGGAATATTTCTCCTGCCCAGTAAACGATACAGGCTACCATCATGCCAAGGATAACAGATGCCTTGTAGCCTTTTTCTGAAAATACGATGATTGCGATGAGGCCAACGAAGAGAGTGACAACAGTGAGACAAAGCATTGTCCAGTCGCCACCGCCTGCTACTACCTGGTCTTTAACAAGGGAAGGTGTAAGAGCAGCGAAGAAGTCCTCGAGTGGATTCCAGCTTCCTTCAGCACCATAGATGCTTGTTGTAAGACCAACCTTGAGAAGGAGCATACCGATAGCCGGTGAAATACCGAGACGAATACCAAGTGGAATTGCATCTACGATTTTTTCACGGATATTGAGTAATGACAAAAGAACGAAAATTGCACCTTCAATAAAGATGATGCAGAGGGCTGCCTGGAAACCGGCGAGATAAGTTGTTCCTGCAAGTGTTGCGATATTAGCGGCAACTACTGCGAAGAAACTGTTGAGGCCGAGACCCGGAGCAAGACCGAATGGCTTGTTTGCAAGGAAGCCCATTGTGAACATTGCAAGTGCGGATGCGATACAGGTTGCGAGGAAAACACCGTTCCAGAGTGCAGGATCCTGACCGCCTGCAAGAATGTTAGGGTTAAGTGCGATGATATAAGCCATTGTCAGGAATGTGGTGATACCTGCCATCACCTCGGTGCGAACGGATGTGCCGTTCTCACTCAGTTTGAATAATTTCTCCATTTTCAAAAAAATCCCCTTTTTATATGAATTTAATCTTCATCAAAATGCATTACGCCGATATAAGGGAGATTGCGATATCTTTGTGCGTAATCAAGGCCGTAGCCTACTACAAATTCGTCCGGAATGACATAGCCAATGTAATCAACCGGAACATCCACTTCGCGTCTGCTTGGCTTGCTGAGGAGAGTACAGATGCGAACAGATTTGGCACCGCGTTTCTTAAACTCGTTGCTGATATAATGTAATGTGTTTCCACTGTCTATGATGTCTTCTGCAATAAGGATGTTATCTCCTTCGACAGAATACTCAAGATCTTTTGTGATTCTGACATTTCCGGAAGATTTGGTTCCGTCACCGTAACTTGAAACATACATGAAGTCCATGTACACAGGACCTTCAAGGCGTTTTGCAAGTTCACATGCAAAAAAGCTTGCGCCTTTTAGCAGACATACTACCTTAACAGGCTCGCCGTTAAGGTCTTTGCTGATCTCTGCGCCAAGCTCTTTTATTCGGCTTGTTACCTCTTCCTCACTAAACATCATTTCAATACGTTCAGTCAATTTTTTCGCCCCTAATAAAAAAAGATGTTTTTATTATACAAAAATGTTATAATCATAACAATATTTTTTAAAAAGGGGTTTTTGACTATGGAGAAAAAGCGTGGCAGCTTCTCCGGACAAATTGGATTTGTCCTTGCAGCAGCCGGAAGCGCAGTGGGACTTGGTAATATCTGGCGATTCCCGTACCTTGCAGCTAAGGACGGCGGCGGTGTATTCCTTCTCACTTATCTTATTCTCGCACTTACCTTTGGCTTTGCTCTTCTTACAACAGAAGTAGCACTTGGACGTAAGACCCGTCAGGGTCCTCTTACTGCTTATGGCAAGGTTGACAAGAGATTCAGTTTTGTTGGCCTTTTTGCCTGCCTGGTACCGGTAATTATTTTACCGTACTATTCAGCAATCGGTGGCTGGGTATTCAAATACCTTTCTGTATATGCCACCTTCAAGGGACCTCAGGCAGCAGAAGACGGATTCTTTGGCGGCTTTATCACAAGTACAGCCGAACCAATCATCTGGATGCTTATTTTCTTCGGCATTACAGCCTTCGTTGTATTTGCCGGTGTAGAAAAGGGTATTGAGAAATTCAGCCGAGTTCTCATGCCAATCCTTTTCCTTCTTATTGTAGGCATCTCAATCTACTCTCTCACTCTTAAGCATGCAGATGCTGACGGAGCAGTAAGAACCGGCCTTCAGGGTCTTAAGATTTATCTTATCCCTAGCTTTGCCGGAATGGGCTTTAGAGATATCCTTTCTGTAGTTATGGATGCAATGGGACAGCTCTTCTTCTCAATCTCCGTTGCCATGGGTATCATGGTTGCATATGGTTCATATGTTCCTGAAGACTCAAACATGATGAAGTCAATCAACCAGATTGAATTCTTCGATACCCTCATCGCTTTCCTTGCAGGTCTTATGATTATTCCTGCAGTAATCGTTTTCAGCGGTACAGAAGGTATGGCAGCAGGTCCAAGCCTTATCTTTGTGGCTCTTCCTAAGATCTTTACTCAGATGGGTACTCTCGGACATATTGTCGGACTTGTCTTCTTCCTTATAGTTGCATTTGCTGCTGTAACATCTTCCGTATCAATCATGGAAGCAATTGTTTCAAGCTTTATGGACAAGTTCCACTGGTCCAGAAAGAAAGCATCTGTAATTGTAACTGCTTATGCGCTTATCATGGGACTTGTTGTTTGTCTTGGATACAACGTATTCTATTTCGAACTTACTCTTCCAAACGGATCTGTTGCTCAGATTCTTGATGTTATGGACTACATCAGTAATAACATCTTTATGCCATTCCTTGCTCTTTGCACATGTATCCTCTTTGGCTGGGTTGTTAAGCCTGACTACATTATCAACGAAGTTACACGCAACGGTGAAAAGTTCCAGCGTCGCAGACTTTACTATGCTATGATCAAATTTATAGCTCCTGTAATGCTTCTCATCCTTCTTATTAAGGGTATTGGTATTATTGGCTAAAACTTCATATAACTGCACTAAAGCTCCTGCCTTATCGGCAGGAGCTTTTTTATGCAAATTTTTACACATGTAAAGTTTGCTAACATTTTGTTTTTTCCTTTTTAAGATAGCCTAAAGATAACGGAAATTACGTAGTTATGGGATTTGTCCGCCAAAGGTGAACAACCGCTCACCCTCGGTGAACAATTTGTACAAATGGTGTGAGTCATAACTCACGTTCGCTGATGTTTTTTACAAAATTGCTTGTTGTCCGTATTTTAGGTATTGCAAAAACCAATCGCAACAATTAAACTGCTCCGCGTTGAATTCATTTTTTATTATTTTTTGAAAAGGAGTCCGCAGATTATGAAATCATTTAAGAAAATGATTGCTGTTGTTCTTTCAGTTGTAATGATTCTCAGCTGCCTTTCAGTTGTGGCTTTTGCATCAAACGGAAAGAAAGCAACAGGAACTAAGAAAGTTAAAGTTTCTACAGACGTAAAAGACATCAAAAACTCATCCATTATCGCTCTTGATTCAAACCCTAAGACATTCCTTGCTACAGTTGGAATGTGGGCTCTTGAAAAGAACGATTCACCAGATTTCCTCGAAGGTCTCTATGACCTTGTAGCTACAATTCCTGCTGACAACGCAAAGCATCTTGTAAATGGCTTTGTAGTTGAATCAGTAAGCTCAGTTGAAGCTTTCACAGAGGAAAACATTGCTCACGCAAAGTATAACGACAAAGCCCTTAAAGATATGTATGTTATCGGCGACCTTTATAAGGCAACAGGTGATATCGGTAAGGCAACAGTTTATGCTGTAACACTCGGATGGGATACTGCAATCGGCGGAACCCTTGTAGCTTTTGTACTTACACTTGCAGGTGTAGGCATCGGTGCTGTAATTCCTGTAGCAGTTGTAATGTCTCCAATCTATTTTGCTAAGAACGGACCGCAGATGATTGAGCAGGCAATTTACGACATTACAGAAATCAAAGGTATCTTTGCTTAATTTTCGGAGGACACGATAATGACAAAGATAAAGATTACAAATAAGATCATTGCAATCTTCCTTGCAGTTCTTACTTTTGTTTCTGTTTTCAGTGCTACTGCAGCAGCTGCAAGCAATAAGGAAAAGCAGAATAAATATAAAGTATATACATCTCTTGGCGACTCAGCCAGTTCAGGATTCGGTCTTAAGGATTACTACAGACACAATGAACTCGTTCTTTTTGATATGCGTATCAAGGGTTCTTATCCGGACATTATTGCAAAGGACCTCAAGGTCAAGAAGCTTAACCCACTTGGCGTATCAGGTATCCGTACATCTGATCTCCATTTCCTTCTTGACAGCAACTATTCAGCAGACTATATCACAAAGCATGATATGGCTATGCTTTCAGAAAATTTCATTACAGAAGATCATCTCGATGAACTTCGTCCAAGATACCAGCATGCAGTAAAGGAATCTGACCTTATTACTCTTGATATCGGTTTCGACGATATCTGGGTTCCAACAATTGCCTGCATCTATGATATTGCAGAAGACGGACGTTTCGACGGTAAGGATGCTGACAAGACTCTTCGTGAGAAGGTAGCAATTTACGGTTCATACAGAGTAGTTCTTCAGAACGTAATCGCTTATCTTATGGCATGGTTCACACACCCACATAAGTGGCTCGGTTACTGGGAACAGTGGATTGAAACAGTTCTTACATTCCTTAACTCTTTCTTCTATAACTATAACGAAGTTGTAAGACAGATCTTCAAGCTTAACCCTAAAGTAACAATCGTTGGCATGGGCTGCTACAACCCTTGCTATGGTTGGGATCTCCTTCCTAACGACCGTGCAGTTCAGAGAGCTATTCAGCCATACTATGACCTTGTAAACGCAGAGAAGGCTAAGTATGCAAAGCTCTATGACAACTACATCTTCGTAGACACAGACGGAATTGAACTCATGAGTGATGAGACAACACTTCCTCTTTACGAAAACCTTACATACGATGAAAGCGGATTCAACCCTCACCCAACCGCAAAATCACATCGTATCCTTGCCGGCAGAGTAGAGGCTGCTCTCGGCTTTTAAAGATTAAAAAATTGTCCCTTTTCAGGCCCAAGATTAAAAAATAAATTCGCGTAAAATAAGTTCCTGCAATTCCTTTTGGGCTTGCAGGAATTTCCGTTTACTAGTATATTATCTATATCAATTTCAAAAGTGGCGATTTGGAGGTATTTTATGAGCTGCACATGTGAGACAATCAAGCCTATTAAAGAAGGCAAGGTTCGTGAAATTTATGATAACGGAGACAGCCTTATTATGGTTGCAACTGATCGTATCAGCTGCTTCGATGTCATCCTTAACAATATCATTACAAAGAAGGGTACAGTTCTTACTCAGATGTCAAAGTTCTGGTTTGACATGACAGAGGATCTTGTTCCTAACCATATGATTTCCGTAGATGTTAACGATATGCCTGAATTCTTCAGACAGCCTAAGTTTGACGGAAACTCAATGATGTGCCGTAAGCTCGAAATGCTTCCAGTTGAATGTATCGTTCGTGGTTATATCACAGGTTCCGGCTGGGCAAGCTATCAGAAGGATGGTACAGTTTGCGGTATTGTTCTTCCTGAAGGCCTCAAGGAGTCAGATAAGCTCCCTGAACCAATTTACACACCATCAACAAAGGCTGAAATCGGCGACCATGACGAAAACATCTCATACGAGCAGTCAATCGCTCATCTTGAAAAGTATTATCCTGGCAAGGGCGAGGAGTACGCAGCTCAGCTTCGCGACCTCACAATTGCACTTTATAAGAAGTGTGCAGACTATGCTCTTGAAAAGGGTATCATCATAGCTGATACAAAGTTTGAGTTCGGTCTTGATGAGAATGGCAACATCGTTCTTGGTGACGAAATGCTTACTCCTGACAGCTCACGTTTCTGGCCTGCAGAAGGTTACACACCTGGACAGTCCCAGCCTTCATTTGACAAGCAGATTGCTCGTGACTGGCTCAAGGCTAATCCTGACAACAACTGGACTCTTCCTGAGGATATCGCTCAGAAGACAATCGGCAAGTACCTCGAAGGTTACGAACTTCTCACAGGAAAGCAGTTATAATAAAAGTAAAAGACCGGAGATTAATCTCCGGTCTTTTTTATTTTGGTAAATGATTTCCTGTTGTGTTGACAAGGGCAACAAGGTTGCCTTCTCCATCGCTGATTTTTACCTGGAAGAAACACATTGTCTTTCCGTCTTTTATACATTCGCTTTCACCAATCATAGTGTCGCCCCTAAGCGGTCTTAAGTATTCAATCTGACTGGTGGTTGTAACTGTAGGCGCGTTAAATGTATTGGTGGAAACAGCAAAGACAAAGTCTGCCATGGTGTAATACACACCGCCCATTACCGCACCGAGTCCGTTGCGGTGACGGTCATCAAGTTTCAGAGTGCAATGTGCATAGTTTGGTGCAACCTCGTCGATAACGATTCCGGTTGTAGAAGTCGCGTATTTATCATTCGCGAAGAATTCGCGGGCTCTTTCAAGGTCGGTCATTGGTATCTCCTTATATTGCCATTGTATTGTAGTAGAATTTTGTGGCATCCGGGTCTACAAACTCCGGTTCCATGATTATTTCATCAATTGCATCGGATGTAATCTCGCCACAGACAGGATTCTTGACGCTGAGAATAGTACCTTTTACGGTAGCTTTTACTTCACTGCGTTCAAAACAAAGGTCGGTATCAATCATTTCGCAGTTTTCAAGAATAAGATTTTTGCGGTAGCAAAGTGGCTGGGTGCCGATGATTTTGCAATTTACAAACTTAAGGTTTTCGGAATACCATCCGAGATATTCGCCTTTTACAACACTGTCATAAACGGTGATATTTTTGCTGTGCCAGAAAGCATCCTTGGTATCAAGTTCGGAATTTCTGATAACGGCATTCTCAACATACTGGAAGGAATACTTACCCTTCATATAAAGATTGTCGATGTCGAGATCTTTGCACTGGAAAAAAGGGTATTCAGACTGAAGAATCTTACTGTCCCTGATCTTTACTCCATAACATCTCCAGAGGTATTCAGGTGAATCTGCTTCAACGTTGGAGAGACAGATATCTGTGCATTCTCTGAGAGCTTTAATTCCATTCATTTTTGTGTTTTTTATGGTAATTCCACTATCATACCAGAGAGCTGCTCTGCAGAGCTCTGTCATTTCTGAATCTGTGATGGTGGTGTTATCGCAGTGCCAGAATGGATAGCGTAAATTGAAAAAACAATTGCTTACAGTAAGGCCAGATGTTTCTTTAAATGCGGATTCTCCATCTGCTGGTCCGTCGAACCTGCAGTTATCAACTGTAGCATCTTTCAAACCGTAAAGAGCACGTTCTTCGTCAAATGTTTTATTACTAATAGTATTCATGAATATTCTCCTTACTATTGGTTATATAAAATATTACCATACTTGATTAAATTATGCTAAACTCTTTAGTGATAATTTGTATGGAAGTGTAAAACAATGAATTTTGTAAAAGAAAATTACAAAGGTATTCTTTTGAGCCTTTGCATTGCCGTTCCCTCATGGTTTCTTGGCAATGCCTTTCCGGTAATTGGCGGTGCTGTAATAGCAATTCTTGCCGGAATGATAATCAATATACCGATTAAGAACATGGATCCTTTCAAAAAAGGTGTTTCCTTTACATCTAAAAAAATCCTGCAGGTAGCCGTAGTGCTTTTGGGTTTTGGACTCGACCTTGGAGTCATTCTTAAAACCGGAAAGCAGTCCCTGCCAATAATCATATGTACAATTTCAACATCCCTGATTATTGCTTTCCTGCTTCAGAAAATATTAAAGATGCCGGCCAATACAGCGACGCTTATCGGCGTCGGCTCATCTATTTGCGGCGGATCGGCAATAGCCGCAACCGCCCCGGTTGTTGATGCCGATGATGACGAAGTGGCTCAGGCCATCTCCGTTATATTTTTCTTTAATGTGCTTGCTGCTTTGCTGTTTCCGACTCTCGGTGGTATCCTTGGGTTCGATACAACAAGCGGGGAGGCATTTGGCATCTTTGCAGGAACAGCGGTTAATGATACTTCTTCTGTTACAGCCGCAGCTTCAACCTGGGACACACTTTATGGCCTTGGTTCAGCTACTCTTGATAAGGCTGTAACAGTAAAGCTTACAAGAACACTTGCCATTATTCCTATTACTTTGGTCATTGGTTTCATAAAGGCGAGAGAGGCAAAAAAGGAAGGCCTTGAAGGGGAGAACAGGTTCAGTTTCAAGAGAGCTTTCCCAATGTTTATTCTTTACTTCGTTCTGGCATCTGTCGTAACAACCGTTGCCATTCATTTCGGCGTTCCGACTGCATTGTTTGTTCCGCTTAAAACTTTGAGCAAGTTCTTCATTGTGCTTGCTATGGCAGCAATTGGACTTAACACAGATATCGTAAAACTTATTAAAACCGGTGGAAAACCTCTGGTACTCGGCTTCTGTTGCTGGGTTGGAATTGCGGGAGTAAGTCTCCTGTTGCAGAAGGTCCTCGGTATTTGGTAATATAATCATGCAAAAGGGAGGTCATATAAATGACATATACATACAATACCAAAGGCACATGTGCTCAGCAGATTAATTTCGACCTTGATGGAGATGTTGTAACAAACATCAGCTTCTTTGGAGGGTGCAACGGTAACCTCAAGGCTGTCTCCATCCTCTGCGATGGCATGACAGTAGATGAAATCGAAGATAAGCTAAAAGGCAATACATGTGGTTACAAATCAACTTCATGCGCCGATCAGCTCGCAATCGCTGTCCGTGCAGCATATGATCAGGAAAACAACTGATTAAGTAAATAAAACTTCAGGCAGGTCACGAAAGTGGCCTGCCTTTTTTTATTTACATTTTACTTTTAACGTCATTTAGACTTTATCAATCGGATTTATATTTTCCTTGGGAATAAATAATATATTTATCCAATTCACTCAAGGAGAATTAATATGAATAATCACAGAAAAACAGGTAGAAGAATTGTGGCAATTCTTCTTATGGCGGTAATGATTCTTACTATTGCCGGATGTAAAAAAACAGAAAACACAGATACGGCTTCAGCAGCCGGTACTGTTGCAACCGATGGTTCAACTTCAATGGAGCATGTTATAGGAGCTCTTGGTGAATCATTTCAACAGTCAAATGAAAATGTAACGTTTACTTATAACCCAACCGGTTCTGGTTCAGGTATAACAGCAGTTCTCGAAAAGAGATGCGATATCGGTCTTTCCAGCAGGGCATTAAAGGATGAAGAAAAAGCCATGGGCTTAACAGAGACCACATTGGCTCTTGACGGCATTGCTGTCATCGTTAACACAGCAAACCCGATTGCTGACCTTACTGTAGAACAGATAGGTGCAATTTACAGAGGCGAAATCACAAACTGGGCTCAGCTTGGAGGCATAGATGCGGAAATCGTTTGTATTGGCAGAGAAGCAGGTTCAGGCACACGTGATGGCTTTGAGTCAATAACTGGAACTGAAGATGCTTGTGTATTAAGACAGGAACTTACTTCAACAGGTGACGTTATTACGGCTGTAGTTGGTAACCCAAATGCAATTGGTTATGTTTCTGTTTCCGCAATCGGCGACAATGTAAAAGTGTTGACGGTTGGTGGAATTGCTCCTACAGATGACAATATCAGATCAGGCGCATATGCAATTCAGAGACCATTCAACCTTATCACAAGAGCAAATGATAATTTGAGCCCGGCTGCACAGGCTTTCTTCGACTACGCTACATCAGCAGCTGTTAACTCTATCATTAAAGAGGCAGGCGCAGTTGCAATTAAC